>JAABUN010005601.1_pt1 | contig 15392 bp, 12 predicted proteins | sample 5559311 | NCBI WGS metagenome assembly JAABUN01 (sample SAMN10711877, study PRJNA513370) | rock metagenome | isolation source: Antarctica rocks | place: Antarctica: Victoria Land, Siegfried Peak sud | reverse complement strand
CTCGACTCGGCTGTACTCGGTGGGGAGGAGCTCGCCGTTCCCCATCTCATCGACAGCGACGTCATCAGCGTGCTGAGGCGCCTGGTGCTCCGACGGCGTCTCACACAGGAACAAGGCGACGCCGCCTCCACCGGATTCTCCGATCTCGTCCTCACCCGCTTCCCGGCCGAACACCTCCGCGCGCGCATCTGGGCCCTTCGTCACAACATCACGGGCTAGGACATCACGGGCTACGACGCAACGTACGTCGCGCTGGCGGAGGCGCTCGGCGCGAGCGTACTGCTGACCACCGACGCCAAACTCGCCGCCGCTTCCGGCGTGCACTGGCCGATCACTCTGGTGTGAACCTCAGGGCGAGCGGTCCCTCTTCGTGACGGTTCGGTCACCTCAGCGTCGAACGGGGTGGCGGAACCCCGACACGCCGTCTCGTCGGGGGAAGACCCGAACGCGAGAAGGAAAGTCAGGCCCCGGCGCGGGGGACCTCGTACGCCGTCAGGAACGCTCGGCCCTTGCCCAGCTCGGACCAGGTGTGGGCGACCTCGAGCACGGCCACCGCGGAGGTGGGGAACTTCGCCTCCAGCCGGGCCCACAGGTCCGAGCCGTGCTGGCGTACGCCCAGGTGCTCGACCAGGTCCGGGATGCCCGGGGCGTGACCGAGCATCAGCAAGGTGCCGACCGCTGGCGGGGCGGACCGGATCAGGTTGAGCAGCTGGGGGACCCAGGCCTGGTAGATCCCCGCCTCGAAGCGCACCTCGTCGGCCACGGCCCCGCCGGCCTGAGCCCGCTCCCAGGTCTGCCGGGTCCGAACGGCGGTCGAGCACAGCACCAGATCGGGCCGGATGGACCGGGCGGCCAGCAGCGCGCCGATCGCTCCGGCGTCACGGCGGCCACGACCCGACAGCGGCCGCTCCTGGTCCGCCACGTCCAGATCCCAGGACGACTTCGCGTGCCGGACCAGGACCAGGGTCTTCGCCGGGGCCGCGTCCATCCCCGGAGGATAGCCCTCCCGGTCCGGACCACCTGGCCGCCGTGCCGGATGGGTCAGCGCCACCCAGCGGGTAGTTCCTCGGCGGCGGGCACCCACTGCTGGTGGATCGTCCGGTTGCTGTCCCGTGAGCGCCGTTCGGCCACCACCGCAGCCAGGAACTCCAACGGCGCCACGTCGTACGGCGGTGGGGGAGCCGTGTGCGCCGCCACCTGCCGGGCCAGGTCCCGGGCCACCTGCTCGCGGGGGTAGGGGAGCAGGCCGTCGGCACGCTGCACCAGGTGCCGAGCGGCGGTCACCAGCTCGTCCGGCAGACCGCTCAGCTCCAGCTGACCGGCCCACGGGGCCAGCTCCGGGGGCACCGGCGGGATCGGCCTCGGCGGCCGGGGCGCCCGGGTCCGGATCACGATGGTCCCAGCCATCAGGTCCCCGAAACGCTTGGACTGAGCATTCACCGCCGCGCAGATCATCCCGCCGCAGAAGCCCGTCCAGATGGCAAAGTCGAGCGTCCAGAACGCCAAACCGCGCAACAACGCCTGCCGGAACCGGATGGCTCCGCCGTCGTCGCGGACCGTGCGCAGCCCCAGCGCGAACGCCCCCACCGTACGACCGCGGGTGAGGGTCTCCATGGTGATCGGATAGCCGAAGTTGATCACCAGCGCCCCGGCGATGGTGATCGCCTGCAGCCGCGCCTCCGAGCCCCCGACGGTGTCCACGATGTAGCCGTAGAGCAGGGTGGCGCCCCACATCAGAACCAGGTCGATTCCGGTGGACAGCACCCGGGTGGGGATCCGCGCGGGACGCAGGTCCAGCACTACCGCGTCCCCGGTCACCAGCTGGCTCACCGGGTCAGCGTAACGGCGCCGAGGACCGGACGCCGGAACGTAGGCTGACCGGGTGGACCTCGACTCCTACATCCTGCGGCACGGTTCGCAGTGGGACCGGCTGGCCGAGCTCACCCACCAAGGGGGTCACCTGAGCGGGGTTGAGGCCGACGAGGTGGTCGACCTCTACCAGCGCGTGTCCACCCACCTGTCGGTGGTCCGCAGCACCGCCTCCGATCCGGTGCTCGAGGCCCGGCTGTCCACTCTGGTGGCCAACGCCCGGAGCCTGGTCACCGGGGTCACACTGCCCGTCTGGAGCACCGTGGGACGGTTCTTCACCGTCGCGTTCCCGGCTGCGGTCTACCGCGCCCGCTCCTGGTGGATCACTGTCGCTGTGGTCAACCTCGTGGTCGCCGCCCTGATCGGTTGGCGGGTCATCAACACCCCGGGCCTGGCCGAGTCGCTGCTGTCCTCCGCTGAGGCGAAACAGCTGGTCAACCACGATTTCGCGAACTACTACAGCGAGAACCCGGCGGTCGACTTCGCCTTCAGCGTGTGGCTGAACAACGCCCGGGTGACTGCGGTCTGCCTGGTGCTCGGGATCGCGATCATCCCGGTCCTGATCGTGTTGTGGGCCAACGTGTCCAACCTCGGGGTGATCGCCGGCTACATGATCGGGGCCGGCCGGGCCGACGTCTTCTACGGTCTGATCCTGCCCCACGGGATGCTCGAGCTGACCCTCGTCTTCGTGGCGGCCGGGGCCGGGCTCCGGCTCGGTTGGTCATGGATCGCCCCAGGACTGCGCACCCGGTCCCAAGCCCTGGCGGTGGAAGGCCGAGCCGCCGGGGCGATCGCCCTCGGCCTAGCCGTGTGGTTGTTGATCTCGGGCCTGGTGGAGGGTCTGGTGACCCCGTCGCAACTGCCGGCCTGGGCCCGACTCACGATCGGGGCGGTGGTCTGGCTGGCGTTCCTGACCTACGTGTTCACCCTGGGCCGACGGGCGGTGCTGGCCGGGGATAGTGGTGACGTCGAGGAGGAGCTACAGGCCTCGGTGCCGACCGAGGCAGCCTGAGGTCCTAGTCCTCGGAGTCCGACATGGCTTCCCAGATCTTCTTGCAGTCCGGGCAGACCGGGAAACGCTCCGGGTCGCGGCTGGGCACCCAGGTCTTGCCGCACAGGGCCACCACGGGGGTCCCCATGATCATGGCCTCGGTGAGCTTCTCCTTGGGCACGTAGTGCGAGAAACGCTCATGGTCACCCTCGTCGACGCGGTATTCCCGCTCCTTGACGCGCTCGTCAACGATGGTCTGGGCTCCGGGACTCAGTTCTTGACTCACGGAGATCAGTCTAGACACCAGGTCCGCGGGATTTTTTGACCTGAAGTGGGGTCAAGGTGGTGAACTGTCCTGATGACCAGGTCGGAGACGGTGACGCGACCCGGCGCGCCCACCAACGTGTCACAGCGCAGGCTGACGATCGGGTTGTGCGTCAACATCATCGCGATCGCCTTCGAGACCATCGCGGTGGCCACGGCGATGCCGGTCGCCGCCCGCGACCTGAACGGTCTGGCCTACTACGCCTGGTCGTTCTCCGCCTTCGGGATCGGGATGCTGTTCGCGACGGTGGCGGCGGGACGCCTGAGTGACCGGATCGGGCCCGCCAAGCCCTTGCTGGTCGGTCTGGGCATCTTCCTCGTCGGCCTCGTCGTGGCCGGGACGGCGCAGCACATGCTGCAGCTGATCGGTGGCCGGCTGGTTCAGGGGCTGGGCAGCGGGGTGGTCAACACGGCGATCTTCGTGTGCGTCGCGCAGGCCTATTCATTGACCCAGCGACCCAAGATCTTCACCTACATCTCGACCGCCTGGATCTTGCCGTCCTTCGTGGGTCCACCGATCTCGGCGTGGCTGACTGCCCAACTGAGCTGGCACTGGGTCTTCTTCGCCGTGATCCCGCTGGTCATCGGAGGGGGCCTGATGGTGCTCCCGACGCTACGCCGGATGATGCGCTCGTACGCCCGTCCCGAGGCGCACCCGGACGGGGCGCAGCCGGCGCCGCTGTGGGCCGCTGCCCTGGTGGCCTTCGCCGCGGTGGCTCTGCAGCTCGCCGGACAGCGCCTGGACTGGGTCGCCATCCCCCTGCTCGTCGCCGGTCTGGCTGGTCTCGTCGTCGGTCTGCCACGACTGATGCCGGCCTGCTTCCGGCGGTTCGAAGCGGGCCTTTCCCCGGTCATCGTCACGCGGGGTCTGCTGGCCGGCGCCTTCATCGGCGCCGAGGCGTTCGTACCGCTGATGCTGGTCGAGGAACGCGGGCTCGCCCTGGTGCTAGCAGGCGCGGCCCTGACCGTCGGCAGCGTGGGCTGGACCACCGGCTCGTGGTTGCAGTCTCGGACGTGGCTCCGGGTCCGTCGCGACCGGCTGATCACCCTCGGTTGCCTGTCGCTGGTGCTCGGTCTCGGCCTGACCGCGCTCGTCGCCTTCCTGCCCACCATCCCCTACTACCTGGTCGGGGCGGCCTGGATCTTCTCCGGTCTGGGCATGGGGCTCGCCATCTCCAGCACCGGGTTGGCAGTGATGACGCTGTCGAACGGTGCCGAGCAGGGTCGCAACGCCTCGTCGCTGAATCTGTCCGACGCCCTCGGTGCTGGGATCTTCGTCGGGGTGTCCGGCACCATCTTCGTCGCGCTGCACGACAGCGGCGACCTCGGCGTCACCTTCGGGGTTGTGCTCGCCACGATGGCCGTCGTCGCCCTGCTGGCCGCCTTCACCTCATTGCGGATCGGGCCGGTCCGCAACGAGTTCGCCCCCCGCTGACGCCCCGCAGTAGAGTCGTCCGAGTGTCCGTCCAGCCCGAGACCAGCCCCAACGGGCTGCCCCCGGCGTTCCCCGCGCGAGCGGCGTGGGGCACGGCCAAGCACCTCCGGGCCTGGCAGTCGGCCGCCCTGCAGCACTACGTCGACCTCGACCCGCGTGACTTCCTCGCTGTCGCCACGCCCGGCGCCGGCAAGACCTCCTTCGCCCTGAACCTCGCCTCGAACCTGTTGGCCCGCCGGCAGATCGACCGGATCATCATCGTGGCGCCGACGGAGCACCTGAAGACCCAGTGGGCCGAAGCCGCCGCCAAGATCAACATCGCCATCGACCCGGGCTTCGGGGTGAGGCAGGGCAAGACCAGCCGCGACTTCTCGGGGATTGCGCTCACCTACGCGGCGGTCGGGATGAACGCCCTCGCGCTGCGGATCCGGACGGAGGGCTTCAAGACCCTGGTCATCCTGGACGAGATCCACCACGCCGGGGACGCACGCAGCTGGGGCGACGCCGTACGCGAGGCCTTCGAGCCCGCCGCCCGCCGGTTGATGCTGACCGGTACGCCGTTCCGCTCCGACACGAATCCCATCCCGTTCGTACGCTACGAGGCCGATGGCGCAGGGGTGCTGCGCTCCAAGGCCGACTACCACTACGGCTACGGGGAGGCCCTCGCCGACGGGATCGTGCGGCCCGTGCTGTTCATGGCCTACTCCGGCGATCTGCACTGGCGGACCAGCGCCGGTGATGAGGTGTCCGCCCGGCTCGGTGGCCCCCTCACCAAGGACCTGGCCAGCCAGGCGCTGCGTACGGCGCTGGACCCGGCCGGTTCGTGGATCCCCGCAGTGCTGCGGGCTGCGGACACCCGGCTCACGGAGGTCCGGCAGCACATACCCGACGCGGCGGGTCTGGTGATCGCCACGGATCAGGCCAGCGCCCGCGCCTACGCCGAGACCCTGCACGCCATCACCGGCAAGAAGCCGGTGCTGGTGCTCAGCGACGAAGCCGACTCGAGCAAGAAGATCGCCAGGTTCAGCGACTCGCCGGACCGGTGGATGGTCGCGGTGCGGATGGTCTCCGAGGGCGTGGACGTTCCCCGGCTGGCCGTCGGGGTCTACGCCACCTCGACCGCGACACCGCTGTTCTTCGCCCAAGCCGTCGGCCGGTTCGTCCGCGCCCGGTCACGGGGGGAGAGCGCCTCGGTCTTCGTGCCCAGCGTGCCGAACCTGCTGCTGTACGCCTCCGAGCTGGAGCGTGAACGCGACCACGCCCTCCGGGTGCCGAGCTCCGCCGCGGAGGATGGTCTGCTCGACGACGAGCTGCTGGCCGCTTCGCAGCGGGCTGAGTCCGAGTCCGACCTGCCCGAGGGGGAGTTCACTGCCCTGGCCAGCGAAGCCGACTTCGACCGGGTGGTCTTCGACGGGGGCGAGTTCGGGCTGACCGCGCAGTCCGGCAGCGAAGCGGAGATGGACTACCTCGGCCTGCCCGGGCTGCTGGAGCCGGATCAGGTCAAGGATCTGCTCCGACGCCACCAGGCCTCCCACGAGGCGCTGACCCGGGACACGGACCTCCACGCGGGTGGGCCGACCGAGCGTCCCCGCAGCACCCACGAGGAGCTGCGCGAGCTGCGCAAGGTGCTCAACGCTCTGGTGGCGGCCTGGCACCACCGTACGGAACAACCCCACGCGGTCATCCATGCCGAGCTGCGGTCGTCGTGCGGCGGACCGCCGTCGGCTGTCGCCAGCGCCGAGGAGCTGCAGCAGAGGATCGACCACATCCGGCAGTGGGCGATCACCGGTCGGCGCCCGTGAGCACCCCCAGGGCGGTGCTAGCCCACAAGCCACCTACGCCGCTGGTGCAGCCCGGACGGGTTCCAGGACCGGGGAGTGAACCGGGAGGGAGCGGTGCGGCGGGGGCGCGGAGCTGGCCGATCTTGGGCGCTCGACGACCCGGGGAGGGCTGATCTCGCCGGCGATCGTGTCCAGGGCCTCGGCGAGGAGCCTGGCGGTCGGGGGCCGCAGGCCGGGATCCATAGCCAGGCCGGACTGCAGGACGGCGTCCAAGCTCGACGGAGCCCCCACCCGCTCGGCGATCGGCACCGGGGCGGCGTCAACCGGCCGGGCGAGGATCTCCGCGATGCTCCTGACCCGGAACGGTGGCAGCCCGGTCAGCATGGCGTAAGTGACAGCGGAAAGGGAGTAGATGTCGGCGCGGTGGTCTGCTGACCCGAGTCCGACGGCCTGCTCCGGGGCCATGTAGCTCGGAGTGCCGGCGGCCATGCCGGTGTCCACGGCGTCCGTGGTCGACCTCGCCACCCCGAGGTCGGCGATCAGCACTCGGGCCCACCCGCCGGACGCCGTGCTGAGCAACAGGTTGGCCGGGGTGACGTCGCGGTGCACGATACCGTGGTCATGCAGCACGGTCAGGGCCCGGCAGGCGTCGGCGCACAGCCGGAGCGCTCGTACGGGGTCAGGCCTGGTCTGGCGCACCTCGTCCAAGGACCCACCGTCGATGAAGTCCATCACGAAGTAGGGACGGCCGTCGCGCAGCGCCCCAATGTCGTGCACCTGGATCAGGCGGGGGTCGCGGATCCGGCGCAGGATTCGCGCCTCGGCCAGGAAACGGGCGCGCACGTCGAGGTTGTCCACCCACTGCTCGCCCAGCACCTTGACCGCCACGAGTACGTCGAGATCGTCGTCGCGAGCCAGCCAGACCGTGGCGAACGACCCGGCGCCCAGGCGGCGTTCCAAGCGATAGCGACCGATTGCGTCCATGGTGGACGACAGTCTCGCCCGCTCGGGGGTCACTCCTACGTGGCGGCAGCGGATCAGCCCGGTCAGCTCTGGGGCTGCACGAACAACCCTTCGAGGGTCGCGCGCGCACCCGTGCGGTGCAGCGAATCGAGCACGGCGAGATACGGCTCGGTGAAGGCGGACTCGTCGACCAGGTCGCCGAACAGCTCCCGGTTGGCCACGAACGCCAGCGGCTCGTCCCCCTGGGTGGAGGCGATCTCGGTCAGCTGCTCGGCGAGCCGGTCGACCACCTTGATGGGTTCGCCCGACTCGTCGACGCCTTCGGCGTAACGGGCCCAGCTGGCCACCACCGCAGCCGAGAGGGTGACCTCGCGGCCGGCCGTGAGATTCTCCCGGATCACCGGCAGCAGCCATTTGGGGATGCGGTCGGAGCTCTCCGCGCACAACCGGGCGACGGTGTCGCGTACGGCGTCGTTGGAGAACCGCTCGATCAGCTGGGCCTTGTAGTCGGCCAGGTCCACGCCCGGCACCGGGGACAGGGTCGGGGTTGCCTCGAGGTTCATGTAGTCCAGCAGGAACCTCGCGAACAGCGGGTCCTGGGCGACCTCGTGCACCAGCCGGTAGCCCGCCAAATAGCCGAAATAGCACAGAGCCTGGTGGCTGGCGTTGAGCAACCGCAGCTTCATCAGCTCGTACGGCTCCACGTCCGCCACGACCTGCACGCCGACCTCCTCGAGCGGCGGCCGCCCGGCGGTGAAGTTGTCCTCGAGCGCCCACTGGGTGAACGGCTCGCAGACCACCGGCCAGGCGTCCTCGACCCCGAACCGCTCGCTGATCTGAGCCCGGTCGTCATCGGTGGTCACCGGGGTGATCCGGTCCACCATCGAGTTCGGGAACGAGACCTCGGCCGCCACCCAGTCACCGAGTTCGGGGTCACGCAGCCGGGCGTACGCGGTGAACACCTCACTCGCCACCTGGCCGTTGCCCTGGATGTTGTCGCAGGACATGATCGTGAACGGCGCCATGTCACGTTCCCGCCGCCGGACCAGAGCCTCGGTGATCAGACCGAAGGTCGTGGTCGGGACTGCGCCCGGGACCAGGTCTGCCCGGACTGCAGGGTTGTCCGCGTCGAATCGACCGGTGACGGGGTGGAAGTTGTAGCCCCCCTCGGTCACGGTCATCGACACGATCCTGGTGCTGCTGGCCGCCATCTTCTCGATCACCGCCTCCGGGTCGTCAGGGGCGTAGAGGTATTCCACGATGGACCCGATCACCCGGGGTTCCCAGCCCCCGCTGGGATCCTTCAGCACCAGGGTGTAGAGGCAGTCCTGGGCAGCCATCGCGTCCCGCATCTTGAGGTCGGACGGCATCACACCGACCCCGCAGATGCCCCAGTCCAGGGCGATGCCTCGCTCCATCAGCCGGTCGAGGTACATCGCCTGGTGGGCACGGTGGAACCCGCCGACGCCGAAGTGCACAATGCCGGCGGTGACCGCCGAGCGGTCGTAGCTAGGGACGGAGATGGAGAGCGACGCCAGTGTCGCGGTGCTGAGCTCGGTCATGGCGTCACTTCACCGCACCGAGGGACAGACCCTGGACGAGCTTGTCCTGCGCCGCGAACCCGGCGATCAGCACCGGCAGCGACACGATGACCGCAGCCGCGGCGAGCTTGGCCGCGAACAGGCCTTCGCCGGTGATGAAGCTGCCCAGGTAGACCGGCGCCGTCCGGGCCACCACCCCCGAGGCCAGCCGGTTGGCCAGGAACAGCTCGTTCCAGGAGAAGATGAAGCAGATCAGCGCCGTGGCCGCGATCCCGGGGGAGATGATCGGTACGATCACCGACCGCAGCGTCCTGATCAGGCCCGCGCCGTCGAGGGCGGCCGCCTCGAAGAGCTCCATCGGGATGTCCGCCAGGAACGACCGGAGCATCCAGATGGCGATCGGCAGGTTCATCGAGGTGTACAGCACGACCAGCAGGTTGATGTTGTCCAGCAGGCCAAGGTTCCTGGCGATCAGGTAGATGGGCAGGATTCCGGCGACCAGGGGCAGCATCTTGGTGGTCAAGAAGAAGAACATCACGTCGGTCCACTTCTCGATCGGGCGGACCGACAGCGCGTACGCCGCCGGGATGGCCAGCAAGATCACCAGCAGGGTCGAGGAGAAGGAGGCGATCACCGAGTTGAGGATGGGATAGATCGCCTGTCCGCCGGCGAAGAAGTTGGTGTAGTTGTCGAAGGTCAGCGGAGCCGCGAATGCCGGTGGGTTCGCGGCGGCGTCCTGCTCGCTGTGCAGGCTGGTCAGCAGCATCCACACGATGGGTGAGATGAACAGCAGACCGATGATCCAGGCGCCGACGCCGGCGAGCACGCTGCCGAGCGCCGATCCCTGCCGGCGGGCCCGGTTGTTCGAGGAGCGTCGTTGGTTGGCGAGCTTGGTCGGGCTGGGGGCGAGTGCGGTAGTCATCTTGTTCTCTCCTTCGTCGAGGGGGTCACCGGTTCTCCTCTTCGAACAGGCTGGACAGGTTGCGCAGGACGAAGGTGGCCAACACGATGGAGCCGATGACCACGAGCACCCCTTGGGCCGAGGCGAGGCCGTAGTCGTTGGCGTTCTGCAGGGTGCTGAACACGCCGTAGGGCAGGTTGGCCGCACCGAGACCGATGCCGCCGAACACGAAGATGGTGTCGAACTGCTGGATGATGTAGACCGCCCCGAGCAGGCCAGCCAGCTCGAGGTAGCGCCGCATGTGCGGCAGGGTGATGTAGCGGAAGGTCTGCCAGCCAGCCGAGCCGTCGACCTGGGCGGCCTCCATGATGTCCCCGGGGCGCGACTGCAGGCCGGCGAGCAGGATCAGGGTCATGAACGGGGTCCACTGCCAGATCAGCTCGAACTCCACCGCCAGCCGCGGGAACTGCGAGAGCCAGTCGATCTGCGGCCCGTTCACCAGGGTCAGCAGGCCGTTGAACAGCCCGGAGTTGACGTCGAACATCAGGTAACGGAAGAGCTGCGCGGCGGCCACCGGCACGATCAGGAACGGCGCGATCATCATCGTGCGGACCGCGGCCCGGCCGAAGAAGTCGCGGTTGAGCAGCAGCGCGATCCCCAGACCGAGCAGCAGCGAAACCAGCACCACGGTCAGAGTCAGCACGACGGTGAACACCAGCTGCGACAGGATGCCCGGGTCGGTGAAGACCGTGACGAAGTTGGCGAGCCCGGCGAACCCGAAGAGGTCCGGCCGGGTGGCCTTCCAGTTGAGCAGGGAGATGACCAGGGTGAACAGGAACGGCAGCTGGGTCAGGAAGAAGACGAAGATGAAGGCCGGCAGCAGCGGGGCACGCTTGGACCATCCCTTCTTGTCCAGCCAACGGCTGCGGAAGCTCGCTTTGGGGGGTTTGGCCTTCTTCGGCCGTGAAGGGGTGGTGTCCTGACCGACTGGCGTAGCGGTAACGCTGGCCATCAAGGTGCCTTTCTGACGTGAGATGAGGAGGGCCCGGGTCGGGTGTGGCAGTGGGCCGGGGAGGAGCAGCGGTCCGGACCCGTGGGTCCGGACCGCCGCTCCCTACGCGGCAGGAAGTGGAGCGTAGCGACTTCCAGCCCGTGTGGCGAGCACTGTGGGCCTACTTGCCCTGGTACACCTTGGTGATCTTCTGCTCGGCGTACGCCTGACCGGCGTTGAGTGCCTCATCGACCGTCTTCTGGCCGGCGATCACCGCGGAGATGTCCTCGGAGACCTTCTGACCGACGTCGGTGAACTCGGGGACGTCGACGAACTGCACCCCGATGGTCGGCCGCGGCTGCACACCCGGGTTGGTCGGGTCAGCCTTCTGGATGGCCTCGAGCGTGGCGTCGGCGAACGAGCCGGCGGCCTTGCGGTAGTCGGCGTTGGCGTAGGTCGAGGTGCGCTTGCCGGCCGGGATATTCGCCCAGCCCTGGTTGGCCCCCGCCAGCTCCTCGTACTTCTTCGACGAGGCCCAGGAGATGAACTTCCAGGCGTTGTCCTGCTTGGTGCTCTTCTTCTCGATGGCCCACGACCAGGCGTACAGCCAGCCCGCCGCCTTGGTCACCTTGACCGGCGCCTGGGCGTACGCGACTTTGCCCTTGATCGGTGAGTCGTCGGCCTCCAGCTTGCCGGCACCCGAGGTGGCGTCGTACCACATGGCGACCTTGCTCTGCTGCATGGCCGAGAGGCACTGGTTGAAGCTGGCCTGCGCCGCGCCCGACTCACCGTGCTTCTTGATCAGGTCGGTGTAGAAGGTGGTGGCGGCCTTGAACTCGGGGGCGTTCACCTTGGCGGTCCAGTCCTTCTCGAACCAGGTGCCACCGTAGGTGTTGACCACGGTGGTCAACGGTGCCATCACGTCGCCCCAACCCGGCTTGCCGCGCAGGCAGATGCCCTTGGTGCCGCCGGTATCGAGCTTCGCCGCCGCCGCCGCGACCTCGTCCCAGGTCGGGTTGGCCGGGATCGTCACACCGGCCTTGTCGGCCAGGTCCTTGCGGTACATCAAGAACGAGGACTCGCCGTAGAAAGGCTCACCGTAGAGCTTGCCGTCCGGACCCTTGAGCGAGTTCGTCATCGACTCGAAGATGTCGGCCTGGTTGAACTCCTTGTCGTCCTTGTAGGCCTGGATGTCGTCCATCGAATGCAGCCATCCGTTCTTGGAGTAGAACGGGATCTCGAAGTTCGACAGCGTCGCCACGTCGAACTGGCCGGCCTGGTTGGCGAAGTCCTGGGAGGCGAGGCTCCGCATCTCGCCCTCCTCCTTGACGGTGAAGTTCACCTTGACGCCGGAAGCGTCCTCGAAGGATTTGATGTTCTTCTGCAGGTCGAGCATCTGCGAGTTGTTGACCATCAAGACGTTGATGGAGTTGTCGGCGCCACCGGCGCCACCGGCGCCGCCGCCGCCCGCACCGGCTCCGCTGCAGGCGGCCGTGGCCGACACCAGCGCTATGCAGCCTGCGGCTGCCACTGCTCTGTGAGTCCAGCGCATCTGGAGTCATTCCTTTCGGTATCCCTGCTGATCAGGGGTTCACGTGGCCGAGGCGGCCGTTATCTGGACACAACAAGACCGTTCGCGGCCCCTGGGGGCGAGCTCACGGGACATGCTGACTGACCGGATCGAGCTGGTGCTCGAGCGGTGTGCTGCTCGGGGTCTCACGCTGGGCACGCTGTCCGAGCGATAGGTCCGAAGCCAGGGGTCAGTAGGTGGGCTCGGCAGCGACGGTACTGGCTCGACGCAGTTGCGGGTACGACGGTGGCAACGTTGGCGCGCTGCACGGCGCCCGTTTCGTTGGTCCTCACACTCATCATCACCCGATCTCACGCTGATCAGTAGTCGTTGTTGCTCGTGGGCCGGCTGTCCTGCCTTCTGTGCTGGTTATATGTATAACCTAAGAGGTCCCTGATTGCCCAGTTTTCTTGCATCTCGGCCCGATTGTTTGTGAATAGTGACCTTTCGGGCGGCGCCGGCCGAGACACGCCCGACCGCGCGGGTCAGATCGCCAGCCGGTCTGCCGACCGCACACTCCGTGGGACCCGGCCCGATCAGGAGTGCTGGACCCGGGGGCTGGGATGCACGCTCCTAGGATGGCCGCGTGAGTGACATTCCCGTAGGTTCTCCGCCAGCCCCGCCCGGACGCCATGCGGCCCCCGGCGGCTGGTACGCCGACCCGGTCGATCCCACGCAGGAGCGCTATTGGGACGGTTGGCAGTGGTCGCGCACCACTCGGCCGGCCGAAGCGGTGCAGCCGACTCTGCAACGGCCCTACGGAACCGCGCCGCAGGATCGCTACGCCGGGCCCCCCGCACCGGGCGGGTACGCCTTCCCGGCCGAGCCCGCGACCGGTAGGGCGCAGGCGGCCCGAACCGCCGACGGTGTGACCCTGGCCGGTTGGTGGTGGCGGGTGTTGGCCACCGTGGTCGACACCCTGATCACCTCGGCGGTCATCGCGGCCCTCGGCTTCCCGCTCTACCGCTCGATGATCGAGGCACTCTCGGCCTACTTCAACGCAGCGGTTGAGGCGGGTAGCACTGGCGCCCCGCCGCCCCCGTCGCCCACCCCGGGCGAGCTGATCTCGAGCGGGAACCAGGCCCTCCTGGTGGCGCTGACCCTGGCCGTGGGTCTGGCCTACCAGATGATCTTCCTGAGGTGGAAGTCGGCCACCCCGGGCAAGATCATCTGCGGACTGCGGGTCGTCCCGGTCGATCAGGGCCGCCGAGCAGGCCCGCTCGGTTGGAACTCGATCGCGGTGCGGGCTGCGGTCTGGGTGCTCCCCGGCCTCCATGTCTTGTTGGCGATCTTCCAGCTGGTCGACGTGCTCTTCCCGCTGTTCCAGCGCAAACGGCAGGCCTTGCACGACCTGGCCGCCAGGACCCAGGTCGTACGCGGTCGCTGACGTTCAGCCAGGTCATGGTCGGCTGATCGGTCGCCGGTCGATCGACATCGTGTCGTCGATGGCTATATTGGGCCGAGGTCGGACGTCGGGGGCGTTCTTACCCGGTGACGCCCGTCGGGGCTCGGGGGCCGCACGTGCAAAGAGGACTTGGTGCTGCGTACGCGTCGTCTCACGAGTTCGGCCTGCTTGGCGGCCGGACTTTTCGTGCTGTCGACGACCAGCCTCGCGCTCTCGGCTCCCACCTCCGTCGCGGACACCACCGACGGCGCTCTGTTGGTGGTCGTGGAGCGGGACGTGAACGCAGACGGCGTCTACAACCCTGAGGTGGACACCCCCCAGCCCGGCATCGCCGTCACCGTGTCCGACGCGGTCGGAACCACGGTGGCGGGCACCACCGACGGGGACGGCAGCTTCTCGGTGAAGGCGACCGAGAAGCTGCTCGGCGGGCGTTACTTCGTCGTGGCGCAGATCCCGCCCGCGCTCGGTGAGCTGACTCCGGTGCCGCAGAGCGAGAGCTTCCAGTCCATGAGCACCACTGTGGACGTGACCAGCGGGGATCAGGTGGTGCGGATGGGGGTGGCCGTACGGGATCAACCCACCCCGACCCCAGAGCGTCCCGTTCCGCGGATACCGCCCCCGCCTCCCCCCCGGGCCCCGATCCCGATCCCGAAGACGGTTCCGGCCCCCGCCTTGTCGCCGCCGTCCACAACCCCCACCCCGGGCAGCGACACAGCCCACTTCGCGGTCGGCGACTACGTCTTCACCGACGTCGACCGGTCCGGTCAGCAGGACCCAGCCGACTCCCCGGCCCCCCGGATCAGCGTGCAGCTGTTGGACGGCCTCGGCGAGGTCGTGGCCTCGACCATCAGCGCCGGTAACGGCCGCTACATCTTCGATCGGCTGACCGCGGGCACCTACTCGGTGCGGTTCGCCGGGATACCGAGCGGATTCAAGCTCACCGGCTCGCGCCGCGGGGACGACCACACCCAGGACTCCGACCCTGACTACACCGGGGCGACGCCGCCGTTCACCCTCGGGCCGGGGGAGCCGAACGTACGTCCGACCACGGCCGCCGACCGCGTCTCGGCCGACTACATCAACCCGACGATCGACGCCGGCATCACCTCGTTCAGCTATGTCGTAGGCGAGCAGGTCTGGCTGGACACCAATCGCGACGGTGTGCGACAACCGGATGAACCCGCCGCGGCGGCCACCGTCTCCCTGCTCAACGATCAGCATGAAGCGATCGCCACCACGGTGACGGACGCCCAGGGCCGATACCAGTTCGCCCAGCTCCGGACCGGCCGCTACCGGCTGAAGTTCAGCGGTCTACCACCCCACCGGGCCTTCACCACGGCGCAGTCAGGCGGTGACTCCAACTCCGACTCCGACTCGGACCCCGACCCGCGAACGGGTCTGACCAAGATCTTCCGGCTGGACCAGAACGCACCCGGTTTGGTGCCGGCCGCCGACGTCGGGGTGGCCGGCGGCGACTTCGTCAACCCGACCATGAATGCGGGCCTGGTCGGGACCTACTCGTTGGGTGACACCGTGTGGCGTGACCACAACGGTGACGGGGTTCTCGGCGCACGTGACGTCGGAGTGGCGGGGGTGCGAGTCCAGTTGCTGGATCCCGCCC
>JAABUN010005600.1_pt1 | contig 15394 bp, 13 predicted proteins | sample 5559311 | NCBI WGS metagenome assembly JAABUN01 (sample SAMN10711877, study PRJNA513370) | rock metagenome | isolation source: Antarctica rocks | place: Antarctica: Victoria Land, Siegfried Peak sud | reverse complement strand
AATACCGCTTCAACCGGCGCTACGACCTCGCCGCCATGCTGACGCGCCTGACCAAGGCCGCCGCCCAGACCCCGCCGATGCCCTATCGCCTGCTCAAACTGGCTGAGGTTTCCGCGGAATCAGGAAATGAGATGTCCCCAACTATTTGATCCGGATGGGGTTTTTTCGTGGCACAACATTTGCTAGGCTTGCGGCAAATCTCACCGAACAGGGCTTTTCCTCGATGCAACGAATTCTTGCGCTGCTGTCGGCCATCGTTGCGGTCGGTATGGCCGGACCGGCCATGGCTGGCCCCAACCTCAGCTTCAATCTGGACCGGATTTCCAGCGCCACGATCGGCAGCGGCACGCTCGGCACCGTGACGCTGACCCAGAATGGCGCCAACGAGGTGGACGTCGTCGCCTCCCTGATGCCGAACGCCAAGTTCGTCAACACCGGCGGTCCGCACACGCCGTTCACCTTCAATCTCGCTTCGAATTCGCCTGCCGTGACGGTCACGATGTCGGCCGCCATGGCCGGCCTTTTCTTCCCGAACGCCTCCGGCGGCGCCGCCACGCCCTACGGCGCCTTCAACTACGCCATCGAATACACTGGCCAGAACGGCGGCGGGCACGGCAATGCCGGGCCGATCAGCTTCTCGGTCACCCGCGCATCCGGCATCAGCACGACCGATTTCGTGGGCAACAATCGTGGCAAATTCTTCGCCGCCGACATCATCGGTCCCGGCGCCGGGGCCAGGACGGGGTCCATCGCGTCCCGCGGGCCGGGGACCGACGTTCCACCTCCACCTCCGCCTCCGCCTCCGGTGCCGGTGCCGGTTCCTGAGCCGGCCAGCCTGCTGCTGCTTGGCGGCGGCCTGCTGGCCCTCGGCCTGGCCCGCCGTCGCAGGCCGGGCGGCCAGGCGACCTGACCGACGGTCCGCCTCGCCGCAAGGCGCCAGGGCGGACCACTGCCAGAACACCCGACGATCCGGCATGGCCAGCCGCCCGGCCGATGTCCAGCCGGCCCGATGCTTTGAACAAGCCTGCCGCTTGGCCGCCCCGTTGCGTTGGCGCAGGATGCGCCGGCAGACCAGCGCTCGGGAGAACGCCATGCCCATCGCCCGCCGCACCATCGCGCTCGGGGCGCTTGCCGCGCCGGCGCTCGCCAGGATGGGGCTGCGCGCCGCGCAGGCGCAGCCCGGCTTTCCGACGCGGCCGGTCCGCCTGATCGTTCCCTACACGCCGGGCGGCGTCTCCGACATCACCGCGCGGCTGCTGGCCGAACCGCTGGCCGCCGCCTGGGGCCAGCCGGTCCCGGTCGAGAACCGCGCCAGCGCCGATGGCGTCATCGGCACCGAGGCCACCGCCCGCGCGGCGCCGGACGGCCACACGCTGGCGCTGGTCTCGGTCGGCCACCCGGTCAACGCGGCGTTCTACAAGTTGCCGTTCGACACCATGCGCGACTTCTCCTTCGTCACCCAGACCACCGCCACGCCGCTGGTGCTGTGCGCCGCCCGCGGTTTCGGGCCGAACACTCCGGCCGAACTGGTGGCGCATGCGAAGGCCAATCCCGGAATCACCTTCGCCGGCACCGGCGGCGTGGTGCGGCTGGCGCCGGTGCTGTTCGCCCAGGCGGCCGGGGTGGAACTGACCTACTGCCCTACCGCGGCAGCACCCAAGCGCATCCGGACCTGATCTCGGGCCGGGTCGACATCATGTTCGACACCGTCCCCGCGGCGCTGCCGCACCTCAACGCCGGCACGCTGAAGGCGCTGGCCACCACCGGCGCCGCGCGGGCGCCGCAACTGCCGGACGTGCCGACCCTCGCCGAGGCCTTCATGCCCGGCTTCGAGGCCACCACCTGGGGCATGGTCATCGCCCCCGCCGGCCTGGCCGCGCCGCTGCTGGCGAAGCTCAACGCCGACTGCATCGCGGCGCTGCGGCGCCCCGAGGTGGTCGAGCGCCACCGCACCCTCGGCGCCGAGATCGCCACCAGCACGCCGGCTGAGCTCCGCCACTTCGTCCAGGCGGAGCTGGAGAAGTGGGGCGCCGCCGCCCGCGCCGCCGGCATTCAGCTGCAATGAGGCCGGGCGCCGGCCAGATGGGCGTTGGCCAGCCGGTTTGGGCCGCCAGGCGCTGCGGCGCAACCAGGCGGTAGCCGCGCCCGACCGGCACGGCGAACGACCGGCACGGCGAACGACCGCCGCCGCAACCGCCTGCCCAGCCGATCCGCCGCATCAGCCGTCCGGCCGCGGCCCCCCGGCCAAACCGGCCCGGCACCCCTCACACCCGCAGCACCACCCCTGCCACCGCCCCCACCAGGATGTTCACCACGATCGCGCAGACGATCACCACCAGCGTGAACACCACCGTCCGGTCCCGCGCCACCCGCACCACCGGCGTCGCGCCGAGATAGAACAGGTACAGGCTGTACAGCCCCAGGATCGTCAGGATCGCCAGCGGCGGAATGATCGTGAAGATCCCCGCCAGCCAGGCCGCGGTCGGCGAATACACCGCCAGCTTCATCGCCGGCACTTCCTCCCCGGTGCCGCCGAACCGCGGCGCCAGCGCCTGGATGATCTTGCCCAGCAGCCACACCCCCGCCAGCCCCAGCACGTACGCCACGACCGAGTGCATCAGCAGCGTCAGCAGCCCGATCTGCCCCACGCCGAGGGCGCTGCCCATCATGCCGGTGATCACCGCCGCGCCGATGAAGCCCGCCACCGCCGGGATCAGCGCCATCGGCACCGCGTAGCCGGTGAACAGCCTCGCGGTGTCCGTCGGTTCGGCGGCGATCGCCTGCCATTCCTGTTCCGGCCGCAGGATCAGCCCCTTGGCTCGCGCGACGATGTCCATGCTGTCCAAACTCCCCCTTGGTTTGCCGGCCCGACGCGGTTCCGGCCGGCGCGGCGGGCCAGGCCGCGGCCAGGACGACCGCGGCCTCACGCCAGCGTGCCCTGCCGGCCCTGGCCGGCGCAACATCCGCGGCACGCGCCTGGCGCGCGCCGGCACCTGGTCTTGACCCCGAGGCTCGGGCACCCCGATCCTGCGGGCCGGGGGAACCGCAGGCATGGACCACGCGCCGACGGACATCGAATTCGAAAGCTACCTCGACGGCATCCGCCGCCTGGTCGCCGAACGGCTGATCCCGGACGAGCCGCGGCTCGACGGGCAGGAGACGGTCCCGGAAGACCTGACGCAGCGGCTGCGCGATGCCGGGCTGTTCGGCATCTCGATCCCGGCGGAGTACGGCGGGCTTGGCCTTACGATGGAACGCCAGGTGCGGGTGATGTTCGAGGTGACCCGCGCTTCCTCGGTCTACCGGGCGCGGTTTTCCACCACCATCGGCCTCGGCAGCCAGCCGATCCGCTACCAGGGGACCGAGGAACAGCGCCGCGAATGGCTGCCGCGGATGGCCAGCGGCGAGGCGACCGCGGCCTTTTGCCTGACCGAACCGGACGCCGGATCGGACGCCGGCTCGCTCCGCACCGCCGCGCGGCGGGACGGCGACAGCTACGTGCTGGACGGCGTGAAGCGCTACATCACCAATGCCCGCCAGGCGCAGGTGTTCGTCGTGATGGCGCGGACCGATGCCGGCAGCCGCGACGCCGCCGGCATCTCGGCCTTCATCGTGCCGACGGAAACGGCGGGCGTGCGCTGCGGCCCGGCCGACCGCAAGATGGGCCAGGACGGCTCGTCCACCTGCGAGGTGTTCTTCGAGGCCGCGCGGGTGCCGGCGGCGAACCTGATCGGCGGGCGCGAGGGCGGCGGGTTCAAGACCGCGATGCGCGGCATCAACCACGCCCGCCTGCACGTGGCGGTGACCTGCGTCGGCCAGGCGCAGCGGCTGATCGAGGAGGCGCTGGCCTACGCGGTACAACGAAAGCAGTTCGGCCAGGCGCTCGCGGAATTCCAGTTGGTGCAGGCGATGCTGGCGGATAGCCGGGCGGAAACCCTGGCGGCCCGCAGCATGATCCTGGAAACCGCCCGCGCCTTCGACACCGCCGGGGAAGCCCAAGGCCCGATCATCGCCGACATCGCCTGCTGCAAGCTGTTCGCCAGCGAGATGGTGGGCCGCGTGGCGGACCGCGCCGTGCAGATCCACGGCGGCGCCGGCTACATGCACGGCACCCCGGTGGAGCGGCTGTACCGCGACGTGCGGCTGTTCCGCATCTTCGAGGGCGCGACGCAAATCCAGCAGGGGCTGATCGCCCGCGACATGGTGCGGAGCGCGACGCGATGAGGCGCCGGGCGCTGCTGGCCGGCGCCGCCCTGCTCGCCGCGCCCGCCGCGCACGCGCAGCGCTGGCCAGCCCGGCCGGTGCGCATCGTCGCCTGCTTCGCGCCCGGCGGCGCCAACGACCTGCTGGGGCGGCTGGCGGCGAACATCCTCGGTGCCGCCTTCGGGCAGCCCTTCGTGGTCGAGAACCGTCCCGGCGCCGGCGGCAACCTCGGGATGGAGGCGGTGGCCCGCGCCGCCCCCGATGGCCGCACCCTGGTGGTCGCCGCCGGCGCCGCCGCCATCAACCATACGCTGTACCGCAACCTGCCGTTCGACCTGCTGCGGGACTTCGCGCCGGTGACGCTGCTCGGCGTGGTGCCGAACGTGCTGTGCGTCCACCCCGGCGTGCCGGCCCAGGACGTCGCGGCCTTCGCCGCGCTGGCCCGCGCCACGCCGGGCGGCATCACCTACGGCTCGGCCGGGATCGGCACCGTGCCGCATCTGGCGATGGCGCTGTTCCTGCGGGCGATCGGGGCCGAGGGCGTGCACGTGCCCTACCGCGGCTCGGCGCCGGCGGTGACGGACCTGGTCGGCGGCCGGGTGCAGGCGCTGTTCGAGAACCTGCCGCCGCTGGCCCAGCAGCTCCGCGCCGGGCTGGTGCGGGGCCTCGGCATCTCCACCGCCGAACGCCACCCGGATTTCCCCGAGTTGCCGACCGTGGCGGAAGCCGCCGGCCTGCCGGGCTTCGAGGTGCTGGCCTGGCAATCGCTGCTGGCTCCCGCCGGCACCCCGCCCGAGATCGTGGAGGCCATCGCCGCCGCGCTGCGCCTGGCGCTTTCGGCCGGCGAGCCGCTGGCCCAGGTGACGCGCCTCGGCGCCCTGCCACGGCCGCTGGTGCCGGCCGAAATGCGCGCCTTCCTGGCGGTGGAGGTCGCCAAGTGGGGGGACGCGGTCCGGGCCTCCGGCGCCAGCGTGGAGTGAACGCGATGACCCCGCCTTCTATCGAGACCCGCGTCACCAGGCTGCTCGGCATCCGCTACCCGATCGTCCAGGGCGGGCTGGCGCGGGTGGCCTTCGCGCGGCTTGCGGCGGCGGTCTCGAATGCCGGCGGCCTCGGCCAGATCAGCAGCGTCGGCCTTGATACGCCCGAGCGCCTGCGAACCGAGATCCGGCTGTGCCGATCGCTGACCGGGCAGCCGTTCGGGGTGAACTTCCCGATCGGCCGCCTCGACATCATGCCGATGCTGGAGGCGGCGCTGGAGGAGGGCGTGCGGGTCATCGCGCTGACCGCCGGCAACCCGGCGCCCTACATCCGCCGCTGCGAGCAGGTGGGCGCGAAGACCCTGGTGCTGACCGCCGGCCCGGAACTGGCCCGCAAGGCCGAGGCCGCCGGCGCGGACATGGTGGCGACCGTGGGCTTCGAGGGCGGCGGGCACATCGGCCGCGGCGACGAGACCACTTTCGTCATGGTGCCGCGCGTGGTGGCGGCGGTGCGGATACCGGTGCTGGCCTCGGGCGGCATCGCCACCGGCGCCGGGCTGCTGGCAGCGCTTGCGCTGGGGGCCGAGGGGGTCGAGATGGGCACCCGCTTCGTGGCCAGCGCCGAGGCCGCGGCGCACGACGCCTACAAGCAGGCGCTGGCAGCGGCGGGGCCGGCCGACACCATGATCATCAAGCGCAGCCTCGGCATTCCGGGCCGCGTGCTGGCCAGCCCGTATGCGCGGCTGATCGCCGCGGCGGAGGCGGCCGGCGCGGCCAGGGAGGACATCGTGGCGATGGTCGCCGGGGCGGTGAACGCGCGGGGGTCCGACCATGGTGAGATGGACGAAAGCTTCGTCTGGGCCGGGCAGTGCGTCGGGCTGATCGACCGGGTGGAGCCGGCCGGCGACATCGTGGCCCGGATGGCGGCGGAGGCGGCGGCCGGGCTGGGGCGGTTGCGGGGCCTGCTGCCTTGACCGACCCGGCGCTGCTGCCGGCCCGCGCGCTGGCCGGGCTGTCCGCCCGCCACGGCCGAGATCGGCTTGGAGCGCCGGTCGAACTCTCACCCCAAGCCCGGCCAACGCCCGCGCGACGGCGCCATGGGCACATTGCGGGCCGCCGGTCGCATGATCGGTCCCAGGCCATGACGGCTGCCCGTAGCGGATGGTCTGGTCCTGGGCGTCTGATAGACTGCAACGCGTGATCGGAGCCCGAGCTTGAACCAGGTGTCGAAGATCGCAATACCCGTCAAGGAAGCCACCGCCGCCGCCCTCGCGGATGCGCGTCGCCTTGAGGCTGTTGGACGTCTCGTCGACCGCTTGGTCCGGCCAGGCGCCGACGACCCATTGACGGCGCTTTCCGAGCGAACCACCGCCGAAGCGCAGGCGGCCGGCATCACCATGGACGAGATCGAGGCCGAACTCACAGCCTTCAACGCGGAACGCCGGGTCTGAGCATCACCGTAATTGACGCGAACACGGTCGTCTCCGCCGCCCTGAACCCGGATGGCATACCCCGACGCGCCGTCGCAGCCGCGCGGGTGGCAGGCATCATCGCGTTGTCGGAAAAGGTCGACGGCGAGATCGCCGAGGTGCTCGCGCGGCCGAAATTCGCGCGGGTCCTGACCCATGATCGGCGCAGCGAGGTCCTCGAACTCCTCGCAGCGGCGGCCCTCTGGATCGAGCCGAAGGAGAGGGTCGAAGACTGCCGGGACGCCAAGGACAATCTCTACCTGCAACTGGCGCTGGGGGCCCAGGCAACCGTCATCCTATCGGGAGACGAGGATTCGCTGGTGCTCGACCCATGGCGTGGTGTCCGGGTGCTGCGGCCCGCCAGGTTTCTCGAGCGACTCGGCGTAGGCGGGAGGCAAGCCGGAAACCGCTTCTCCAACTCGCCCTCGCCCCCCCCGGCTCACCCCCCCGGCAACACCACCACCGTCACGCTGCGTTCCGCCGGCACCACCACGCCGGCGGCGAAGCGAGCCACCCTCGCCTCGGCCCTGATCCGGTCCCGTTCCACGCCGAGCCGCGCCAACGCCGTGGCCACCGCGCCGGCCCGCTTCGCCGCCAGTTGGGTGCCGGTGTTGGCGCCGCCCTCCTGCGGCCCGGCATGGCCCAGCACGCACAGATGCCGCTCCGGCGCCGCCCTGGCCAGCGCCGCGACGGCGGCCAGGTTGCCGCGCGCGGCCTCCCCGAGGGCGGCGGCGCGTGGTGCGAAGGGGACGGCGAAGACGTCGTCCTCAAGCCGCTCGGCGCCGACGCAGTTGAACGGGCGGGGCTGCGCCGCCGCCTCGTTGGAACCCCACAGCAGCGCCAGCAGCATCGCCCGCCGCATCAGGCCGCCACCGCCAGCAGCCCGGCGTCCCGCAGCCGGGCTAGCAGCGCCGCCGCGTCCACCGCGGGGTGGGCGGCCCGCAATTCGGCTTCTGCCACGTCCGGGCGGGCCAGCGCCCAGCCGGCCGCCTCGGCTTCCGGCGGCGACAGCGGCAGCACGCCCTGCGCGGTCTTCAGCACCCACTCGGCGCCGCGCCGCACCGGCCTGGCGCCGGCGGCCAGCACCCGGAAGGCCGGCGCCTCGGCATCCGCCGCCGCCACCGCCGGCGGGGCGAGGCCGCGGGCCGCCAGCAGGTCGTGGCCCCCCCGGGCGAAGCGGTAGTCGGCGACGAAGCGTTCCAGCACCTCCATCACCTTCGGGTCGCGGGACAGTTCCGCCAGCCGCTGGCCGAGCTGCCCGGCGCGCGTGGTCAGTGCGAAGCGGGCGGCGGCGCTGCCGTCCTGGCGCGGCAGGGGCTTGCGGAATTCGGTGTCGAACAGCGCCCGCTCGGCCAGCATGGTCACCAGGTCGACGCCGAGCGGTGCGTGCATCCCGTACGCGACGTGGATGCTGGCCGGCGCCTCGGCCAGCGCGTCGTGGTACCAGCCGCGCGGCAGGTACAGCAGGTCTCCCGGTCGCAGCAGCACGGTCTCGCGCAGCTTGCCCTTGGCCTGTTCGTGGTGCGCCTGGCCCTGGGCGCGGAAGGCGGGATGCGGGATCGGCCATTCGGCGCGGCCTTCCCACAGGTTCCAGGCCTTCTCGCCCTCGATCTGCACGGCCCAGACCTCGTGCGTGTCGAAATGCGCCGGGAACGCCTTGTGCGACTGCCAACTGACGTAGACGTTGGCCTGCGCCTTGCCGAGGCCGGCGGCCTCCAGCGCCTGGCTGATCGCCGCCATCCCCGGCGTCAGGCTGTCCACGTCGTTCAGCACCAGCGAGGCGCCACGGGCCACCCAGTCGCGCACGCGGGGGGCCTCGGGCTGCAGCACCGGGGCGTTGTCGCGGCTGGTGGCGCGGCCGCAATACTGGTCCGGCGGCACCGGGTTGCCGTCCAGCACCAGCTTCAGCGACTGCGACGACCAGATGTGGGTCATGTCCAGCAGCCGGTTGAGTTGCCGCCAGGACAGCACGGCGGCGAACTTGGCCGCGTGGCCCCGCAGGTGCAGCGGCTTGCGGTCGTGGTGTTCGGCGAAGAACCGCTCAGGCGGCATCGGCGCCAGCAGTTCGGCGAGGGTCGGTGTCATGGCCGCGGAGGATAGCCGATCCCGCGCCGCCATGCAGCCGTGCTTGCCCCTGCGCGGGCGATGTGCCGAAGCTGTCCGCGGCATCGAGGAGCCAGCCGATGATGGACCAGGTTCCGGCCCCCCCCGCACGTCCCGTCGCGACCCGCGACACCGCGCGGCTTGAGCTGCTGCGCACCGCGGAGGAGGCGCTGCGCCGACTGGCCCCCGGCCTGCCGCCCGAAGCCGCGCTGCTGCTGCGCCGGCTCCACGCCGAGGTCCCGGCCGCCGAACTGGCCGCCACCCCGCCCGAGGCGGTGGCCGCCGCCGCGGCCAGCCTGTTCGCCCTCGCCGCCATCCGGCCGCCGGGGCTGGCGCTGGTCCGGGTCCTGCCGCCCGGCCCTGGTCGTGGGCCGGACGCGGTGGCCGAGATCGTCACCGACGACATGCCCTTCCTGGTGGACACCGCGCTGGCGACGCTGGCCCGCCAGGGCCGGATGGTGCGGCAGTTGCTGCATCCGGTCCTGGCGGTGCGGCGGGACCCGGATGGACGGCTGCTGACCCTGGACGCCGAGGCCGACACGGCCGGCGCCGAAATGCGCGAGAGCATGATGCGCATCACCCTCGGCGCCGGCGCGATGCTGGCCGGGCAGGGCGCGGCGCCGTCCGGGCCGGACCAATGGCCGGCGCTGGAGGCGGCGCTGGCGCGCGGCATGGCCGACGTGCGCGTCGCCGTCACCGATTTCCCCGCCATGGCCGCCCTGCTGCGCCAGGCGGAGCAGGAGGTCGCCGCGGCGCCCTCCCCAGGGGCGCCGACCCCAGGGGCGCCGACCCCAGGGGCGCCAACCGGCACCCAAGGCAACGATCCCGCCGCCGCGGCCTTCCTCCGCTGGCTGGCCGAGGATAATTACGTGCTGCTTGGCCACCGCCACCTCGCCGTGGCGGCGGGCGCCGCCGCCGTGACGGCCTCGCAGAACCTCGGCCTGCTGCACGACCCCGGACTGCCGGTGTTCGACGCGCTCCGCGACCTCGCCCGGCTGCCGCCGGCGGTGCGCGCAGCCTTCACCGAGCCGGTGCCGCTGTCCATCGCCAAGGCCAACATGCGGAGCACCGTCCACCGGCCGCAGCACGCCGACGTGGTGGCGACGCGGGTGTTCGACACAGCCGGCCGCGTCACCGGCGTGCGGCTGTTCCTCGGCCTGTTCGCCGCCGGCGCCTACAACCGCAACCCGCGCAGCATCCCGATGCTGGCCGGCAAGGTCGACCGCATCCTGCTGGCCGCCGGCTTCGACCCCGAGGCGCATGACGGCAGGGCATTGCGCAACATCCTCGACACCTGGCCGCGCGACGAGTTGTTCCAGGCCCCCGAGGCGGAAATCCTGGCCGGCGCCCGCCGCGCGCTGGATCTGTCGATCCGTCCGCGCACCGCCCTGGTGGTGCGGCGAGACCCGTTCGGCCGCTTCGTCAGCGGCATCGCCTGGCTGCCGCGCGACACCTTCGACACGAGGCTGCGGGAACGCATCGGCGCGATGCTGGCGCGGGCCCATGGCGGCACGCTGTCGGCCTGGTACGTGGCGCTCGGCGACGCGCCGCTGGCGCGGGTGCACTACATCATCGCCACCGACCCGGCGCACCCGGTGGAACCCGTCCTGGCGGTGCTGGAAGCCGCCATGGCGCAGGCCGCCCGCGGCTTCCAGGACCGTCTGGAGGAGGCGTTGGCGGCCGAACGCGGCGAGGCCGGCGCGGCCCCCCTGCTGGCCCGCTGGCGCGACGCCTTCCCGGCGTCCTACCGCGACGGCGCCACCGGTGCGCAGGGCGCCGCCGACCTGGCGCTGGCCGAACGCGCGCTGCATGAGGGCCGCCCCGCCACCGCGCTGTCGCAGCCGCCGGGCGCCGGCACGCTGGTGCTGCGCCTCGCCAATCCCGGCGGGCCGCTGGCGCTGGCCGATGCGCTGCCGCTGTTCGAGAGCCTGGGTCTCCGCGCCATCGAGGAGGTGCCCTACCGCCTGGCCTCGGCCGACGGCGCTGCGGTGGTGCTGCACGTGTTCACGCTTTCCGCGGGCGCGGCTGCGGGTTCGCCTGCGCCCCCCGCGCTGGTCGGCGCGACATCTCCCCACGCGCCTATCGGCGCGACGCCCGCCGAGGCCGACCGCTTCCCCGCCCTGCTGGACGCGTTGGCGGCCCTGCTGGATGGCCGCGCCGAGGCCGACGGCTTCAACCGCCTGGTGCTGCATGGCGGCCTCGACTGGCGCGAATGCTGGCAGTTGCGCGCCATGTTCCGTTGGCTGAAGCAGCTCGGCTTCGGTTTCGCGCAGGCCAGCGTGGAGGATGCGCTAACCGCCCACCCCGAGGCCGCGCGCATCCTGCTGGACCTGTTCCACGCCCGCTTCGACCCGGACTTCCCTGGCGACCGCACGGCGCGCGAGGCCCTGCTCGACGCCGCCTGGACCACCCTGCTGGAGACCGTGGCGAACCCCGACGAGGACCGCATCCTGGCCCGCCTCCGCACCCTGCTGGATGCCACGCTGCGGACCAACTACTACCAGGCCAAGCCCTATCTGGTTTTCAAGGTCGACAGCGCGCAGGCCGGCGAGATGCCCGCGCCACGGCCCTGGCGCGAGGTCTTCGTGCATTCGCCGCGGATGGAGGGCGTGCATCTCCGCGCCGGCCCGGTGGCGCGCGGCGGCATCCGCTGGTCCGACCGCCGCGAGGACTTCCGCACCGAGATCCTCGACCTGATGAAGGCCCAGCGGATCAAGAACGTCGTCATCGTGCCGACCGGCGCGAAGGGCGGCTTCGTGCTGAAGCGCCCGCCGCCCGCCGCCGACCGCGAGGCGTTCCAGGCCGAGGGCATCGCCTGCTACCGCATCCTGGTGCAGGGCCTGCTCGACATCACCGACAACCTCGAAGGCGCCGCCGTCGTCACGCCGCCCCGCGTGCTGCGGCGGGACGACGACGACCCCTACCTGGTGGTCGCCGCCGACAAGGGCACCGCCACCTTCAGCGACCTCGCCAACTCCCTGTCCGCCGAGAACGGCTTCTGGCTGGACGACGCCTTCGCCAGCGGCGGCTCCGCCGGCTACGACCACAAGGGCATGGGCATCACCGCGCGCGGCGCCTGGGTGATGATCGCGCGGCACTTCGCCGAACTCGGCCAGGACATCTTCGCCACGCCCTTCACCTGCACGGGCGTCGGCGACATGTCGGGAGACGTGTTCGGCAACGGGTTGCTGATCTCGCCGCAGACGAAGCTGATTGCAGCCTTCGACCACCGCCACGTCTTCCTCGACCCCGACCCCGATCCCGCCGCGTCCTTCGCCGAACGCCGGCGGCTGTTCGCGCTGCCGCGTTCGTCCTGGGCGGATTACGATGCCGCGAAGATTTCGCCCGGCGGCGGCGTGTTCCCGCGGACCGCCAAGACCATCCCGCTGTCGCCGGAGGTGCGGGCCGCGCTGGGGTTGCAGGCGGAGCGCGTGGAGCCTGCCGTGCTGCTGCGCGCGATCCTCGCCGCGCCGGTCGACCTGCTGTATTTCGGCGGCATCGGCAACTACGTGAAGGCCGCCGCCGAACCCCATGCCGCGGCCGGCGACCGCGCCAACGACGCCATCCGCGTGGACGGCGCCGCCCTCCGCGCCCGCGTGCTGGGCGAGGGCGCCAACCTCGCCGTGACCCAGGCCGGGCGGGTCGAGTTCGCTGCTGGCGGCGGCCGCGTCAACACCGATGCGCTGGACAATTCCGCCGGCGTCTCCACCAGCGACCACGAGGTGAACATAAAAATCCTGCTCGCCGACGCGGAGCGCGAAGGCGCGCTGACCCGCCGCCAGCGCGACACCCTGCTGGCCGAGATAACCGACGAGGTGGCAGCCATGGTGCTGCGCGACAACGCCCAGCAGTCGCTCGCCGTCAGCCTCGAGGAACGCGCCGGCGCCGAGGCGCTGCCCGCCCAGGCGGCGCTGATGCTGCGCCTGGAAGCGGCCGGCGTGCTCGACCGCGCGGTGGCCGGCCTGCCGGACGCGGCGACGCTCCGCGTCCGCATCGCCGCCGGCGGCGCGCTGGCGCGTCCCGCCATCGCCGCGCTGCTGCCATTGGCAAAACTGTGGCTGACCGAGGCGATCGACACTGGCGGCCTGCCCGACGACCCGGCCTTCGAGCCGCTGCTGCTGGCCTACTTCCCGCACGCCCTGCAGCAGCGCTTCCCCGCCGCCATCGCCCGCCACCGGCTGCGCCGCGAGCTGGTCGGCACCGCCATCGCCAACATGGTGGCGAACCGCCTCGGCTGCGCCGGCCTGGCGCGGGTGGCGGCCGAAACCAGCCCGGTGGCTGCCGCCCGCGCCGCCTGGCTGGCCGACGCCGCCTTCGGCCTCGACGCCGCCTGCGACGCCATCGACGCCGCCGCCGCGCCGGCCGCCGCCCGGCTGGACGCCCTGGCCGCGCTGCGCCGCTTGCAGGAGGAGGCGGCGCTCGGCCTGCTCGCCTCGGCCGATCCACGGCAGCCCCTGCGGGACGCGGTGGCGGCGCTGCGCCCCGGCGTCGCGGCCCTGGCCGGGACCGCCGATCCCCCTGGCGACAGCCTCGCCGCCGCCTGGCGCGACGCCGGGCTGCCCGCCGGCCCGGCCGCCCTGGCCGCCGCCGCGCCGCGCCTGGCCGCGGCCCCCGCCATCCTGCAACTCGCCGGCCTGGCCGGCGCGGCCCCGGAGCAGGCCGCCGCCGCCTGGACCACGATCGGCGCCTGCTTCGTGCTTCCGGCCCTGCACGGCGCGGTCGCCGCCGCGCCGGCCCCCGGCGCCTTCGGCCCACGCGCCAAATCGGCGCTGCGGCAGGATTTGCTGCGCGCGCAGATGCAACTGGCCGAGCGCCTGCTGCGCGGCCAGGACCCCACCGCCGGTCCCGCCGCCGAGGCCGCCGCTTCCCTGGCGCGGGAGGCCGCGATGACGCCCGACCTCGCCGCCGTCACCGTCGCCGCCCGCGCCCTGCCGGCCCTGGCGTGACGGCCGCCACGGACCCGACCGCCGCAGACCGGACCGCCACGGCGGCATCCGCCGGCCCGGTCGCGGCGCCCTGCCGCGCGCTCGCCTGGGCGTTCTACGACTTCGCCAACAGCGCCTTCCCGACCGTCGTCTCCACCTTTGTCATTGCCGCCTACTTCGCCCGCGGCATCGCCCCCGACCCCGCCACCGGCCAGGCGCAATGGGGCTGGATGCAGACCGTGGCGGCCATCGCCATCGCGGTGCTCTCGCCGGTGCTGGGTGCGGTCGCCGATGCCGGCGGCCGGCGGCGGCTGATGCTGGCCGTCTGCACCGGCATCGTCGTCGCCGCCACCGCCGCGCTGTGGTTCGCCCGGCCGGAGCCTGGCTTCGCGCTGTACGCCCTGGTCTGCGTCGGCCTCGCCACCGTGGCGTTCGATCTGGCCACGGTGTTCTACAACGCCATGCTGCCGCAGGTGGCGCCGCCCGAGCGCCTTGGCCGGGTCTCCGGCCTCGCCTGGGGTCTCGGCTATGCCGGCGGCCTGGCCTGCCTGCTGCTGGCGCTGTTCGTCCTGGTGCGGCCGGACCCGGCACCCTTCGGCCTCGACCGCGCGGCCTCCGAGCACGTCCGCGCCACCGCGCTGCTGACCGCGCTGTGGATCGTGGCCTTCGGTTGGCCGGTGCTGCTGGCGCTGCCCGATCCGCCGGGGCCGAAACCCGCTTGGCGCGCCGCCGCCCGGGCCGGCCTCGTCGACACCGTGGCGATGCTCCGCCGCCTGCCGCGGCAGCCGGTGCTGGCCCGCTTCCTGGTAGCCAGGCTGTTCTATACCGACGGGCTGAACACCCTGTTCGCCTTCGGCGCCATCTACGCCGCCGGGGTCTTCGGCATGGGCTTCGAGGAAATCCTGCTGTTCGGCATCGCGCTGAACCTGACCGCCGGCCTCGGCGCCGCGGCGTTCGGCCTGGCCGAGGACCGCGTGGGGTCCCGCCGCACCGTCCTGATCGCGCTGGCCGCGCTGACCGTGCTCAGCGCCGGGCTGCTGGTGGCGCAGGACCGCACGCAATTCTGGGCGCTGGCCCTGGCGCTGGGCATCTTCATCGGCCCGGCCCAGGCGGCCAGCCGGACGCTGATGGCCCGCCTCGCCCCACCCGGCGAGGCGGCGGCGCATTTCGGGCTGTTCGCGCTGTCCGGCCGGGTCACCGGCTTCCTCGGGCCAGCGGTGCTGGCGGCGGTGACGCAGGCCACCGGCAGCCAGCGCGCCGGAATGGCGACGGTGGTGGTGTTCCTGGCGGTGGGCGCTGTGATCCTGCTGCGGGTGCCGGAGCCGGGGCGGTAGGCAGCAAGGCGGGGGAAGAGGCTTCCCCCGGACCCCCAACCTTTTTTATTCGTTCGGTTTCCAGGCGATGGTGAACAGCCATTGCGTCAGGTGCTGCCGCACCACCCCGTCCAGCACGCCATCCAGCCCGGCTTCCACCGGCGGGAGGAAATTCACCTGGAACCGGTTGCCCGGCAGCCGCAGCGCGAAGCCGGGCACGATCGCGCAGCCGGACAGCCGCGCCAGCCGAATTGCGTATGGGATGTTCCCCCGCAGCCGCGGCCCGCGGTCCAGCGACGGTCCTAGCCTCAATACCGTTCACTTTGAGATCTTGATTGTGGCGGTGAAGTCGATCCGTAGAGTTGGCAGCGGTGTGCGAGGTCGCAGTGGGTAGCCGCTCA
>JAABUN010005599.1_pt1 | contig 15396 bp, 15 predicted proteins | sample 5559311 | NCBI WGS metagenome assembly JAABUN01 (sample SAMN10711877, study PRJNA513370) | rock metagenome | isolation source: Antarctica rocks | place: Antarctica: Victoria Land, Siegfried Peak sud | reverse complement strand
ATGGCGGCGCAGTTCGCGACGCCGGAGGCGGTCAACTTCATGGCGATGAACGCGCGCGGGCTGATCTGTCTCGCGCTGACCGCCCAGCGCTGCGAGGAGCTCAGCCTCAACCTGATGACGGCGAAGAACGAGGCGCCGCTGCAGACGGCGTTCACGGTCTCGATCGAGGCGGTGGAGGGGGTCACCACGGGGATCTCCGCCCACGATCGCGCGCGCACGATCCAGGTCGCGATCGATCCCCATTCCGGCCCTGACGACCTTCACATCCCGGGGCACGTCTTCCCGCTCAAAGCCAAGGAGGGCGGAGTCCTCGAGCGCACCGGGCACACCGAGGCGAGCATCGACCTGGCGCGGCTGGCAGGCCTGATTCCCGCCGGGGTGATTTGCGAGATCATGAATGACGACGGGACGATGGCCCGGGTCCCCGACCTCGACGGCTACTGCGAGCGGCACGACCTGAAGATGGTCACGGTCGCCGACCTGATCGCCTACCGGCGGCGGACCGAGAAGCTCGTCGAGCGGATCGTCTCGACCGGACTACCCACCGCCTACGGGGACTTCACGGCGGTCGGCTACCGCTCACTCGTCGACGAAAAGCACCACGTCGCGATGGTCAAAGGCGAAATCTCCGGCCGCGACGACGTTCTCGTCCGCGTCCACAGCGAGTGCCTGACCGGCGACGTCTTCCACTCGCTGCGCTGCGACTGCGGCGATCAGCTCGCCTCGGCCCTCGCGGTGATCGAGGCCGAGGGCAGTGGAGTGCTGCTCTACCTCTCTCAGGAGGGTCGCGGGATCGGCCTGCTCAACAAGCTGCGCGCTTACCGCCTCCAGGAGGAGGGGCTCGACACCGTCGACGCGAATCTCGAGCTCGGCCTGCCGGCGGACCTGCGCGACTACGGGATCGGCGCGCAGATCCTCAAGGACCTCGGGCTGAGCAGCATCCGGATCCTGACGAACAATCCGAAGAAGATCATCGGCCTGGAGGGCTACGGCCTCTCCGTCAGCGAGCAAGTCCCGATCGAGCCCGTGGTCAATCCCCACAATGAGGCATACCTGCGGACCAAGCGGGAGCGGATGGGGCACACGCTCCACCACCAGGGGCTGCCGCTCGACGACGAGATGATCCACGACGAGCAGGAGCGCGACGCCGAGGATGCGGGGGAGAGGTGAAGGGCGAGCAGGCGTCCGCCTTCGACGACGGCGAGCGCGCGGCGCTGGCCGAGGCCGAGTGGGCGATCTGCGTGGCGACCTTCTACGAGGACCTGGCCGAGCGCCTCACCAACAGCGCCGTCGAGACGTTCGCCGAGGCCGGAGCGGGGGCCGCGTCGATCCAGCGCTTCGAGGTGCCGGGCGCCTTCGAGCTGCCGCTCGGGGCTCAGCTCTGCGCGGAGTCCGGCCGGTTCGCCGGCGTCGCCTGCCTCGGCGTCGTGATCCGCGGGGAGACCGACCACTACGACTTCGTCTGCGCCGAGGCCGCTCGGGGGATCGGGGAGGCGTCGCTGCGGACGGGTGTGCCCTGCGCGTTCGGGGTGATCACCTGCGATACCCGCGAGCAGGCGGAGGCGCGCGCCGGCGGCGACAAGCGCGACCAGGGCCGGAACGCCGCAATCGCGGTCATGCGCATGCATCTGCTGGCGAGCTCGCTGGAGGAGTAGGCGGGGGCGCGGACGGGGCGAGCGCGCGCCGCTCGCTACCATGCCGCCCTCGATGGCCAAGGTATGTCACTCCTGCGGGAAGAAGCCCGCGGTCGGGAACTCGCGCAGTCACTCGATGGTCGCGACCCGCCGCCGGTTCAACCCGAACCTGCAGAAGGTGCGGATCGACGAGGGCTCCGGCCCCAAGCGGGTCTACGTCTGCACCAGGTGCCTCAAGGCCAACAAGGTCGCCAAGGCCGCCTGACTGGCACGCTTCGCTTCGCTCGCTTCAGCCCTGGGCGCGTTCGCCTGGCGCGAGGATCGGCGATTGGCGGGAGGCTCACCAGCGGAGGAGCACGGCCGCTTCGCGGCCTTCAGCACGCTCGCTGCGCTCGCTTCAGCTCCTGGCGTTCCTCGCTAGGCCACCAGCGGTGGCCTGCCGAGGGAAGCTAGGAGCTGTCTGCTGTCTGCTGTCTGCTGTTCGCTGTGAGCTGCCCCGCGATAGAACTAGCCCGTGGCCGCTGACCCTTCCGTAGAGCGCTTCCGCCGCGTCGTCGAGACTGCCTACGGCTACCTCGAGGCTCGCCGCAACGAGGTCAACGACCTCAACGTCTTCCCGGTCGCCGACGGGGACACGGGCGACAACATGACGCTGACGATGCGGGCCGTCCTCGCCGAGCTCGACCGGATCGAGGTCGAGGGCGGAGAGGAGGCTGACCGGATCGAGCTGGTCCACGCCGTCGCGCGGGCGGCGCTGATGGGCGCGCGGGGGAACTCAGGGGTGATCCTCAGCCAGATCGTCCGCGGCGCCGCCGAGGAGCTGGCGACCCGGCCCGGCGAGCTGATCGACCCCGTGCTGGTGGCGGCCGCCTTCGCCCGCGCCGCCGACGCCGCCTACGAGTCGGTCCGCACTCCGGCGGAGGGGACGATGCTGACCGTGGTGCGCGCGATGGCGCACGCCGCCGCCAAGCACCTCGCGCGCCTCTCGGACGACGGTCGCCGCCTCGAGCCGGGGTTCCCCCCAGAGCGCCAGGACGAGGTTCTCGCCGAGACGCTCGAGGTGGTCACCCGAGCCGGGGAGGAGGCGGTGAGCCGCACCCCGAGCCAGCTCGACGCGCTCGCCCAGGCGGGGGTCGTCGACGCCGGGGCGCATGGGCTCGTCCTGATCCTCGCCGGGATCGTCGCCGGACTGCGAGGCGAGACCGCTCCCCTGATCGACATCCCCGCACAGCCGCCGGCGCGGCTGACCGCACCCCAGCACAGCGACAGCCGCTACCGCTACTGCGTCAACTTCATCGTCCAGGGCGAGGGGCTCGAGAGCGAGAGCTTCGAGGCGCCGCTGCGCGCGATCGGCGACTCCGTGCTCGTCGTCGGCGACCGCCGCACCCTCCGCGTCCACGTCCACACCGACGAGCCGTCCGCGGCGCGCGCCGTCTTCGACGGCCGCGGGACGGTCGGGCAGGTCGACGAGGCGGACATGCGAGCCCAGATCGCCGAGCGGCGGCGGCGAAACGGGGAAGCGACCGCGTGCGGGGTGCTCGCGGTGGTCTCCGGCGAGGGACTGCGGCACCTCTACGAGGAGCTGGGCGCGAGCGTCATCGACGGTGGCTCGACGATGAACCCCTCGACCGACGAGCTCCTCGCCGGGATCCACTCGGTCGACTCCCAGTGCGTGTTCGTGCTGCCGAACTCCCCGAACGTCCGGCTGGCGGCGGAGCGGGCGGTCGAGCTCTCCGATCGCGACGCCCACGTCATCGACTGCACCTCGCAGCAGGCGGGCCTCGCGGCGCTCGTGGAGGTCGACCAGGGCGGCTCGGTCGCCGAGAACCTGGCGCGCCTGTCGGAGGCGCTGGCCGAGATCCGGGTCGGAGCGGTGGCCCCGGCCGCTCGCGACGACGTCGAGGGGAGATTCGTCCGCGGCGATGCGGTCGGGTTCCGCGGCGGCGAGATCGTCACCTGGGGTGGGGCTGGCTCGACCCTGGCGGCGACGCTGCGGGAGCTGGCCGAGGGCGCCGAGATCGTCACGATCATCGCCGGCGCGGGCGCCCCGATCCCGCTGGAGGAGGTCACGGCGCTCGCCCCCGACGGCGTCGAGGCCGAGGCTCACGAGGGCGGGCAGCCTCACTACTGGTGGCTGCTCGCGGCGCAGTAGGGAGACTGCAGCCCCTTGAGCACGCCGGTCCTCTGGCACATCCCCGTCTCCCACTACAACGAGAAGGTTCGCTGGGCGCTCGATCACAAGGGAATAGCGCACGAGCGCCGGGCGCCGATGCCCGGCGCGCACATGGCGGTTGCCGCGGCGCTCACGAGGGGCCGGGCCAAGACGTTTCCCTTGCTGCAGCTCGACGGCCGGGCGATCGCGGACTCGACCGCCATCATCGCCGCCCTCGAGGCCCGCTTTCCCGAGCGCCGTCTGTATCCCGAGGACCCGGAGGAGCGCGCTCGGGCGCTCGAGCTGGAGGAGTTCTTCGACGAGGAGCTCGGCCCCTACTCGCGCCTGGCCATCTTTCACGTGATGCGGCGGGACGAGCGGATGCTCGAGGACTTCACCGGCGACATGCTGCCCGGCGCCCTCGCCGGGCACCGGGCCACCCGCCGCGGCGTCGCAAAGGGGGCGTCGCTCTTCCTCGAGCTCCGCTACCGCGTGGCGACGGAGGAGGCAGCGGCCCACGCTCAGGCGAAGGTCGTCGCGGCGTTCGATCGGCTCGAGCGAGAGCTCGAGGCCGGAAAGGGCGAGTACCTCGTCGGGGACTCGCTCACGGTCGCGGACCTGACCGCGGCCTCGCTGTTCAACCCGGTCGTGCTTCCGCCCGAGGGCCCCGACGCCCCGGAGCCCCCGGCCGTCTACGAGGAGTTTCGCGGGCCGCTTCGGGCGCGTTCCGGATACCGATGGGTCGAGGAGATCTTCGCCCGCCACCGCGCCGGCGCCCGCCGGCCCTAGTGCGGATCCATCGGCTACCAGCCCGCGGAGCCGGGCTCGCCCTTGATCGGGCCGGTGATCTCGGCGGTCACCCAGCCGCCGTAGAACCCGCCCGGCTGGGGCTCGACCGGCTCATCGTCGAGGCGACAATCGACGAGCGCCGGATAGAAGGACACGTGGCCGGCGAGGGCGGCGTAGGCCCACGCGGGCTCGGGGTAGGTCCAGGCCGCTCGCGCCGCGACCCGGCCGCCGCCCACGACGTCGAAGTAGCGGGCGGTGCCCTTCCACTCGCAGAAGCTCGTCCCCGCGGCGAGTCGCAGCACGCCGTCGGCGATCTCCTCGGGCGGCAGGTAGACGACCGGCGCGCCCGCGGTCTCGAGGACCCTGCTGGCCCGGCGCGTATCGGCGATCACGGCGCCGCCGAGCTCCACCCGGACCCGCCTCCCCACAGCCTCGACGCGGGGCGGGCGCGGGTAGTCCCAGACCGATTCGCGGGGAAGGCCGTTGGCGGCGATCCCCTCGGCGGGGGCCGGAGGAGGGCGTGACGTGAAGATGCCCATGCGGTTCACGGCCGGATCGCGACCACGGACTCGACCTCGACCGGCCAGTCGAAGGGCAGCTCGGCCACGCCGACGGCCGAGCGGGCGTGGCGCCCCGCCTCTCCCCATACCTCGCCGATCAGATCGCTGAACCCGTTGATCACGGCCGGCATCGAGCCGAAGCCGGGCGCGCAGTTGACCATGCCGAAGGCGCGGACCCACGAGACGATGCGATCGAGGTCCCCCAGTTCGATTCGCAGGGAGGCGAGCGTGGCCAGTGCCACCCGCCGCGCCGCCAGCACCGCCTCCTCGAGATCCACCTCGCCGCCGACCTTGCCGCGGGCAAGCGTGCGGTCCCCGTCGACGGGCCCGTGGCCGGAGACGTAGGCGAGGTCGCCGTGGACCCGGACTAGCTCGAAGCGGAAGACCGCCCCGGCGGGCGCCCGCATCGGCTCGGGCAGCTCGAGGCCCAGGCTTTCCAGACGCTCGGCGATCCCGCCCACCGCCGCGACTCTACGGCGCCGCGGGGCCTCTCGTTCCGGCGGTGCGCGCGCCTATCCTCGAGGGTGGATGACCACGCTGCTGAATGCTTCGCGGCCCGCGGCAGGCGAGGGCGAGGCAATCGGCTTCGGCGGTCGGGGCGCGCTCGATCGCGACGCGCTCCTCGCCGCTCCGCTCCGATCCTGGCCGCGTCCGGGGCGGCTCGAGCGGCTCCTGAGCTCGATCAAGGGGGTCGGCCCCAAGCTCGCCGCCGCGGCCGCGCGCCTGGGCCTCCACAGCCTCGCCGACCTGATCGAGCACCCACCGCACTCCTATGCCGATCGCGCTTCGCTGAGCGAGGTGACGGAGCTGCGGATCGGCGAGCGGGCGTCGATCGTCGTCGAGGTCCGCTCCGCTCGCGTTCGGCCGACCCGGCGGCGCAACCTGCGGATCGTCGAGGCCACCGTCGCGGACGCCTCAGGCCCCCTGAGGGTCCTCTGGTTCAACCAGGCGTGGCTTGCCGCGCGGCTTCGGCTCGGCGCCCGCCTGCTGCTGAGCGGCACGCTGGAGCGCGGGGAGTTCCGCGTCGACGCCCATGAGTTCCTCGGCGCTCCCGGCGAGGGCCCCGGGGGAGGGCGCGACCCGATCCGCGACGCTCCCGGCCCCCCCAGCGGGCTCCACACGCGAGGACTCGTCCCGGTCCACCCGGTCGGCGAGGGGCTGCGGCCCCAGCGCCTGCGCGAGTGGGCCTGGGGAGCGCTCGCGCTCGCCCCCGACGTGCTCGAGCCGCTGCCGGCGGCGCTGCGCGAGTCTCGTCGCCTGCCCGGGGCCGCCGACGCCCGGGTGGCGATCCACTTCCCACTCGCGATCGGGGACGTGGAGATCGCGCGCCGCCGCCTCGCCTACGAGGAGCTCTTCCTGCATCAAGCGGCGCTCGCGCAGCGGCGCGGCGAGCGCCGGGCGCAGCTCGAGGCAACGCCGCTGGGAGCTTCCGGGGAGGGGGTCGCCGCTTGGCTCGAGGGCCTGCCCTTCGCTCTCACGGGCGATCAGCGCCGCGCCTGCGACGAGATCGACGCCGACCTCGCCGCCGCGAGGCCGATGCAGCGGCTCCTGATGGGAGAGGTCGGCAGCGGCAAGACCGTCGTCGCGCTCTTCGCGATGCTTAGGGCGGTCGAGGCGGGAGAGCAGGCCGTCCTGATGGCGCCGACCGAGACGCTCGCCGAGCAGCACTACGCGACGCTCGAGACGCTCCTGGCGGGCTCGGGGACGCCGACCGCCCTGCTCACCGGCTCCACCCCGGCGGCGCGACGCCGGCGGACGTTGGATCTTCTGGCAAGCGGCGAGCTGCCGCTCATCGTCGGCACGCACGCGCTGATCGAGCCGCCGGTGCGCTTCGCTCGCCTCGCGGTCGCCGTGATCGACGAGCAGCATCGCTTCGGGGTCGCTCAGCGGCGGCGCCTGGACGCGAAGGGGCCGCCGGGCCGCGCCCCGCACGTCCTGCACATGACCGCCACTCCGATCCCGCGGACCCTGTCGCTCACCGCCTACGGGGACCTCGACACGACGACCCTCCGCGAGCTGCCCGCCGGGCGGCGCCCGATCAGGACCTGGCTCGTCGGCGAAGAGCGGCGGGAGGGCGCCTACGAGTTCATCCGCGAGCGGCTGCGCGAGGGCCGTCAGGCCTTCGTCGTCTGCCCGCTCGTCAACGTCTCGGAGAAGGCCGAGGCGAAGGCGGCGACCGAGGAGGCCGAGCGCCTGGCGCGCGGGGAGCTCGCCGGCTTCGCCGTCGAGGTCCTCCACGGGCAGATGCCGGCGGCGGCGAAGTCGGCGGCGATGGCCCGCTTCGGCTCGGGCGAGGCGCAGGTGCTCGTCGCCACCAGCGTGATCGAGGTCGGCATCGACGTCCCCAACGCCAGCGTGATGCTGATCGAGGACGCCGAGCGCTACGGGCTCAGCCAGCTCCACCAGCTCCGCGGGCGGATCGGCCGCGGCGAGCACGAGTCACACTGCGTCCTCTTCGCCGACCCGGGCTCGGAGCGGGCAACGGCGCGCCTCGAGGCGCTCGCCCGCGAGAGCGACGGCTTCGAGCTCGCCGAGGTGGACCTCTCCCTGCGGGGAGAGGGGGAGGTGCTCGGCACCCGCCAGAGCGGCCTGCCGCGCTTTCGCGTCGCGAGCCTGCCCGAGGACGGCGCGCTGCTGGCCGATGCCCGCGAGGACCTGGCCGAGCTCCTGCGCCGCCACGGATCCCTCGAGGATCCGGCGCTCGGACCGCTCCTCGATGCCGTGCGGGGCCGCTTCGGCGATGAGCGCGCCGAGCCGATCGCCGCGTGAGGGTCGTTGCCGGCGAGCTCGGGGGGAGGCGGATCCTCGCACCGCGAGGTGGCGTCCGTCCGACCACGGACCGGGTCCGCGAGGCGCTGTTCTCGATCCTCGGCGATGTCGGGGGCGCGAGGGTGCTCGACCTCTTCTGCGGGACGGGGGCCCTCGGGATCGAGGCGCTCTCACGCGGGGCGGCGGAGGCGACGTTCGTGGACCTCAGGCTCTCCGCGGTCGAGCGGAACGTCAGGGAGCTGGGGCTCGTTGAGCGCTCGCGGCTGCATGGCGGCGATGCCCTCCGCTTCCTCGAGCGGGACCGGTCCGCCTACGACCTCGTCCTCTGCGATCCGCCGTATAAACTCGCGCGCCGCCTTGGTCCCGAGCTCGACACCCTGCTTCCCCCCCGCTTGGCGAAGGGCTCTCGCGTGATCGCCGAATCCAGCGCCGAGGCGCCGCTCGAGCTGTCGCTCCCGCTGCTCGACGAGCGGCAATACGGTGCCTCGGCGATCCGGATCCACGCGGCGGAGACGGCATGAGCGACGAGGGGCGAGTCGCGATCTGCCCAGGGAGCTACGACCCCATCACCAACGGGCACCTCGACATCATCGGGCGGGTGTCGCGGATCTTCGACCGGGTGATCGTCGGCGTCGTCGATCAACCGCTGCGCAAGCAGAAGACGCTGTTCACGGCCGCGGAGCGGTCCGGCTTCATCGAGCGTGCGACCGCCGAGCTCGGCAACGTCGAGGCGAAGGTGTTCTCGACGCTGCTCGTGGACTTCGCCCGCGACAACGGAGCGAGCACCATCGTCAAGGGCCTGCGGGCGATCTCGGACTTCGAATACGAGTTCGAGATGAACCAGCTCAACCGCAAGCTCGCCCCGGAGATCGAAAGCGCCTTCGTGATGGCGTCGTCGGAGTACAGCTTCCTCTCCTCGACCGGCGTCAAGGAGCTCGCCACCTTCGGGGCGGACATCGGGGATCTGGTTCCGGACGAGGTCGCGCGAGCGTTGAGCGAGCGGATCGCGCGCTGATTCTGCGGCATCTCGGTTCATGATTTCCCGTCCCGCAGCACCCAACGGTCCGACCGGACCGGACGCGAAGCGGAGGATCCGGTGGGAGGTACCTATGGGCAGGAGCTTGCAGCGCGCTGCCGAAAAAAGCGCCGAGACGAGGGAATTCCCCCTCCTTCCCTAAGCTAAGGCCGCACGATGGACGTCCTGGTACTAATCGACAAGCTCGACGACCTGATCCACAACGCGCGGCCGGTCCCCCTGACCGACCAGGTGCGGGTGGATCGCGAGGAGATCTACGACCTGCTCGATCAGATGCGGGCCACGATCCCCGAGGAGATCAAGCAGGCGCGCTGGATCGTCAAGGAGCGTCAGGAGATGCTCGCCGAGGCCAAGCGCGAGGCTGAGCGCGTCGTCAAGGAGGCCCGCGACCAGCAGACGCGGCTGATCTCCGACGAGGAGGTCTACAAGCAAGCCGAGCGCGGCGCCGAGGAGATCCTCGAGGACGCCCGCGACACCGAGCGCCAGATTCGCCTCGGGGCCGAGGACTACGCCGACGAGATCCTCTCGACGCTCGAGGTCAACCTGCAGAAGTTCCTCGCCGCCGTCCAGCGCGGCCGCGACCGCCTCGCCGGCCGCGACGAGGAGATCGAGCCGGCCGAGGTCGGCTAGCGCCGCTCAGTCGTAGCGGGCGACCACGACCGCCAGGTCGTCCGCCCGCCAGGCGAGCTCTCCACCGGACCATTCGACGAGCCGCTCGGCCTCCTCGGGGAAGTCGAAGCCGGGATCGATCGGCGCCACCTGCGGGTCGGCTCGGACAACGTCCGCGAGGACGAGCGCCCGCGACTGCTCCCGCACCCGCCGCAGCAGGTCGCGCTTTCCCTCCGCGTCGAGGTGGTGGACGCTGAGCACGGCGATCACGAGGTCCCACGGCCCGTCGGGCAGCGGATCCTCCATCCGCGCGAGGCGCACCTCGATTCCGAGCTCGCGGGCGCCGAACAGCATCTCGGGGCTGGCATCGAGGCCGGTGATCGCGGCTGCGGGGAAGGCCTCGAGCAGCCGGCGGGAGGTCTCGCCCGTCCCGACTCCCAGATCCAGCACCGTGCGCGGCTCGAACGGGACTGCGGCGATCGCGGCCGCCTGCAGCTCGTCGAAGCGGGGCACCTCGGCGCGGATGGTCTCGAGGTACGTCTCGGGATCCCAGTGGAACTGAGCGCTCACGCTACCCTCGAAGACTATGCGCGACGACTCCTCGACGTGGGTGGACCTCGACGCGCTCGCGCTGCAGAGCGGGGAAGCGGAACGGCTCGATCTCTGCCTGCGCCCCCCGGCGCCGGTGATCAGCGGGGAGGAGCTGAGGCTGCCTGGCGGCGGGGTCGATACTCGCATCGACGTCTCCCGCACGAGCTCCGGCTTCGCGCTCCGCCTCCGGGCCGAGACCGCCCTGAGCGGGACCTGCTCCCGCTGCCTGGGCCTCGCCGAGCGCTCGTTGACGGTCGACGCGCGCGAGGTCGACCAGACCTCCGCCGACGACGAGGAGCTGCTCAGTCCCTACGTGTCCGAGGGCCTGCTCGACGTCAATGGATGGCTTCACGACGCGATCACGCTCTCGCTGCCTGAGCGGTTGCTCTGCCGCGACGAGTGCGCCGGGCTCTGCGAGATCTGCGGCGTCTCGCTGAACGAGGTCGACCCCGCAAACCATCGCCACGCCCCGCCGCCCGATCCGCGCTTCGCGAAGCTCCGCGAGCTCCTGGATTAGATGAAGATGCCGGCCCGAGCCCTATCGGGGGAATCGGACGCGGACCGGCAGAGAGGACGCCGCCTCGGGGGAGACGCCGGCCTCGCCGCCGAATCTAGCAGCCTCGACAGCTTGTCTGGACAGTGTGTCGAATGCCCGCGCTCCGGCGTGGGAGCGGCCTGCGAACGGTGCTCCCGCTAGGATTGCGCGCCTCATGGCAGTCCCCAAGAAACGTCAGGGCAGCGCTCGCCGCGACAAGCGTCGCGCTCACGACGCCGTCGCGCCACCGCGCCTGAACGAGTGCCCGCAGTGCCACAGCCCGCGGATGCCCCATCGGGTCTGCCCGACCTGCGGGACGTACGCCGGCCGTGAGGTGGTGGTTCTCGACTCCGCCTCGCCCGAGACCCGGGGACGCCCCGAGGACGCTTAGGTGGGGCCGCCGCCGCGCGCGGCGGAGGGGACCCGGGAGGCGGCGACCGTAGCCTTCGACGCGCTGGGCGCCGAGCGCGGCGCCGAGGTCGTGATCGAAGGAGTGCGTCAGGCGGCGCAGGACGGCATCGGGGTCCGCGTCTTCGGTCGCGCGCGCGAGCTCGCCGAGCTCGAGGCGCTCCCCGGCGTTGCGGTGATCGACGCCAGCGACGTGATCGGCAACCGCGAGGAGCCGGTGCGGGCGGTCCGCTCACGGCCGCAGGCATCGATCGTCCAGGCCGCGGCCGACGTGGCCGCGGGGCGCTCCGGGGCGCTGGCGAGCCCGGGATCGACCGGAGCGACGATGGCGGCGGCGCTCTTCGGGATGGGGCGCATTCGCGGCGTGCAGCGCCCGGCCCTGGCGGTGCAGCTTCCGGCCCCGGCGCGCAAGCTGCCGCTGCTGATGCTCGACGTCGGCGCCAACGCCGAGGCGCGCCCCTCCCACCTGATCCAGTTCGCGCACCTCGGAGCGGCCTTCGCCGGGGCGGTGCTCGGCCTCGCGTCGCCGCGCGTCGCGCTGCTCTCGGTCGGTGAGGAGGAGAAGAAGGGTACGCCCCTCGTCGTCGAGGCACACGCGGCCCTGCGCGAGGCGGGGGCCCTCGACTTCGCCGGCAACGTCGAGGGCATGGACCTGCTCGACCCCCCCGCCGACGTCATCGTCACCGACGGCTTCACCGGCAACGTCGTCCTGAAGGCGATCGAGGGGACTGCGAAGGCGGTCGGCGGCGCGGTGGGCGCGGCGGCTCGCTCGGGCGTCCGACCCGCGGCCGGGGGCCTGCTGCTGAGGCCCGCCCTGGGCTCGTTGCGCGAGAGGATGGATCCCGACTCCACCGGGGGGGCGATCCTGCTCGGGATCGACGGCATCGCTGTCGTCGGGCACGGCTCCGCCGGCCCGGTGGGGATCGCCAACCAGATCAGGCTCGCGGCGCGGTCCGCCTCCGTCGGCGCGGTCGCGCGTACCGCAGATCTGATCGGTCGCTCGGGGGTGGGACGGGGCGCCCTGCGCTCGGCATCCCGCTCCGGGGACGCCGGGCGCTCGCCGGCCGAGTCGTGATAGACCATCCGCGATGGAGGAGCCGACGGCCGCCCGCGATCGCGACGGGATCTTCGCGATGGTCCGCGATCACCTGGCGACGGAGCTCGAGGTCCCCGGCGAGGAGATCACCGACGCCACCCGGTTCCGGGAGGACCTCGACGCGGATTCGCTCGACCTGTACGAGCTCGTGATGGAGCTCGAGGACGTCTACGGCGTCGCGATGAGCGAGGAGGAGGCCGTCGGGATCACCACCGTCGGCGCTGCCGTCGACTTCGTCCACGAGCGGCTGCCGGCGAGCTGAGCGCCGCCATGACCGTCTCGCGCAGCCAGGAGGCGGTGGGCCGCGAGGCGGCGGCCGCGCTGCTCGCGTTGATCGCCGAGCTCGAGCCGGAGGCGCGCGTCCAGGCACTGACCCACAGCTCCTGGACGGAGCGACGCGTCAAGGCCTGGGGCAGGCTCGCTTTCCTCGGCGACAGCGTGCTCGGCCTGGCCGTCGCCGAGAGCCTCTTCTCCCGCTTTCCCCGCTCGGACATCGGTCGCCTGACGAAGATCCACGGCCAGGTCGTCAGCGGCAGGGCCTGCGCCGAGATCGCGGTCTGGCTCGGGGTGCCCGAGATGCTCGCGGATGCGCGTCCGGCGAGCGCCGACGGAGGGATCGCAGTCGAGGAGCTGATCGTCAGCGAGCGCGCGATGGCCTCGGTCGTCGAGTCCCTGATCGGCGCCTGCTACCTCGAGCTCGGCCTAGGACGGACCAAGGAGGCGTTGCTCGAGGCGTTCGAGCCCCAGATCGAGCTCGCGACGGGAACCATGCTCGACTTCAAGTCCGCCCTGCAGGAGCGGCTTGCGCGGGGCGGGCGCACGGTCAGCTACGAGGTCGTTGAGGAGTCGGGACCGCCCCACGACAGGATCTTCCACGTCGACGCCCGCGCGGCGGGGGAGCTCCTCGGCTCAGGCACCGGTCCGAGCAAGAAGGCGGCCGAGCAGGCCGCGGCGGCGGAGGCGCTGGGAGACGCCGCAGACTGACCGCGAGGCATCCGCGGTCCCGTCCGACCGAGGCACCACGCTACCCCGCGAGGGTCCGGAGAAAATGCATCTGAAGTCGATCACGCTGAAGGGCTTCAAGTCCTTCCCGGAGCGCACCCAGCTCGAGTTCTCGCCTGGCGTGAGCGTGATCGTCGGTCCCAACGGCTGCGGCAAGTCCAACGTCACCGACGGCGTGCTCTGGGCGCTCGGCGAGCAGAGCCCGCTCGCGATCAGGGGTCAGTCGATGCAGGACGTGATCTTCGCCGGGGGCCGCGACCGCAGCGCGCGCGGATCGGCCGAGGTCGAGGTCGTCATCGACAACTCCGACGGGGCCGCGGGCTCGAACTTCAGCGAGATCTCGGTGACGCGCCGCCTCGACCGCTCCGGCGAGGGCGGCTACCGGCTCAACGGCGCCCGCTGCCGACTCGCCGACGTCAGCGAGGCCCTCTCCGACGCATCGCTCGGCCGCGAGATGCACTCCGTCATCGGCCAGGGGAAGGTCGAGGCCATCGTGCTCTCCAAGCCGCGCGAGCGGCGCCTGTTGATCGAGGAGGCGGCCGGGCTCGGCAAGCACCGTAAGCGCCGACGCCGGGCCCAGCTCAAGCTCGAGCGGACCCGGGCTAACCTCGATCGGGCGCTCGACGTCGAGCGCGAGGCGCGCTCGCGACTGCGCCCCCTGCGTCAGCAGGCGAACGCCGCCGAGACGCACGCGCGCCTCGAGCGGCAGTCCTTGGAGCTGAGCCTGCGGCTGCTCGGCGATCGGCTCGCCGCTGGAGGTGGGGACCTCGCCGGAGCGGAGGCCGAGGCCCGGGCGGCGCGCGAGGGCCGCGACGCGATCGAGGCGAAGCTCGCCGAGGCCAACCGGCGCCGCTCGGGCGTCGAGGAGAGGCTGGCCGAGCGCGATCGGGAGCGGACCGCGGTCTGGGGCGAGCTGACCGCCCTGCGGGCAGCCCACGAGCGCCTCGGCGCGCGCACGGAGTCGATTGCCGCGCGGGAGGCCGAGCTCCGCGCCGCGGTCGAGCGCCGCCGCGTCGCCCTGGGGACGCGCGCCACCGAGCTGCGCGCGAGCGAGCGCGACGCGGAGGCGGCTCTCGGGCGCGAGCTCGAGTCCGCTCGCGGCGCGCTGGTCGAGGCCTCCGAGGGGATGGGAGCCGCACTGGAGGCGGCCGATGTGGAGGCGAGGCTGGCCGCCCTGGCCCGGGTGCGCAGCGGCGCCGAGCGCGCCACCCGCTCGGCGCGGCGGGCCGAGGACATGCTCGGGCACCGCCGCCAGGATTCGCTGGAGCGTCGCGTCGAGGCGGAGGCGGGGCTCGCCGCCACGCTCGCGGAGCTCTGCGCGGCGCTCGCGCGGGCGCGCGACGCCGTCGGCGCGCGGGCGGCCGCGGTCGAGGAGCGAGTGATCGGCGCCCGCGCCGGGGACGACCTGACGACCGAGCTGCGGGAGTGCTCTCGGATCGAAGCCGAGCTGCAGGCCCAGGCCCGGGGCGTGGCCGAGCGCGTCACCGAGGCCGAGGTCCGCGCCGCCGGGCTGCGCGACCGCCGCGAGGAGGCGGAGGCGGAGTGGGAGCGGGTCGTCGGCAAGCTCGAGCTCGATCCGGCCCCCGAGCCCGGGCGTCTCGAGGACGGGGAGCGGACGACGGTCGAGGCGGCGATCGAGCGGCTGATCCGCCGGCGCGAGCAGCTCGGACCGGTGAACCCGCTCGCCGAGCGGGAGTACGAGCAGGCGAAGGAGCACGTCGAGGACCTCGAGTCCCAGCGGGAGGACCTCGAGCTCGCCCTGGCCGAGCTCGCCAAGCTGATCCGCCAGACGGACAAGGAGATCACAGCGGCCTTCGAGGAGACCTTCGAGGCGGCGAGCAGGAACTTCGAGGAGTTGATCGAGCACATGTTCCCCGGCGGGCGCGGGCGGCTGCGCCTGGTCGAGCCGCAGCGCCAGCAGCGCGTGCTCGGCGGGGCCGACGCCGGCGACGAGCGCACCGGCTCCGATGCCGCCGCCGCCTTCCGCGAGGCGGCCGCCACGCCGCCGCCCACCGCCCCCGGGACGGCCGCCGAGGAGGCCGACGGTGGCCCGCTCGAGGAGGCCGAGGATCCCGTCGAGGCGGCGGACGACCTCGGCGTGGAGATCGAGGTCACGCCCGCGGGGAAGGCGACGCGCCGCCTCTCGCTGCTCTCCGGTGGCGAGAAGTCGCTCGTCGCCCTGGCCTTCGTCTTCAGCGTCTTTCTCGCCCGGCCC
>JAABUN010005598.1_pt1 | contig 15401 bp, 14 predicted proteins | sample 5559311 | NCBI WGS metagenome assembly JAABUN01 (sample SAMN10711877, study PRJNA513370) | rock metagenome | isolation source: Antarctica rocks | place: Antarctica: Victoria Land, Siegfried Peak sud | reverse complement strand
AAACCGACCGGAGACCGTCAGTGGAAGAGCCGGACAGACCGGCCGGGTCCGCACGCCCAAGACCACAACAAGATCATCAAGCAACGTCCTCCATGATCACGGACTGGAGCGGTGTATCCAGGCTGAGCCGGCGCCGCTGGGCAATTGCAGGCGCGGCAACTTCGTCAAGCAGAGAGCCGGTGGCAACTCGCTACGCCACCCATCCCCACTGGCCGCTGTCCACAGCGGCCCCGTCCTGCACGGTTGCGGGCGCCGGCTTGATCTCTCTGCCATCGGCACTCGCGGCGAGGTCAACAACCGTCCTGCTGCTGACTGCCCCGATGGGTGGGCAAGACCCGGCTGTCCCGCGAAGTGTTGCGTCGCGGCCCCGACCTGCGCCGCAGGTGCCGCGGAACCGGGCGTCGCCGTGGACGCCCGCGTCGACGCCGCGAGCGGCAGCACCGTCGAGATCGTGCAGCTGCGCTCGGGCGGCACTCGGACGCGCCGCCCGACCGTCTTGCCGTGCGCCGCTACTGCCCGCTCCCGACGGGAAGCAGGCGTTAGGGCGTGTACCCGGTCGAGAGCCGCAGGACGACGTTGTCCACCGCGATGAAAACACCCTCCCGGAACCCCAGCACGTCGCTGACGCGCCCAGGCACGTGCATCTCATGCCCCAGCTGCCCGGTGCGGGCGCACCACACCGACAGGCGTCCAGTCGCGACGGTGAATACCGCCGGCTGGCCCATCCATGTCCCTCCTGACGCGCACGTCGCTGCCGTCGGGATGGACGCGATGAGGCTGCTGGCGCGCGGCGAGGGTGCGTCCGGCTGCGCCCAGGCCCTCGACGCCAGATCGGCAGCCGGGTCGGCAGTCGCGGCAGCGACCACCGGTGCGTCGAACGTCAGCGGCACCAGCTCGACACTCCCGTGCCTCAGCTCGACCGCGAACGGCCTGTCGACCGCTGACACCAGCCGCAGGCGCCGGGCCGGGCAACCCGGCTGCTCGTACGGGACGAGCCCGAGGACACCACGCCATGGGACCACCGGACCCATGCTGCGGCCGTCCTCAGCGTCCCGCAGGACCAGCGCCTGGCCCGCGTCGCACAAGGCCACCGGACGACCCCGCCAGCAGCCCATGTCGTACGCAACGGGAGTCTGGAGGATGACCGCCTGCTCACCCACCGAGCGCGAGAGCCACAGCATCCCCCAGTCGGGATCGTGGTTGCGGTCGCTGATGACTAGGGCCAGCCCGCGGCCGGGCCGAGCAGCCGCAGCCGCGATTGTGCCTCCCTCCCGGAGCTCCACCGCGCTCACGCCGGTGTCACCCACCGGGTGGATGTAGTGCTCGATTACCATGAGGACCGCGGCACCGGCCTCACCAACCGCACCGAGCCGAGGCGCCAGGCACCAGGGGCGCGTCCACGTCTGCACCGACAAGGCGCCGGCCGGGACGCTCACCGGCGGTGCCTGCCCGGAACTGAGCAAGGCAGGGGGAGGCGCGGCGACGGCGGCGCTGCTCACGGCCGTTGCGACGACGCCGAAGGACGCGATAGCGCTCAACCGCTGCTCGACTGACGCGAGATGCTCGGCGATCTCAACTGGGTGGAACAGACCTGCTGCAGCAGCGTCACGCTGGCGGATGTAGCGGCGCACCGGCTCGGCAGTCAGCCGCAGAAGCGTGCCTTGATCACGAACGAGGAATGGCCCGACGTCAGCACCGACGGCGTCGCACAGCGGCCAGCCGACCTCCTCGGCCGTGTACGCCACGGCGCGCCGCCGTCCGTGGTTGACCATCTTCAGCCAGTCCGCGGCGTCCACGGCAGGCATGTACGCCAGCGGCCGCAGGACGTCGCACAGGTCGACGTCGTCGTGGCTCAACCTCGCGGCCAGCTCAGCGGACACGGACTGCGGCAGAACGTCGTGCTCGGGCCACTCGCCGACAGCAGCCACAGCCAAGGCGTACAGCGTCGCGACCGAGAAGTCTCCGCCCGCCAGCCGCGCGATGCGATCGGCGAACACGTCGATGAGCCACGGGTCCACCGTGTGGTGTGTGCGACGGTTCTCCTGTCCAGGGGTGTCCACGGGCGGCGGCGCCAGGAGGATGGCCCGAACGTGCTCGGACATGTTCCCTGTCCACGCTGGCAGCGGCATCACGGCCACAGCAGGACTGGCAGCCAAGATCCGTGCGGCAGCGCTGCCCGTTCGGGCAGTGATCACCAGCCGTAGGCTCCCTGGTGGCGCACGCTCGGCGAGCCACACCAGCAGCCGAGCGGTCTGCGCCCCACCGCCAGCCGACGAGTCCAGCGCGTCGATGACGAGCGTGACCGTGCCGTCGCGGTCGCGGGCCGCGACCTGCACCGCGTCCAGCAGGGCTGCGGCGCTCGACGGCAGGACCGTGTCGTCACCAATCCGTGGGCCAGCCGTGGGCACTACCGGCGAGGCCACCGCACCCAGCTGCGCCGCCACCGCGGCAGCGAAAGCCTCCGCCCGGAGATCCTTCGCGTCGAGGTGGACGTGGATGAGGTTGCCGGCGAGACGGCTCGAGGGCACGGGCTCACCCGGGTCAGCCCAGCGGCGCCGGTCGCTGCACTGCAGGATCAACGCCTGCAGCAGCCTGGTCTTGCCCCCTCCTGGAGGGCCAGTGACCAGCTTGACCGGCGCCTCGGCCTTTGCTGTGGCGCGCTGCAGGTGCTTGCGCGCCACCACGGTGTCGAGGTGCTCGTGGAGCGCGGCGAGCTCTTCGGTGCGCCCCTGCATAGCGCGCGCCACGATGTTCTGCGGGCGGGGCAACGCGGGAGCGAGCTTCTCGAGCCGGCCAGCGTGCCGCCGCGCCACGTGCTCCAGGAGGTCGCGGACCAGTTGGAGCGGCACCGGTGTGGGCGACGCTGCCCACTGCGTGACCTGCCGCAGCATCTGGTGTCCGTGCAGTTCGGGCCGCGCCACCTCAAGGAGCAGGATGAGCAGGTCCCACACGTCGAGCTCGGGGCGGAGCGGCTCGGAGCGGTCACGCATCCACGGTGGGCGGCGGTCAGGGCTGCGCTTCCACACGGTGTCACGCGCGTACGGCTCCGTTCCGGACCGCAGCACCTCCCACGGGTGCCCCCGTGGTCCCTCGTCGTTCGTGAACCGCTCGGGCCACAGATCAGCCAGCGTGTCGAAGTCATGGAGCATCGCGACCTGACCGGCGAGCGTCGTGTTGGGCAGCCTGTTGTCGGCGAGGATCAGCCCCTGGCTGTGCAGTTCCGCCAGCGCTGTCAGGTTGTCCAGCCCGAGTTCGGCCAGCGTGGCTTCAGTGGCGCCGTACCGACGGTCGGTCGGGCTGAGGACCTGGACGCGTCCGACCGGACCGAGCGTCCACCACACACCCAACTCTGGATTGTCCGGCCGCGGCACCCAACCCCACAGGTAGGGGGCTCCGATCTGTGGCAGGTCGTCGGTGCGCGCCAGCAGGGCCATCGGGGCTGCGACCTCGGCTCGGGTTCCCTGGCCGTCCTCGACCACACGCAGGACGGCGCCCTGCACGCCGCGGACGTTGCGCTGCCAGCCCGGGCGCACGCAGTGCAGCTCGCCGCAGGGGTCGTCCTCGAACGTAGATCTCCTGCCTGTCGCGGCGGGCCCGGCCCGGGGACGCAGCGGGAGCTCCGCTAGCGCACCCTTGACGCTGACGTGCCAGGCGTTCGCGAAGCCGCCCGAGCCCAGGAGGTCCGGGTCGCTGACGGCGTTGCTCAGCTCCTGGCGGCAGATGTCGGACGCCATTGTCAGCGCCTCGGAGAAGGACAGCGACGGGCCGTGCAGCGACGGTGTCAGCACCCGCGCACCTGCCTCCACTGGAACCTCGGACTCGCAGGACCTGCCCGTCTACGGGCTAGGCAGAGTCTGCACCGCGGTGGTGACTCCTGGTGGCCTGCTGCCGGTAACGCAGGGCATCGGCACCGACCCGGGCGAAGGTCCGGGCAAACGGTGACCCCGCACCTGCGCGGTACGGGTTCTTGATGCCCGGGTCACTGATTCGGCTGCCTTGGATCGCGCAGGCCTTGCTGTCCAGCGGCTGCGGCGCTATGGGTCGCGCGTGCTGGCCGCCAGGCCCCCCTACGGCGGCGATCGGTGGGCGACCAACGGTAGGTCTGGCAGGGGCTCCGCCAGACCCACACCGAGGGCGGTGTTCGAGGTCCAGCACGCAGCTTCATCAGCGGTCCCGACAAGGCCATGGTGCTGATTCACATCGGTTATCGGGGCTTCACGTAGGGACTCGGTGCGTGGCCACCGCATCCCTGTCGGCTGGTAGGTGCCGCCCACCAGGGTGGCCCCTCCAGTGGCGTGTGGCGCGGCGGCCTGGCGGTGTCTGCCGCCAGTGGGCACACCGTCACCGCCTGGGCGCACTTACCGGCGAGTCGCTGCGCGACCATCCATGCGTCGCTGGGCCTCAGGACGTTCGGGTGCCCCGGCGGTGCCTTCGTCGCTGCGGGGGCGCGTCCTGCGCATCGCCGCCTAGGCAGCGCCGCGTTCGGGCAGATGGGCCGCTGGCTCGGCACCGCAGTGGCCCCGGTCGCGCGCACCACCTGTCGCTGCGCAAGGGGTTCTCGACGAGCGCATACGTGCGGGGCCGTGGCCCGGGCTCGGTGTTTGCCTGCAAACAGCACGCCACCGCGGCCGCTCCACCGGCCCCCGACCTTGGGAGACCCCATGCCCCACCCCAGCGACCGGCACCCGCCGGTCACCATCACGCACCACCCCGCCTGGGCCGTCCGCCTGCTCACCGTTATGGCGGTGCTCGCGGCCGCGATCACCGGGCTCGGCACCGCGACCGCCCCCGCCGCGCACGCGCTGCCCTCGACCAACCCCTACATCTGGGTCAACGACCTCGGTCAGGTCCCGCCGACCGTCAGCCAGGTCATCCGCAGCGAGTGGATCCAGTCCATGCCCTACCACGGCTTTTACAGCGGCACCGGGCCCGTTGCCAACATCGTCGCGACCGGATGCAGCCTCGTCGGCGGCAAGAAGCTGTCGATCCTCAAGCAAGTCGGGATCAACGTCGGCTGCGGGCAGGCCGCGGAGGTGCTCGTCCGCCGCTACGCCAAGGAGTTCGTCGAGGCCAAGGACAAGCGCGAGTGCGTGCGGGTGCGCTTCTACCCCAACTCGTTCGTGCAGATCTTCAACGAGGGCCGCGCCCGCTACTGCCCGCCGATGGTCCACACCCCGCCGCCGGCGCCGGCCACGTCCGGGCCGCCGGTCGGCATCCCGCCGCGCCCGCCGTCCCAGCCCGTCGTGTACCAGCCACCACGCACGAACACCCCGCCCCCGGTCACCGCGCCCCGGCCGAACCCGCCGGTCACCCAGCCGGCCCGTCCCGCACCGCCGCCGGTGACGTCCACGGTCCCGGCCGCGTCCTACACCTTCACCTGGCTCGGACAGGGCATCACCGCCATGGACGGCAGCCCGATCGACGCCGAGCACCTCCAGCCGGGTGCGAAGGTCGCCGCGCACATCACCGTGCGCTACAGCGGCAACCGCGACATCCCCGCCGGTCGGCTCCTGCTCGCCACCGGTGACGACCAGCCGTCGCTGCTGCACGACGGCATGTGGCCGGCCAGCACGCGTGCGGCGACGACAGGCCATATGAACATCACCCGGCCCGGCGACACCGTCCGGTTCGCCACCGTGCTCACCGCGCCCGCTGCCGGTCACACCGTCATTCAGCACTGGCGCGTCGTGGCCGAGGGCATCTCCTGGCTCACCGGACCGGACATGTGGCTGCGCCTGCGCGCTGTCGCCCCGCCCCCGACGATCCTGACCACCCCGGCCGGTGGCGGCACTATCCGGCACCCGGACGCGCCCCCGCTCGCGTCGACAGCGCCGGATCCGGCCGCCTCGGGGGAGTTCACGCCGACGTTCTCGATCCCGCGGTACCTCGCTGAGTTCACCACCACCGACAGCACCGTGCTGCGCGTCGACGCTCCCGGCACTGCCCAGAGCGCGTGGGCGGCGGAATGGCGCGTCGACGGCGACCGGTGGGTGACGCTGCCGGTCGACGGCACCGGCAAGGCCATGACGATCAGCTTCGCCAGCTGGAACTGGAAGCCCTCCGGGCAGCCGTACGTGATCGACATCGTCGCCCGGGCGCTCGACGGCTCTAAGGCCGTCAGCACACAGGCGCAGGTCATCGTCCGCTAACCAGGGGCCACCTCGAGAGCACGAGCACGGACACGAGCGGCCGGCACCCCCCGGCTGGGGTGCCGGCGGCACGTGCCGCACAGGTGAGCGCCTCGAGAAGGCTGATCGAGCACCTCGGTGCAGCGGCACGCCGTGGTCGAGACGCTGGCCTCCGTGATGGCGCCGCTGAGGAGAACTCGCAGCACATCCACGCGCTGGCGCCAAGACTCCTGGCAGGACGGCGGCGAGCTCATGGTCCTTGCCGGCCTACACCACGTCCAGGGACGTCATCCAGCGGCGGCGACGCGCGCTCCCTTGCTGCGGAGCGCCCTCACCCCGAGCATCGCTGATCTGGAGCGGAACAGGAGCGCCGTCAGAGCCGACGTCCCCAGCATAGGCCAGTGACTGCACCCGCCAGGGTGGAGTCACTGCCTGCGGCCGCTGCCGCTGCCGCTGCTGCTGGTGGTGGTGGTGCCGAATGAGCCGGCGCCGCCCAAATCGAGACCAAGTACGGCCGCTCCCGTCGCGGCATGAGCGGATGTTGTTCCAAGGTCGCGATGGATCTGGCGCGGAGGCGTCAGGGGGGCGGAGGGCTCGCGCTACTTCAGCAGTCGCCCTCAGCGACAGCTGCGGCAGCGACCTTCTTGGCAACGTCGTCCATCGACAGGTCTCCGGTCGTCAGCCCGGACCGCGCGGCGAGCAGGGGGCTGATGTCTCGAAGGGCGTCGAAGGTCGTGTCGTGAGCCACGGGGATCACGCGGTCAGTCGCCAGCAGCGCGGACAACTCCTTGCCCGCGATACCCGTTGCCGACTTGAGGGTCTCGAGCAGAGCGGGGGTGACCAGCACGATGCCGATCCGTGAGTTCGCAAGCCCCCTGTCGATCTCTTGAAGCAAGGACTTCCCGAGGCCGACGTCGTACTGGCTGAACCAGACGGTCGCGCCATGGGACACGAGAAGGTCACACAACTCCTTGGCTGCGCCCTCCCTGTCGTCCCAGGCATGGCAGAGGAAGAGGTCGCGGCGCTCGGGGTGCTGGTGCGCCTGCTCCTCGGCCTTGCGGGCCAGAGGCTCGATCGAGCGCCACTCAGCGGGTGAGTACGAGACAGAGCCCCCGAGCCGGGTCCGACGTGTACTGCCACCGGACGACCCGCCACGGCCGGACGAGCCGCCCCCGCCGGCCGACCCGCCCCCGCCGGAGCCATACCTGGTGATTGGCGGCGGGGAGTAGGAGTATGAGGGTCGGTACGACGAGCGGTACCGGCACACCGGGCAGTTCGCGGCGGCGGCGGACGAGCGGTGGCCGTAGACGGGAGCTGTGCAACCAGACATGAGCCGAATGCTACGTAGGACAGGGTTCGGTGAACACCACAGCAAGGCCTCCATCTCCACGGACGGCAGACCCCAACGGCCCACCGCTACATCCATGAAGATCACCCGCATATCAAGCATGTGCGGACGACGCCGTTACGGGATCCCCGAGCGGGACCCGCGCGCACATCGCGGCAAATGAGCGTCTCCCATGCGGGGCAAACGCTCGCGTAGTAGGAGTCGGCCTCTCGCCCGACCTGGTTCCTCTATAGTCCGGTCGGTGGGAGGAATGCCCCCGCGCGGGCGTAGCCGGGACGCAGCCCGTCGACGAACGCCGTCGCACGGCGGTCTTGCCGTAGCCGTGGCACCACCCCGCAGCGGCGACATCTCCCCGAGGTGCACCACCTCCGGCTGCCCGCCGACGAACCGCCAGATCCCGTCCTTCGACGCGTCGACCGTCTCCACGGTCACGGGGACGCCGAGGTCGGCAGGGAAGACGATCGCGCGGGCGGGGCGGAGCTCGTTGGTCACGGACCGTGAGCCTGCCCCACGGACCGCCTCATGTCCGCCGACCGGGCCGGTCCGGTAGAACGCCTCATGCCGCACGCCGTTGACCTGAGCCGTCTTTCCACCCGCGACCTGCTTCGGCTCTACGCCGACATCCTCACCGCGCTGGTCGCACGCGGCGTCGTGCGGTCCCGGAACGCCCCCGCCGGCGACCTCGCCGAGCACCTCGTCGCGACCGCCTACGCCGGCGAGCTCGCCCCGCCGTCGGAGAAGAGCTGGGACGTCCGCGCCGACGGACGGCCTCTCCAGGTCAAGGCCCGGCTCATCACCGCCGGCGACAACAAGTCGCACGTCTACAGCCCGTTCCGCTCCTGGGACTTCGACGCCTGCGTGTTCCTGTTGATGGACGCCCACACCTACGACGTCGTCCGGGCCGTCGAGCTGCCCGTCGCGACGGTCAAGGCTGTCGCCCGCGAGACCGCTTGGGTGAAGGGGTTCCGGATCACCACGAAGACCCCGCTGCTCGACCAGCCCGGCGCCGTCGACGTCACCCCCGCCGTCAGAAGGGCCCTCGACCTCCTCGGGGCTCAGCCCGCCGGGACCTCGACGACGAGCGACCTGAACTGCCCAGCGGTCCCCGGCAGCGCCGAGTAGGGCCTCCACCCCCTCCCGTACCGACCCCGCAGGACGACTGGCTCCTCCCGGCCCTTGCTGCTCCCCGCGCCGGTCAGCGGACCCCACGCACGGGATCCCTCCAGCACGGTCCCTTCGTGGATCCGGAACGCGTGGGCATTGGTCTGCCTCCCGTGGCCGGAGCGCGCCAGTAGGACGAGTCGTTCGCCAGGCACACCACCGCGCCGTTGCTCCCGGGACGGCCCGCGACGAACCGTTCGACCCGCGCGATGTCCTTCACGACGTCGTACGCCCTGATGTCCTGCGCGCCCTGATTCTTCAGCTCGAACCGCTCCCCGGCCACCTCGCCGTGCCACAGCCGGACGAGGTACTTGAGCTCCACCGCCGTCTACTGGCCGTCCTCGCCGGTCAGGAGCAGGTCCAGCCGCACCCCCGGCTCCGGACGCGTTTCCAGCCGCACCCGCAACACGACGGGTCCAGCACCCTCGCCTCCCACGCGAACGCCTGCTGGAAGTCGGCCTCCGAGTGGAACACCGGACGGAGGGCGGACAGCCTGGCGAGCACGACGTCCAGCGGGACCCGACCGGCGAGCAGCACGCGCCGAACGCGTACGGCCCGAACGCAACGGGGCCCGCCCGCAGAACGCGGACAGGCCCCGGAGGCAGGCGCTCAGGCGGCTCGGCGCCACCGGTCCTGCGTCGCACGAGCTTGCGCGGCAACGCCGCGTAGCCAGCGGCGAAAATCGGCGTCGGACACCGCCGGATCGTCGACCTTCCGCTCGATCTCGGTCATCACCTCTCGCAGCGCGCGCAGGGCCCAGCCCCGGCCGCCTCCAGCAGGTGCAGGCATCTCACCCTCCATTCTGGGAGGCCACGGTCGGGCCTCCCGTTCCCTACTACGCCCGAGTGCCGGATCCGTCCGCGCGCCGGAACGCTTACGCATCAGTGCCGCCTGGGTCGAAGGTTCCGCAAAACGGGCTAGCCTCAACTGTGCAGCCGCCTCAGGACGAACCGATGGACAGCCAGCTGGAGCTGGTCAGCGACGGCGACGGCCTGGCTGTCGTCGGGGATCCGACCCATAGCGAAGAGTTCCTCAGGTCAGAGGGCCTGTGGCAGTCGGCGAAGAAGCTCGACCTGCAGCGACTCAAGTCTTTCCTGCACACCGGCGCTGTCATCGCGCAGGCCGGTTCCGAGATCGCCGCGACCTCAGGCCACTGGCTGAAGCTGACCCCTGAGGCGGCTCATCTGTACAAGAAGTACGGGCTGATGGAGACCAAGACGCCCGGCGTGAGCCACGCGATGATCGGAAAGCCGGGCTCGGTCCGGAAGTGGCTCCAGATCGAGCAGGGCCCCGGATCGCTGACGACCAACCCGGCGGTGCTCTCCGGCGCCGCAGGGCTGATGGCCCAGGTGGCGATGCAACAGGCCATGTCCGAGATCACCGACTACCTCGCTGCGATCGACGAGAAGCTCGACAGCGTTGCCCGAAAGGTCGACGACACCGTGCGGAAGGACGTCATCGGCGCGGAGACGATGCTCAGCCGGACCACGACGATGCGCGACGCCGCGGGGCACGTCACCGACGACTCCTGGTCGGAGCTGCAGGACGTGCCGGGAAAGATCGCCGACGCGCAGGGGTACGCGCTTCTACAGCTTGAAGCGCTCGCGGAGAAGCTGGAGGGCAAGAAGCACGTTCGCGGCCTCGCCAAGTCGGCCCAGGAAGCACCACGCGAGGTTCAGGAATGGCTTGCGTTCCTGGCGCGATGCTTCCAGGTGCAGGACGCCCACGACCTGCTCAAGCTCGATCGGGCATTCGATGCCGGGCCGGAGGCGGTCGACGCCTGCCGCCGCGGACTGACAGCCGCTCGGCAGAAGCGGCTGGAGACCACCTCCCAGCACACCGGGCATCTGCTGGACCGCATGGACGCGGCTGTCGGCACCGCCAACGCAAGGATCTTCTGGAACCGGACCAAGTCCCCCGAGGTGGTCCAGTCGGGCAACATGGTCGCCGCCGGCGTGCACGAGTTCCACATGCTGCTCGGAGCCCCCTCCGAGCGGCGATCCTGGCAACCAAGGCAGCTCGGAACCGCCGCGGAGATCGGCTCACAGACAATCCAGAAGACCAAGGACACCGCGCCGTACGCCCTAGCAAGCGCGGGGGTTGTCACGGCGGCACGCCTCAAGAAGAAGCACTAGGACCAGGACGACCCAGGAGGGTCCCCGCACGCTCCGGAGCATGGGTCAGGTGCGGCGGCGGAGCGCGGCGACTGACCGCCAGGCGAGCCAGGCCGGGTCAGCGGAGACACGCTCCGGCGAACAGCAGCGCGCCGACCGCACGTGACACCCACGAGCGCGGGCGGGTAGAGACGGCCCATGAGCTCACTGAGGATCGGCGGCCTCGACGTGGACAGGGCCAAGGCGCTGGCCCACGCTCGGCGCTACCTCACCGACGGAAAGGGCTGGGCATACCCGGCGTACGACGCCTACGAGCGTGACCGGGCAGACGGACCCCTCACCGACGCGGACCTGCTCGCTCCTGTCCTGCTCAACGTCAGCCGGATGCAGATCAAGACCTACGAGGCGCTCCAAGCCAAGCGCGAGGAGCTCGACGAGCACCTCGCCCGCATCCCGGTCGACCTTGACCTCGCCGACGCCGACGAGAACGCCCTCACGGTGCTCGGCGACTTGTTCGCCGTCCTCGACGGCCCCGGCGTCTGGGGAGCCAAGGGAACCGTGCTGGCGAAGGTCCTGCACCGCAAGCGCCCGCGGTTCGTCCCGCTCTACGACGAACAGGTCCGCACCGTCTACCAGGCCGGCCCCGAAGCCCCAGTGAAGTTGCCTCCCAGACGGACCCGCCGCGCATGGCGCGACTTCGTCGTCCTCTACGCCGCGGCAGTACAGGACGACCTGCGCCGAGAGTCGGACCTCTGGGCCGAGATCGCAGGATTGGCGACCGAGCCGCCCATCACCACGCTGCGGGCCCTCGACATCGTCGCGTGGAAGGCCGGGCAGCAAGGACAGCCGCTCGCCCCGACGACGTGATCGAGACCCCTCCGGAGACGGCGGACCCGTTCGCCGCCCTCGCTGCCCACCACGGCCTGCTGGACAGGACCGGCACCTCGCCCGACGGCCTCTGCGAGCGGTACTTGTACTCGGACGACATGACCTACAGGTACGCGTTCGGGCGCTGGTGGGGCCCGCCCGACCTGTCCACGTCCGACGTCTGGGTGTGCTCCTCAACCCCGCCACCGGCGACACCGAGCTGCGCCGCCGCCCCACCCTCGACCGGTGCATCGCCCGGTCCCGCACCGACGGTCAGACCGGCGTCCTCATCGTCAACCTCTTCGCGCACCGCGACACGAGCCCCAAGGGGCTCACGGCCGCAGTTGACCCGGTGGGCTCAGCGAACGACAACGCGCTCCAGGTCCTGACGCGCCTCGGCGCCCGCACTGTCGCGGCGTGGGGTTCCGGAGGCAGCCTCCATGACCGAGCCGCTCACGTCGGTCCGCTGCTCGACCGGCCGCTATGCCTGGGCATCACCCGCCACGGCCAGCCCCGCCACCCGCTGTACGTCCCCAACGGAATGCCCCTCGTCCCCTGGGCCGCTCCATGACCCAAGATCGCGCTCGGCGACGCACCTCGCCTCAGCAGCCGCACCCGAGACTGGGACCCGATGTCGGTTTCGCAATCGGGCCATCCCTGGCAGTCTCGTCTGCCGATGGGCCGATGTGGGACGATGCCTGTGAAGGCGGCGAGGGTCTCATGGTCAATGGGCCTGTGTCATCAACAGGACTTCCTTACTACGGAAGGTGCGCGACTCGCAAAGCTGGTTCTTGATCCGGGACAGACATTGCACCGTGCGTTCCTGTGCCTGATGCACATTGCCTTGCTTACCCTCCGATCCGTGGCGGAGAGCGGATGCCTGAGCTCACCCAGCTCCGCCCTCGCCGGAGACCGGATGCGAGGCTGGTCGAGCAAGACAGGTAGGTGCCTACCCGCAGGAGCAGCACCCGAGCCGTAGTGCGAACACCGAAACCTACGGGTTTCGGACCGCCTGCAAATCTCTCAGCAGCGAGGACAGCAGCATGATGGCGATCATGGCGTTCTCCGTCGTGAGATGGTCCGCCCGCGCATGATGAACGGTGACGTGGCGAGACAGTTCGCCCGGCACTGGGGTGCCTGCGTTCGGCCACCACGGTGTGTAGAAGCGGTGCACCGGCAACAGCGCGAAAGTACTTCGGACCTCGATCACGCTGAGATCTTCCGTCTCCACCGCGACGTCGACTGAGAGGTCCTTGTACGAGCGGCCGTTCGCGATGTGCTGGGTGAGCAGGGACTCGCTGACGGCGACCGCCAGGGTCTGAGCGGCCTGCGGCAGGCCGGCCTCGAACGCCTGTACCGCTTCCAGTGCCTGCGGCACCCGGACGACGAGGTCAGGGTCGGTCACCTCAGACAGGACGTTGCGGCAGTCCTCGGCGATCTCGACCTGTCGCGCGAGCAGCACCTTCACCCGCTCGCCACGGTCCGGTGCGGCAACCAGGTCGGCAAGGACGCTGCTCCGCGGGACCCAGACGACCGGGATGCCGTCGTCCTTGGCGATCTGGCCAAGCTGCTTGTAGTGGGTGAGGCCCTCCCAGTTCGGCGGTAGCGCCTCGCGCGCGCGTTCGAGCGCGGCGATCAACCCCGACAGGTCGATCTTGGGAATGGCGGAGGCGATCTGCTCGCGGATCTTGTCCATGTCGTAGATGCGGGGCATGACTGCAATCTGCTCCTGGAGGCCCTGCAACGACTGTGACCCGATGGCGGCGACCTCGCGTTGGAGGCGTTCCAGTGGGACTGCGGCCGCGGCAGCCAGCTGCCTCCGGATCTGGTCCAGCGGAACGAGGTTCATGGCGTCGATGGCGTCACGCATGCCGCGCAGGACAGACTGGTCCACTCGAAAGTTGAGGTCGAGCGGCTGCCGGGGCGGGGGCGGAACGCCTTCCGGAGCCGCGGCGTCCTCGGGCTGCTCGTCCGAATGGTCTGGCGACGTGTCGTCGTCCTCCGGCACGTCCGGTGTGTCAGCCACGCCGGCTCCACCTCTCTGTCATGCGTCCGCACCCTCGCCTTGGACGTCCGTGGCACGTCCAGCTACCGAGCCTCCCACGCCCTCGGCCGCCGGCGCGCAGGCAGACGGTTCCGCAGCGGCGGGCTCCTGGCCCGCCGGGCCGCGCGCGGCGCCTACCCGCATGCCGCGCGCGTGCGGGCGGGCGGGCGGCCTCAGGCATGCGCCTCCTGCCGCCCGCGCGCCGACAGCGACCGCTCATCGGCTACGAACGTTCCACAAGCCGATCAGACAGCGGTCCTCAGCCCGCCGTCCGGCTGTACCGCGTTACCCACAGTCCCGGGATGACCTCTTCATCTTCGGTCCGCGTGAACCCCAACTGCTCGTACATAGCCCTGGCTGGGGAGTTGTCACGGCCGGTCGATGCTACGGCGCGCCGCTTTCCGGCACGCTGTAGGACTTCCCGGACGAGCGCAGATCCCACGCCACGCCGGTGCATGTCCGGCGCCACGACCAAGCGGTCTATATCGAGCTCTTCGTCGTTCTCACTCCAGGCGAGGGCCCCAACGAGGCGACCGTCGATGTAGGCCGCCAGCCACAGCAACGGAGCCGAGCGGAGATCCTCAACGTCCTCGTGCAGTGCAGGTATCCGGTCGTCATCGATGAGGGTGGCCTCGAGCGCGTAGGCCGCCCGCTGGATCTTGAGCAGGGTGCGGGCCAACTCGGGGTTGGCGCAGGGGGTGACTTGAAGAACGCGCTGCGCTCAGCATGGCCGGGCGAGCGCCACCCACCTGTTGTCCCGCTAGCCGTTCGCCACTGGTCGACGTGCAGGACCTGCCCGTTGTGCTCGCACCAGCCCTCACGCTGCTCGAGGTGACAGTGCCTGCACCGGGAGGTCAGCGTGCCGTCCGGCTCACGGGTGGACAGCGCCGGGTCCCAGCTGTGCCGCTTGCGTCCCATGCCGCTCATCCTCACCTACTTGCCCCCGCGGCTCGGTTGTTCAGGTCTTGCAGCGCGGCCGCCAGGCAGGGTGCCAGCAGGTGGCGAAGGACGTGTTCGTCGAGGTCGAGAAGCAGCGGCCCGGCGGGCCAGCGCGCTGTAGCGGCGGCTGTCACAAGGGCGGTCGCCAGTAGGTCCGGGGTGAGCGCCTCGGTCCTCTCGGGCTCAGGCCTCATGGTGTCGACCCGGCGGAGGTGAACAGGTCATGTTCGCCGAGTCTGCGGTTCGACCACAGGACTTCGGTACGTGTTCCGCTGCGTCCACAGGATCCACCTTGGCCGGTGTAGGTGCGGAGCTCGATGCGGTCCCAGTCGGCGTAGAGCTCGTCGTACAGCGGCGACGGGTAGCCCGACAGCACCACGGCGGCTGCGCTTGACCGCAGAGCTGCGGCCAGTTCCCGATGCTCGGGCTCCCCGCGCATCTCGTGCTGGTACTGGTTGCCCCATCCTCGGGTCGAGCCGAGGTAGGGCGGGTCGGCGTAGATGAGCACGTTGGGGTGCTGGCCGTAGTCGGTGATCAGGCTCAGTGCGGGGCGGCACTCCAGGCTGACGCCGGCGAGACGCTCGGTGGCGTCCCAGAGCCGATCGACGTAGGCGTTGCGGGTCCACGGCATCGACCCGGTGCGCCGGGATGCGTTGGCTGAGCCGCACCCACGCGCGCCGTGCTCGTTCGAGTTCGTCGGTGACGTCGAGGTCGAAGGCGGCGGTGTGCTCGGCCCGGCTGTGCGGAGTCAGCGCGCAGACGCTCGCGAGTTCATCACCTCGTTCCCGCAAGACGCGCCA
>JAABUN010005597.1_pt1 | contig 15402 bp, 11 predicted proteins | sample 5559311 | NCBI WGS metagenome assembly JAABUN01 (sample SAMN10711877, study PRJNA513370) | rock metagenome | isolation source: Antarctica rocks | place: Antarctica: Victoria Land, Siegfried Peak sud | reverse complement strand
GCGGCGTCCCGGTCGTCGGCACCCGGCAGCTCGTCCAGTCCGAGCAGTGCCTCGCCGACGAACCGATGTTCCAGCCACAGGTGGAACGCGGTTCCCCGCCTGGCCTGCGGCGCCGGCGGCATCGGAATCGGGCGGCGAAGCCGGCGGGCCAGCGCCGCCGGAGCCGATACCAGATCGACCAACGCTGACACCGACACCGTCGCCGGCAACTCGACATCGATGACGGTCGAGCGGGCCGCCACCCGCTCGGCCAGCAGCGCGCTGACGTCCTGGGCCCAGCCGAACGGATCGTCCGGCTCGCCGGCACTTGGTTCGCTGGGCGCCGCCAGTTCTGCCTCCACCGCATCGGCTCCCGCCCTGACCGCCGCTCTCTTGCCGCCCAGCGGGTCTCGCGGCCAGTCGGCCGTGCGGGGCGCCGCCGTGTTCGGGTTGCTGGCACCGGGGCCAGGCGGCGGCGCCCAGTGATCTGGGTGTATCGCCGGGGTGGCATCCAGGGCTGCGTCGCGGAGTTCCTCGAGCAGCTCACCGGGCCCGCGCGGCTTGACGCCTGTGGCGCCCCAGTGATGGGCGGACAGCAGCAGATGACGCGCCGCCCTGGTGACGGCGACATAGCCGAGCCGGCGCTCCTCGGTGTCCTGCCATTCCTTCAGCTCACTGGTGTGCCGCTTGAGGATCTTGACCAGGCCTCCCTGGTCGACGCCGTCACCGGCGGTCGGCAACCTCAGCGCCGGCACGTCGGCGACGTCACCCCGCAGATCGGGTGGCAGCTGTGCGGCGTCGGACAACCAGCTGGTCTTCCGCCCGGCCGGGAACACCCCGGCCGACAGGTGCGGTACCGCAACCACCTCCCACTCCAGGCCTTTCGCCGCATGCACGGTGAGAATCTGTACCCGGCCCGCTGTCGCCTCGATCTCGCCCGGGGTCAGGCCATCCTCCCGTTCCTCCGCCGTGGACAGGAAGTCCAGCAGCTCGCTGACGCCTCCGCCGACCGCCGCGAAGTCGTCGACCACGTCGAAGAACGCCTCGAGATGGGCTCTGCCCTGCGGCCCGGCGACCGCCACCTCGACATCGAGTCCGATGGTGCGTTCCACATCGGCGATCAGATCGGGCAACGGCTGCGCCAGCCGCCGGCGCAGCGACTGCAACTCGGTGGCCAGCCGGGAGATCCGCCGGTGACCGTCTGGCGAGTACCGGACCGGCTCCCCGGGATCGGCGATGGCGTCGGCCAGACTGGGAATGTCCTCCGGTTCCTCGGCGCCGGTGGCCGCTTCGGCCAGCGCCGCCCGCACCGATCCGATGGCGTCCTGGCCGGCCCGCTGTCGACGTCGGCCGGCCAGCTGCCGGGCGCGGGCGGCCAGCGCCGCCAGATCGGCGGCGCCCAGCTGCCACCGGGCGCCGGTCAGGATCCGTAAGGCGGCTGCGCCCGAGTTCGGGTTGACCAGTAGATGCAGCATGGCGACCAGATCCGCCACCTCGGGTTCCTCCAGCAGGCCGCCGAGGCCGACGACCTCCACCGGCAGCCCCGCCGCCCGCAGCGCATCCGCCAGATCGGCCATCTCACGACGACGGCGCATCAGGACCGCTGTGGTCGGCGGCGCCGCTCCGGCCGCTGCCGCGGCGTCCCAGTGGCCGGCGATCCGGCCGGCCAGCCATCGGTTCTCCTCGCCGATGGTGCCCAGCAACGCGTACCGGACGCTGCCGTCGGGTGCGTCCGGACGCGCCCGCAGACCATCCACGTCGTGCCGAACACCGGCGGACAGTGCGTTGGCCAGATCCAGCACCTGCGGAGGGTTGCGGAAGCTGGTGAGCAGTCTGAGCCGCGGCGCCGGCGTCCCGCCGGCCTGCGGGAAGTCCTCGGTGAACCGGCGCAGGTTGGACGCCGACGCCCCTCGCCAGGTGTAGATCGATTGAACCGGATCGCCGACCGCTGTCACCGGATGTCCGGCCGGGCCGGCACCGTCAGCGCCGGTTCCGAACACCGTGCGCAGGATCACCCGCTGGGGATGACCGGTGTCCTGGTACTCGTCCAGCAGCACCACGCTGTACCGCGCGCGCAGCGCCGTCCCGATGCTGCCGTGGTGGGTCACCAGATCCGCCGCCAGCTGCATCTGGTCGGCGAAATCGACGGCGCCCTCGCGACGTTTGCGCTCGACGAAGGCATCGACCAGCGGCAGCACCCAGCGACGCTGCCGGAGGTTCTTGAGCGGCGCAACGAGCGCCGAGTGCACGTCACCCTGCTGGCCGCTGGACGGCGCCGCCGCGGCGATCCGGGATACCAGCTGGTCGAGGAACGCCGCCAGCTCCTGCGGACGGCGCAGGTGATCGGCCAGCCCACCGGACAGGGCGAGCAGGGTCTCGGTGACCTGGTCGGGAGATTGATCGGTGTCCAGATCACCGTCCCACCTGCCGACCAGGCTGCGAGCCAGCTGCCAGGACGAGGTCGGGCTGAGCACCCTTGCGGACGGCTCCACCCCGACCAGCGGTCCGTACTCGCCGATCAACCTGCCGGCGAACGCGTGATAGGTGCAGACCTCGGGCTCCGCGCCGGCCAGCGCCCGCCCGATGTCCGCCGGGACCACCCCGGCTCTGGACAGCGCGTGCAGGCGGACCCGGATACGTTCGGCCAGCTGCCCTGCCGCCTTCCGGGTGAAGGTCAGGCCGAGCACCTGTTCCGGCAGCACCAGCCCGTTGGCCACCAGGTACACCACTCTGGCGGCCATCGTCTCGGTCTTGCCGGACCCGGCGCCGGCCACCACCAGTGACGGCCCCAGCGGTGCCTCGATCACCGCTCGCTGCTCCGGTGTCGGCCTCGGCAGGCCGAGCCGGTCGGCCAGCTGACCGGCCGAGAACTGCTGCCGCACCGCGGCCGCTTCCGCAAGAGCGGGCGTCATCTGGTCACCTGCCTGCCCTCCGACTGCAACGGGCAGCAGGATCGCACCGGGCACCGATCGCACCGGGGGTTCTCCTGGGCGACGAGCCGGGCACCGGCGAGCCGACCGGCCGAGCTGCGGATCGCTGTGGCGGTGCTCGCTGCCAGCTCCGGACCCAGCGCGCCCTGTTCTCGGGACTTCGCGCTGCCGCTGCGCAGATACAGCAGCTGTGCGCCGGCCGGTGCACCGTGCGCCCCCGGCACCCCGTCCAGTGCCAGGGCCAGCTGATAGGCCGCCAACTGCAGATTCTCCTTGGCGTCGGCGACGCTGAGCACCGACGCCGAGGTCTTGAAGTCGGTCACCAGTACCGAACCGTCCGCGAGCTTGGCCAGGTGATCGATCCGGCCGGTCATCCGTACCGGGTTCTGATCGTCGGGCCGGCGCGCGGCCTCGTCGGGGTGATCAGCGGAGGGTGGCAGCCCGAGCAAGAGGTCAACCGACAGTTCCGAGCCGATCGTCCGCCGGCCGGCGGCCGCTCCCATCTCCAGCCAGTCCGCGACTGCTTCCGTCATGTTTGTGACGGCTCGGCGCACCCGCCGCAGCTGCCAATCCGGCAGCTGTTCCTGACCGGCCAGGAACCGGTCGATCTCGGTCACCACATCGGCGCGGGCGACCCCCGCGGACAGTCCGTGCGCGGCTGCGTGCACCATCATCCCGATCATCTGCGGATCACCGATCGGTCCCCTCGCCCCCCGACGTTCCAACACGCCCCGCAGGCCGCACTGCTGCAGGGCCTCGACCGCCGACGGCGACACGGCGACTTCGGCGCCGGCCGGCACCGCCGGCGCATCAGTGGACAGCCCGGCCAGCCCGTACCACTGCCGCGGATGTGCTCCCGGTACCCCGGCCCTGGCCAGCCGGGCCAGCTGCCTGGCGCTGTGCGCCACCGTCGCCGGCGACGAGCCGGCGGAGGTCACCGCCCGGCGCAGTTCGCCAACCAACTCGGCCAGGTGGAAGGCGCGCCTTTCGGTGCCACCGTCCAGCGGCCATCCTTCGGCGATCCGGGATCCGTCGATGTCGCCGTCCGAGCCGGCCAGCTCGGAAAGGAACCGGGAGGGCGCCCGTTCGTCGTCGGAGACCGCAGTGACCAGCAGGTCGCGGCTGGCCCTGGTGCAGGCCACGTAGAACAACCGCCGCTCGTCGGCCAGTGTGCCGGCCACCCTGGACACCGATTCGTCCAAGCCGGCAGCGCGGTCCAGCAGCCCCCCGGTGGCCAGCAGGCCGCCGGTGGTGCGCAGATCCGGCCAGCTGCCCTCTTGGACGGCGGCGACGGCAACCAGGTCCCACTCAAGACCCTTGGCTGCGTGCGCGGACAGCACGGTGACGGCGTCTGCGCTGCCGGTCGGCCTGGCCGTCGGGTCGCCGGGCAGTAGCTCACCGCGGGCCTGATCGACGAACGCGCGCACCCCGGCGCCCGGCAACCTGGTTGCCAGATCGGCGGCTCGGCCGAACAGCTCCACAACGGCGTCCAGCGCCGCGTCGGCGCGCTGACCGGGCCGGCCGCCACGTTCGGCGGCCGTTGTCAGTTCGTCCTGCAGGCCGGTCGCCGACCAGATCCGCCACAGCGCGACCTCGCCGTCCGGCAGGCCGGCAACCTCACGGGCGGTGCGCATCAGTGCGCCGAGGCGACGAACGGTGCCGGCAACGTCGGTCGCAGCGCCGGTCAGCAATGCCGACTCTCCTGCCTCGACGAGTTCGCTGAGCATGCGGGCCAGCAGATCGGCGGTCGACGCCTCCGCCGGCCGGTCGCCGGCGGCCACTCTCACCGATCGACGGAGCCGACGCAGCGCGAGCGTGTCCAGCCCGCCGGCGGCACCCAGCGGTGCGGCGAGCAGATCGTGGGCGCGGGCTCCGTCCAGCACGTCCGGATCCAGACCGCATTCCACCAGCGACACCAGCGCAGCAGCGACCGGATCGTCCAGCGGACCCCGGTCGCCGGCCGGCACCGCCAGCGGAACACCGGCCACCGAGAAGGCCCGCCGCAGCGCGGGCAGCGCGGCCGCCGGAGATCGGACCACCACGGCCATCCGCGACCAGGCCAGCCCCCGCGTGAGGTGCGCCCGCCGGAGCCGGTCGGCGATGTACGCCGCTTCCCTGGCGGCGGTGCGGAGTATCCGGACCTCCACCGATCCAGGCGGAACCTGCGGTGAGGCCACCACTCTGCGATGGTCCGCGGTGCCGGGGAGCAGAGCGGCGACCCGGCGGGTGGCAGCCAGCAACTCGGTGCCGGCCCGTCTGCTGACGCTCAGCGTCACCGTCGAGTCGGCCTCCAGCCGGCGAACAGCCCCCGGGTCGGAACCCCGGAAGGCGTAGATGGACTGGTCCGGATCGCCCATCACCACCAACTCGTCGGCGCCGGCGGCCAGCCGTTCCACCAGCGCCGCCTGCGCCGGGTCGACGTCCTGGTACTCGTCGACGAACAGCCGGCGGGTCCGGGTCTGTTCCACGGCCAGCACATCGTCCTGGCCGAGCAGTTCCAGCGCCGACAGCGTCAGTTCGGCCTGGTCCAGGGCGGCACCGAGACCCGTCGTACCCATCCGCAGATCGACGACCTGCTGGTATTCCCTGGCCAGCCGGCCAGCCGCGACCCACTCCGGCCGTTTGTGCCGGCGACCCAACTCGGCGATCCGGCCGGGCGACAGCGCGCGCTCACCGGTCCGCAGGATCAGGTCCCGCAGCTCGGCGGCGAACGCCCGGGAGGCCAGCGCCGGCCGCAGCTGTGCCGGCCAGCCGGCCGCGCCGGACTCCAGATGGCCGGCAAGCAGGTCGGCCACCATCCGGTCCGACTCGGCCGCGCCGAGCATTCGCGGCGCCGGCGCGCCGGTTCTTGCCGCCTGCGCCTTGAGCAGCGCGTACGCGTAGGAATGCAGGGTGCGGACGAGCGGTTGGGCCGTGGTAACGGCCAGCCGCTGGGAGATCCGGTCGGTGAGTTCGGCGGCTGCCCGGCGGGAGAAGGTCAGCACCATGATCCGGGCCGGATCGATGCCTCGGCGCTCCACCCGCTGCGCCACCGCCTCGACGATGGTGGTGGTCTTGCCGGTGCCGGGCCCGGCCAGCACCCGCAGCCGGCGCCCTGTGTGCTCGATCACTCGACGCTGATCGGCGCTCGGCTGCCATGGCCCGCTCCAGCCGGCCGGGCGTCGCAACCGGTAGCGGACCGCCCGCGGCCCGGACGCCAGCACGGCCGCCACCGGGACTCCGGATCCCGGCTCAGCGCCGGCCCGTTCAGGGCCGGGCCCGGCGGCGGAAGCAGTTGTCGAGGCCATGTCCGCATGCAATCACGGACCGCCGACAATGTGCGGCATGGACATGGTGCTGGCTGGTCGGATGCTGGACGTGGTGGCGGCCATCCCACCCGGACGGGTCTGCACATACGGAGACGTCGCTGCTGCTGCCGGGTCTCCGTCCGCCAGGTTGGCCGGCCGGGTGCTCGCCGAACTGTCGGACGAGGACACCCCGTGGTTCAGGGTACTGCGCGCCGACGGCACCCTCGCGCCGCAACTGGCCGCCCGGCAGGCGGCGCTGTTGCGCGGCGAGGGGGTCGCCGTGCGGAACAACAGGGTGCGGCTGCGGGACTACCGGTACCGGGCGTGATCACGGCCTGGGTACTGGCGGCGATGCTGGCCGCCTTCCTGGTCGGCAGCGCATTGCAACGCACAGCCGGGCTCGGGCTGGCACTGGTGGCCGCCCCGATTCTCTCGCTGCTGCTCGGTCCGGTGGCCGGGGTCAGCGTCGGCAACATCGGCACCACCATGTCGTCCACCCTGGTGCTGATCCAGGTCTGGCGGGACGTCGACTGGCGCAGGTTCGCCCGGATCGGTCCGCTCATCGTGTGCGGCGCCGTTCCCGGTGCGCTGCTGGTGCGGGCGGTGCAGGTGGCCTGGCTGGATGTCATCGTCGGCGGCCTGGTGCTGCTGGCGCTGGCCGCCTCGTACCGGATGCGGAACGGGATCTCGGTGGTAGGGCCGCTCCCGGCGATGCTGGCCGGACTGGCCGGCGGATTCATGAACGCCAGCGCGGGTGTCGCCGGCCCGGCGATGGCGGTGTACGGCATCGCATCCCGCTGGGAGCAGCGGTCTTTCACCGCCACCCTGCAGCCGATCTTCCTCACCGCAGGTCTCAGTTCGTTCTCGCTGAAGTCACTGTTCGGCGCGACCGATCCGGGACACCTGGTGCCGTGGTGGGTCTGGCCGAGCATTGCTGCGGCCATCGCCACCGGGGTGTTGATCGGCGGCCGGCTGGCCCCGCGGATCGGCACCAGCAGGGCCCGAGCGCTGACCATCGCCATCGCCGTCATCGGATCCGCCGGCACCCTGACGCGTGGCCTGATCGCCCTGTGAACCGGTCTGTGAACACCCGTCCGCCGCCGGGGCTGTCCACCCAGTCCGATCCGTCCACAAGATGATCACCGGCTCCCCCGCCGCCGCCGGCCGGAAGGTTGGCTGCCGGAATGACGAAAACTCAGCAACCCCTGTCGGTCACCGACGCCGGCGGTCTGATCGCCACCGTGCCCAGACTTCTCGGCTTCCAGCCCCAGGAGAGCGTCGTGGTGCTGTGCGTTCGCGGCAAGATGATGGGCCCGGCGATGCGGGCCGACCTGCCGCCGCTGGAGGATGTCGCATCGCTGGCCGATCACCTTGCACGACAATCCGTTCGGCACGCGGACGCCGTCGCGCTGCTGGTCTTCTCCGGCCGGCCCGATTCCCGCGCAGCGCTGGCAACGGTGCTGCGCACGATGCTGGAAACCGGCATCCGGGTGATCGATGCCATGCTGGTGAACGGTGGCACTGCGACTTTCCTGCCCGACAGCAACGGGGTGACACCGGATCCGATCACCGTGCCGGGCAAAAACAATGCGTTCGTCGCCCGGCTGGACGCCGAGACCGCATTCGCCGGCCGCTCGGTGCTCCCCAGCCGAGCAGCGCTCCAGGCGAGTGTCCGAGCGCCACGCACGTCGAACCTGGGCCGGGCACGCCAGGCGATCAGGCAGGCCCGGGAGCAGGTCGCCGGTGTTTGCCGCGACTCCGCCTCGAAGGCGTTGCGCTGCAACGAGATCCTGGACACCGCGGTCGCCGGGTTCGGCCAGCTGCGATCGGTGGCTCCGGTGACGGCGGCCACCCTGGCTCTGTTCGCGCAGGATGTGCGGATCCGTGACCTGATGATCGGCAGGATCATCGACGACCGGCGGACCGATTGGCTACCGATGCTGATCAGCGCTGTCGTGCAGGTCCCGGGCGACGAGTCGGAGGACCTGTGCGCCATCCTCGGTACCGCTGCCTACCGCTCCGGTGACGGCGCCCTAGCCCAGGTCTCGGTGGACAGATGCCTGCAAACCCGTCCGCACCACCGGCTGGCGCACTTGCTGCAGGACATCATGTCTGCCGGTCTGGCCCCGTCCATACTGGACGCCCTGGGCGCCGACCTCGTGAACGAGGAACTGCTCGGCGACGACACATGGGACCCGGAGGATTACCCGCCGATGTAATCGGTGAGCACCTCGGCCGCCGACAGGATCTCCACCAGCGACTCGGCCGTCGACCGGGGATGCGCCAGGCTGACACCGAGCCGGAACAGCAGTGCCCGGCGTACCATCTCCGGCCACTCCTGTCGATCCGCGCAGTCCTGAACCAGATCTGTCGTCGCACCGCCCCAGGAGATGGCGTCCACCACGATGACGGCCGCCGCCCACGAAGTGGGACGCCAGTAGGGCGTGATGTCGACGACCGCCGGCGGCGCCGACGCCGCGAACAGCACGTTCCCGAAAAGGTCGCCGTGCACGACCTGGGCAGTGGCCGAGACAGCAACCCGCCCGCCGGCCAGCCGGGCGAAAAGCTTGGCGGCATGCCCTTCCCCGATCCGGCCGTCGATGTCCTCGATCTCCCCCCAGGCCAGCCGGTCGGCCCAGGAGTACAGGTCATCCCGCTGCCGCAGGAACTTGGGCTCCGGGACGTCCGCAATAGCCGCGTGCAGCAGATCGGCCGCCTGCAGGATGTCCGCGTACCGATCGTCCGGACGGCCGGCGACGAACCGCTGCGCCGTCCACCCGCCCACCACCCAGCGGCCGTCGGAGGACCTGATGGGACGCGCCAGTCGAATGCCGTCCACCCGCAACTGCTCGAACGTGTTGGCGATCCAAGCGGCTTCCGCCGAACTGGCTGTCGGCTTCAGCACGGTGTCGCCGCACCGCCAGGTAGCACCCTGCCCGCCGGCCAGCAGTTCCGGCTCGGCAGCGGCCACGCCGAAAGCGGCGAGCACGTGGTCGGCCGGCGGATTCGTCACACCAGCGGACGCTACCGCCAGGGCTGCCCCGGCCCGGGTACCTGGCTTCCGTGTCGCAGGATGCCGACTCGCCGCGGTGTCAGTAGCCGGGGCGGTGTCAGTAACGGGCCAGGCCAGGATCGACCTGGTCGATCCAGGCCAGGATTCCGCCGCCGAGGTGCAGCGCATCCGGGAACCCCGCGCGGTGCACCGCAACCAGCGCCTGGGCAGACCTTCCGCCGGACTTGCAGTACAGAACGATCCGCCGATCGGACGGCAGCTGTGGCAATGCCGTGCCGGAGACCAGATCGGCGGAGCCGATCAGCACCGAACCCTCGATCCGGACGATGTCCCGTTCGGCCGGCTCCCGTACGTCGACCACCAGCATCCGCTCGCCCGAGTCCAATCGACGTTTCAACTCCCCGGGCGAGATGGCATAAGCCGCAACATCTTCGGTGTCATTCGCGACGGCAGATCCACCGGAACAGAATTCCTCATAGTCGATCAGGCCGGCGATCGGCGGCGCATCCGGATCGCGCCGGAGATTCACCGTGCGGAATGCCGTCTCCAACCCGTCATAGGTCAGCACCCGCCCGAGCAGCGGGACGCCGATGCCGCAGATGAGTTTGATCGCCTCCGCCGCCATCAGCGACCCGATGGTCGCGCACAGCACTCCCAGCACCCCACCCTCGGCGCAGCTGGGCACCGACCCGGGCGGCGGCGGCGCCGGGTGCAGATCCCGGTACTGCGGCCCGTGTTCGGCCCAGAAGACGCTGACCTGGCCCTCGAACCGGAAGATCGAGCCCCAGACGTACGGCTTGCCGGCCAGGACGCAGGCATCGTTGACCAGATACCGGGTGGCGAAGTTGTCGGTGCCGTCGAGTACCAGGTGGTAGCCGTCGATCAGCTCCAGCGCATTCCGCGCGTTCAGCCGTTCGGCGTGCTGCCGCACCGCCACCAGCGGGTTGACGCCGGCGACCGTTTCGGCAGCCGACGCGGTCTTCGGGCGACCGATGTCGGCGACGCAGTGGATCACCTGGCGCTGCAGATTGGAGCTCTCGACGGTGTCGAAATCCAGGATGCCCAACGTTCCGACACCCGCCGCGGCCAGGTACATCAGGATCGGCGATCCCAGCCCGCCGGCACCGATCACCAGCACCTTGGCGTTCTTCAGGCGTCGCTGCCCGTCCATCCCGACGGCGGGGATGATCACCTGCCGGGAGTACCGCTCCAGCTCGTCCCGGGTCAACGGTTCGGCCGGTTCGACCAACGGCGGCAGCTTCACCGCTCCAGTGTCCTCCGCGGATCAGCCGCCCGGTCCGAGTGGCTTGGGGTACGGGTTGAACCGGCAGACCTTGTGGTCCTGTGGGATCGGGACGCCACCGGAGACTCCTCGCGGGTCCAGCACATGCAGGTCGTCGTCGGACGTGGAGAAGCTCTGTTGCATCATAACCGGAGCCAGTCCACCGTCTTGACCGCACGGCTGGTGCTGGAATCCGAGCGCGTGTCCGACCTCATGGTTGATGGCGTAGACGCGGTAGGAACCGATGTCCCCGTTGAACGCGACCGCTCCGCGGGCCCATCTGGCGTTGTTGATGACGGCTCGGCCGACCGCCCGGCGGTAGCAGGAAGCCTCCAGTGGCGTGCCGTACATGCAGAAGCCGGCACCCCGCACCGTCAGCTGGCTGGTCAGCGTGATCCGGAAGTTCGGCGTGCCGGAATCGATGCGCTGCAAGGTGAACTGACCGGTGGCGATCCATGAACGGCTGTCGGCCAGCGTGGCGTCGACCGAATGCCCGAACGCCTGGTCCGCGTGGGCATCCTGCACACCGTCCTCGACCTCGACGGTGTAGGTGAACTTCTCGGGTCCCTTACCGACGGGTTTGGTGAAGCCACGGACGACGTGGAAGGTCCCTTTGCCCCTCGCGACGAAGTTGTCACCCGGCGGCAGCTCGCCGCTCTCGATCTCGGGACCGAACCTTCCGGTGGGGTCCGGTCCGGTGACCGGGTCATCCGGTGGGGTGCTGACGCTGCTGAGACTGTCGGGCGTCGACGGGCTGGTCAGCTCGGTGGTGGTGACGACCGTTGTGGTCGGGCCCGGCGTGGCCACCGTGACGGTGATCGGGGCAGCGCCGGCCGGCGGGTCCATCACGCTGGTCGGCGTCGTCGCGGCCGTGACGTCCGCCACCGGCGCGACCGGTCCAGCCGGCCGGAAAGCCTGCAACAGCACCACGACGGTGACCGCCACCAGCAGCGGCAACGCGTGGGCGCGCCAGCCGTAGCGGTGCACGAACCAGCCGATGGCGCTGCGGTGTCGTGCCGTGCGATCGCCGGGGCGCCGTCTCGTCTGCACCGTCGCCGGCTGCGGCAGGTCGGTCCGATCCGGTAGAGAAGCAGCCGCACGCAGACCGGGCGGATCGCCCGGCCGGTGCGACGTCGTTGCTTGCGGCACCGGCGTCCAGCTGGCCCGCAATGGTTGTGGGCGACTGATGGGCGATGCCAAGTTGGGGGGGACCTCGCCGGGCGACGACACCCTGCCCACCGAGGACTTCGGGCGCTCCGAACGTGCGGAGGTGGCCGAACGCGCAGAGCCGGCCGAAGAAGTCCTGCCGACCGATGATGCGGTGCGGACCAATGATGCGGTGTCGACCGATGATGCCGTGCCGACCGACGATGATGTGCTCGCCCACAATGACGACCGGTCGACCTGCCGACCACCGGCTGTCGGTTGACGCCCGCCCGGTGAACTGCCGTTGGACGACGGGTCGACGCGACGCCGACGAGGGTCGGCTCCCGGACTTCTCACCCGGTCGAGGTTGCCACAGGCGCCGCCGGCCCGGCGAGCGGCGCGCCAAACGCGGCAATCTCCCGGCCGGCCTCGGCGTCCTGCCAGAGCGCGAGGATCGCTCTGGCCGTGGTTACCGGGTCCTCCATATGGGCAACGTGTCCGCGCCCTGGAAGCACCAGCAGTCGACCGTTCGGGAAGGCGACGGCCGTCGGCACCGCGAGGGCGGCATCCACCAAGCGGTCCCTTGTTCCCCACACCACCAGCGCCGGACAGACCGTTCGGGCCGCGGCGGCCCGGAACGACCACTTTCCATATCGCAGGTAGCTGCGCATCAGCGCCCGGAGCGCCAGCACCGTCGAAGCATGTGCCCACGGCAGCGGGTACCGCCAGGCCAGGTCGATGGCAGCGAGCTCGATATCGCTGTCGGTCAGCGCGCTCGGATCGCCGTAGCACAACGCTGCCATCCCCCGGGCCCGGTCGAGCGGCCCGACACCGGACAGCCGGCGGGTCGCCATCCGCATGGTCCCCGGCGCCAGCAGCAGCGCCAGCCGAGCGTCCGCCCCCCGATCGGCCGTGAAACGCAGATCCGGGACGGCCGGCGAGATCAACGAGAGCGTGCGCACCCGCTGCGGATTACGGGAGGCCAGCGCGACGGCCACCATCCCGCCCAGCGAGTTTCCGACGATGTGCACCGGTGCGTCCGGTGAGATCCGATCGGTCAGCGCGGCCATCAGGTCGGCATCGCCGATCAACGAGAACCTGCGCGCCGGCGGCGGATCACTGCGCCCGAAACCGGGCAGGTCGACGGCGAAGCCACGGGTGTGGGCGGCCAGCACAGATCCCAGCGACGCGAAATTAGCCGACGAACCGGCCAGCCCGTGGATGTACAGCGTCGCCGGTAGCGCCGGATCGGGCCGACCACCGCCGTCCGCCGGTATCTCCCGCAGATACACACCCCTGTCGTCGATCAGCTCGAAGCGCCCGGGCACCGGCGGCGCGGCGATCGGCGGCGGCGGCAGCAACCGATCGTTCGCCAGCCGGGCGTCGGACGCGGCCGCCACGTATTCGCGATCCAGCCGGCTCGGCGTTGCCCACGGTGCGGTCACCAGTCCATGGTGCCAAGCACGGTGCGATGCCGAACCCCGAACTCGGTGACACGCCTCACCGAACTGTGCACACAGCAGTTTCTGTCCACACCCACCGTGCTCGGTGCTGGCCCGATCCGAGATCCCCCGACAACATCACGGACAACCGGCAGCACCGTGGCCGGCAGGTGAGGGGGAGCAGCAGATGGAGGTCGACACCGTTGCCGTCCGGGGCGTCGCTGGCGAACTCGAGATGATCGTGCTCGGCTGGCTGGGATCACCGATGTCCGGCCAGCAGATCGAGAACCAGCCGGGCGCTTTCGGTGACTCACCGCTGGCAACCGAACTGTCGGCGGCCCTGGTGACGTTCGCCCGCCGTGGTCAAGAAGCGCTCCGCGACCTGGCCCTGCGGGTGAATGCGGCCGGCGAGGCACTGCTGCTGGCGGCGAGCGAGTTCGAGAAGACCGAGGCTGCCCTGGCGATGGACCCGGCATGACGCTGCCGACACTGCATCCGCACGCCGCCACCTGGGCCGCCAACACCTGCCCGCCGCCGTATCCCGGCCAGCTCGCGAACTCCATCGGCGCTGCCCGCCCGGACCGGATCGAGCAGACGGTCGGCACGTTGATCGGCCTCAGTCCGGTGCTGAACTACGGCGTATTCGACATCGATGGACAGGCCGATCTGCTGGCCGTCGCTTGGTCGGCCAGCGAGCCGGTCCGCTACCTGCACGGCCTGGCATCGGCCACCTCCTACGCTGCCGCGGTCGTCGACACCGTGCGGGACGCCGTCCTGCCGGTGATCCAGACGCTGAGGACGGCGCAGGTCACGGCCGCCCGGGCGATCGACACCGCGAACACCGCGACCGACTGGTCGCAGAGCTATCAGGCCTATGGAACCCCGGCCGCCGATCAGCGCACGGCCATCTGCCGAGCGCTGTGCCAGGAGCTGCGGACGGCGCAGGCCACGATCCACGCAGCCGTCAGCGGGCTCGATGGGGTGTTCCTGGCGGATCCGCAGGTGGCCATGGACTCGTTGCCGATCCTTCGGGGTTATGCACCGGCTGGTCCGCCGCCCCGGGCCGAGCAGGTGGCGCACCGCAACGAGGACCAACTGCGAGCCGATCTGCTCTCGCCCGCCGGCTATCGGCGAGCGTTCGCCCGGAACGTGCAAGCTGGGCTGCAGCAAGCCCGGGCCGGTGGCAACCAGGCTCAGCTGCTGATCTACGAGCCGGGCACCTTCAACGGTCAGGGCCGGGCGTCGGTGTCGATCGGAGACCTCGCCACCGCGGATCACGTCGCGGTGCTGACGCCCGGCATCCTCAATTCGCCGTCCGACATGGGACCGACGGCGATCACCGCACTCGGACTGAAAGCCGAAGCGGAGTCGATCGCCCCCGGTCAGGAATCCGCGGTGGTCATCTGGTTCGGGTACGACATCCCCGGATCCTTCACCCAGGACCCGGTCGACAGTCCACTGGACGAGTTCGACCAGGGTTTCGGCGACATCAAGGCCGCCTTCGACGCCGACGCAGCCCAGCGCGGCGGTGATCTGCTGGCCAGGGATGCCGGCTGGATCAAGGGTCTGGCGTCACCGGATGCGACGCTCACCCTGATCGGCCATTCGATGGGCTCGACGACCACCTCGGAGGCCGCTCATCTCCCGCTGCCGGTCGACAACATCGTGCTGCTGGCCTCGCCCGGTGCCGGCTACGACGCCCAACGAGCCAAGGATTACATCTCGGTGCAGCCCGAGGAGGTCTTCGTGCTCAGCTACGACCACGACCCGGTCACCCAGTTCCGCACCGATGTCGCCGCGGATGTGGCCGGCAATCCGTGGATCCTCGGGCTGTCGCCGCCGGTCAATGCGGCCCGCTACCTGTTGGTCGGAATCCCGCAGCCGTACGGGCCGGACCCGGCCGGAGCGCAGTTCGGCGCGGAGGTGATCGACGCGCCATCCAATCGGCCCGTCTCCAATGCCATCGCGCCGGTCGAACAACACGCCATCTCCAACTACCTGAGTGGGGCGGCCCTCACCGCGGTGGCGCGGGTGCTGGTCGGCCGGACGTCCAGAATCAGGCGCAAACAGGGCCGCAGCGGACCTGGATGATGCAGCGCACCCCGGAGATGCAGCGCACCCGGATGATGCAGTGGACCGGAATGCTGCAGCGCGCAGGAATGATGGGGCCGTGCACACCCTCGACCAACTCGCCGTGGCGCAGTACTACCGGCAGGCGGCCGGTGTGTTGTCCAGGCACCTGGACGGCCGGCGCATCCATGCCGGCGGCTGGACAGCCGGGCGACGGGCGCTGTCCACCGCGCCGCGGTCCGCCGGCGATGTC
>JAABUN010005596.1_pt1 | contig 15405 bp, 13 predicted proteins | sample 5559311 | NCBI WGS metagenome assembly JAABUN01 (sample SAMN10711877, study PRJNA513370) | rock metagenome | isolation source: Antarctica rocks | place: Antarctica: Victoria Land, Siegfried Peak sud | reverse complement strand
CTGAAACCGATCTATACCGCCTCGACCCTCGATCAAGCCGAGGAACGTTTCCTCGAATTCAGCGAGGCATGGGGGAAGAAATATCCGGCGATCGTCAGGCTGTGGGAATCAGCGTGGGCCGAGTTCGCGCCGTTCCTGCAGTTCGATGCCGAGATCCGCCGGATTGTGTGCACGACGAACGCGATCGAGTCCGTGAACGCGAGGATCCGCAAAGCCGTCCGCGCCCGGGGCCACTTCCCGAACGAGCAAGCCGCCCTGAAATGCGTGTACCTCGCGGTGATGAGCCTCGACCCGACCGGCCAGGGACGGGCCCGCTGGACCCAACGCTGGAAGGCAGCACTGAACGCCTTCGACATCACCTTCAACGGCCGACCGAGCGTCGGACGCTAACCCAAACCACAACTAGTTACACCGAATTATTGACACACCCGAGGTCCACGGGTTTTCACCTTGCCTTGGTTGGGAAGACCGAGCAGATGTGTTCTCTTCATGAGGTGCACCGGGGTTGGCTTCTCATGTCAGAGAACGAGGGGCGCGCGTAGTACATGGACCCCGAGCACACTGGTGTTCGTCTGCCGTCGTTGTCCCGGTGCCGCCAGCGATTGGGGCATACCTGACCGCAGTGAGGCCCGGATCGGTCGTTGACGGTCGTAATCGCGGCTCGTGCCTTCAAGGTAGGAGGAAGCGGTTGTCGTAGGCGACGGAGGATCGATGGTTCCTGACTGATGCAAGCGCGGATCCTACGTCTTAGTTGGCCGCGACATATCGGCAAGTAGCTCGAGCACATGACGGTATTCCTTCCCTGTCGCTCGCGTCATCCCGAGCTCGCATGTGCGGTTGCATGAGGCATACCCATCGGCATCGATTGTCGCGACCTCGGCGGCTTCTGCAGATGTTGCCGAGGCCGTCAGTTCGGGATGCAGCATCCCGCGGTCGCCGGCGAAGGCACAGCAGCCCCAGTTGTCCGGAACGCGCACATCCTCTGCTAGGACCGCTCCTATCGCTTCGAGGGCAGGGTCCAATCCCATCTGCCGCGAGGAGCAGGTCGGGTGAAGCACGAGGGTCTGTAAGCGATTCTCTACCGTTAGGCGGGGAACTATCTCGCGGTCCGCGAAGACCACCGCATCCTCGATGACAGCACCTGCGCCGGCAAGAATGCGAGCGAACCCTTCGGTACAACTCGACGCATCACTGACCACGAGGTAATGACTGTCGGCTAGTGCGGCACCGATGCTTTCGAGGCTGCGTCTGCGTACGATCTCGTCGCCAGCTGAAAAACCTTTCGACGACCATGGAGTACCACAACACAACGCCTCGATTCCATCGGGTATGACGAGACGAATCTGCGCTTGTTCGAGCAGACGCACGAATGCTGATGTGACCCCTTCCCCGTCACCGGCCGCACCGAACATGCTGTTGACGCAAGCGGGTACGTAAACGCCGACGGGGTCGTTCTCCCCCGAACCGACAAGCCGACCAAAGCCTGCGCGCGATCGCCCGCCGCCTGGTAAGTCCCCGGAGTACCGCGGCATTGTCTCTGGCCCCAGCACTGCACGGCCGATGTCCGTGACGGCGCGGACGGCCGGAGTGGGTAGCGAATGAGCCACGGAAAGGGCCTTGGAGCCGATGCGGGTTACAAGGCCCCACGCTGTTGCTGCCGCCCGCCACCCTGTCGCAGCTACCGGTTCCGCACTCTCGCGTCGTAGTCGTCTGACGAGGTCTCCCGTGTTGATGAGAACCGGGCAGGCCGTCTGGCACATGCCGTCGACCGCGCAGGTTTGTACGCCGTCGTAGTCGAAATCCTCTGCGAGTTCACGCGCCAGCTCGATGTCCCCTGCGTTACGCGCTGATTCAGTTGCACGGCGTACACCGATGCGCTGCCGGGGTGTGAGAGTGAGATCGCGGCTCGGGCACACCGGTTCGCAATACCCGCAGTCGACGCACCGGTCGACCTCGGTCTCGACCGTGGGATGCAACTTAATGTTGCGGATATGAGCGTCGTGGTCCTCTGCAATCAAAACGCCAGGGTTCATGATGCCTGCGGGATCACACAACCGCTTGAGGTCGCACATGACCTCGTACAGTTCATTACCGTATTGGCGGCGCACATAGGGGGCCATCACCCGCCCGGTTCCGTGCTCGGCTTTCAGATTGCCTCCCGCACTGAGTACAAGCTCCACCATTGCCTCGGTGAAACTGAGATACCGGTTCAGGGCAGCTTCACCTTCGAAGCGGTCGGTGAGCATGAAGTGGATGTTGCCGTCTTTGGCGTGACCGAAGATGACTGAGTTTCGATACCCGTAGCGCTCGAAGAGGCCCTGCAGTCCAGTAGATACGTCTGAAAGAGCTACAAGGGGCACGGCAATATCCTCGAGAAGGGCTGTCGTGCCACTAGGCCTGGCTTCAGCTACCGATGTATAGAGGCCCTTACGGAACGACCAAAGTCGTCGTCGTTCCGCTGCATCAGTGTGGAATTCGGCGGCTGAGGCCAGCGGTAGGCCAGCGAAGAGCTGACTGCCTGCTAGCGCGGCGGCTATCAGCTTCTCAGCATTGTCCGACCGATATTCAACCAGGAGGGCAGCATGATTCTCGGGTATGAAACCGCGTATCTGCTGTGGCGCATCAGGCAGACGTTGCCCCACGCTGATGGATGTTGAATCCATGAGTTCAAGCGTGGCCGCCCCTGAGCCGACGAGCATCGGCAAGGCGAGGGTAGCAGCGTCGAGGGTGGGGAAGACGGCTAGCGCCGTAGAGACGAGTGGTAGGACGGGTACCGTCCGGAAGGTGACTTCGGCTACGAAGGCAAGCGTGCCCTCTGACCCGATGATGAGATGTTGAAGCATATCGACAGGTGATTGGTAATCGAGGAACGCATTGATCCCGTATCCCATCGTATTTTTGAGCGTAAATTGTCGACGAATGAGTGCGACGGATCCTGGTTGAGCGAGCACGCGTCTGCGTAGCCGCTCGAGGCCCGAGAAGAGCTCGGGTTCCGACTCGCGCAAGTGCGTGTTCGCATCTGGCTCCGCTGTGTTGATGATCGTGCCAGAAGGAAGGACGAAGACCATTGATTCGAGCGTCTGGTAGGTGTTCTCCTTAACGCCGCAGGCCATGCCGCTTGAGTTGTTGGCCACGACCCCTCCGATGGTGCAGGCGATTTCACTGGCAGGGTCTGGTCCTAGGCGGTATCCGTAGCGGAGGAGGCGGGCGTTGACTTGAGCGACTGTCGCACCAGGCTGTACGCGGACCCGTGTTCCTTCGTCGAGCACCTCGATGCCCCGAAAGCGTTGCCGAACATCGACGAGGACTCCTGCCCCCGAAGCCTGCCCGGAAAGACTTGTGCCTCCTGACCGTAACGTCACCGGTGAGGCGGAGCGAGACGCTGCGGACAAGATTCGTGCAACCTCGTCAGCCGTTTGCGCGATGATGACGGCGGTCGGAGTGAGGAGGTAGTGGGAAGCATCGCTGGCGTAGGCGGCCAGGTCTATTGCCCGTGTCCGGATCCGCGACGCCTCACCCACTGCATCGGCAAGCAGTGGTGACAGGGTTTGTGGGGCAATCTTTGGTCGCATCAGATGATCTTGTTCGGGTAGGTGTGACGGTAGTAAGCAGCCAATTGCAGGCGTGACGCAGCAGCCACGTCGATCACGACTGTGGCGTGCCGGTGCAGTTGAAGCGCCGACGCCGGCACGAAGGAAGTCACCGGCCCTTCGATGGCATCCGCGACGGATGCTGCCTTGGTGTCGCCCTGGGCCACCAGCACGAGTGCCCGGGCATCCAGAATTGTGCCTATACCCTGGGTGACACAGTGTGTTGGTACGTCCTCCAGCGAGTCGAAGAACCGTGCATTGTCTTTGCGGGTTTGCGGGGCGAGCGTTTTGATTCGGGTCCGGGACGCAAAGGAGGAAGTTGGTTCATTGAATCCCAGGTGCCCATTCGTACCGATGCCAAGGATCTGTACGTCGATTCCTCCCGCGGCCCTAATCGCGTCGTCGTATTCTTGTGCAGCAGCGGCGAGGTTTGCCGCCCGTCCATCAGGGACATGTACGTGATGGGGATCAAACCCTAACGGCCCAACGATCTCGCGCGCGATCACGCTCGCATACGATTCCGGATGTTCACGGGGTAGCCCCACGTACTCGTCGAGGGCGAACCCGCTCGCCTGAGCGAAAGAAATTTCTCCCGCCTGTACGCGCGAACACAGTTCTCGATATAGGCCGCGAGGACTCGAACCAGTGGCGAGCCCCAACACCGCCCGGGGTTGCGCGTTGATGATGTCGGCGACGATGCTCGCTGCTACCTGACTGACCTCGTCGGCGTCTTCAAGAATGATGACTTCCATCTGTTTCCTTCTAAGTGCAGTGGTTTGAATCAGGGACTGGCCAACGTGACCGCGTGGCGGACGTCTCCCTGAGACTGATCAAGCAGTTCCACGGCCTGTTCAGCGGATGCGTTGGCTAGGAGCATGACGATTGCTGTCTTGGCGTGGTTGTTGGCTTCTGCAAGGGTGGAGTCTGCTATGGACCGCTCAACTCCGGTTGCGGTGGCGACAATACGCTGGGCTCGGTCGACGAGTTTGGCGTTGGTCGGGCGCAAATTGACCATTAGATTGCTGTACGCCTTGCCCGTTCGCACCATGCTTGCGGTCGAGATCATGTTGCATACCAGCTTTTGAGCCGTGCCGGCTTTGAGCCTCGTTGAACCCATCAGTACTTCAGGGCCAGTGATGACTTCGATGGCAATGTCAGCCTCAGCACTGATAAGTGCCCCGGGGTTGCAGGACACCGCAATAGTTGTGGCTCCCTTCGCCCGCGCGTGGCGAAGCCCCCCGATCACGTATGGAGTGCGTCCGCTTGCGGCAAGACCTACAATGACATCTTTTGCCCCAATTTCCACTGCGTTGAGCTCCTCAATGGCGAGATGCGGGTCGTCTTCAGCGCCTTCAACTGCGCGGACGAACGCAGAGTCGCCCCCGGCGATGAGGCCGAGTACTTCTTCAGGTTCCGTTCCGAAAGTGGGCGGGCATTCCACAGCATCCAGCAACCCGATCCGCCCGCTTGTTCCAGCGCCGAGGTAGATCAGTCGTCCGCCCTCACGGCGGGCTGCAGCGACACGGTCAACTGCCGCTCCTATTTCGGGCAGAGCGCGACGGACCGCGGCGGCGACTTGCTGGTCCTCGTCATTGATGACCTTCAGCAGTTCGAGGGTGTCGAGCCCGTCAAGGTCCAGTGTGAGCGGATTCCGGCCCTCGGTATTGAGACCCGCTAGCATGTTCAGTTCTTCGGGCGTCAACAGGTTTTCCAATCCATCAGTGTTTGTGTTCAATCCGTCAGCCCTCAGCAATCGAAGAGCCTGGGATCGCTGCAAGGAGCTCTTGCGTGTAGGGATCTTGTGGCGTGGTGAAAATCTGTTGGGGTGTCCCTGATTCCACGATCCGGCCGTCTTTCATCACGTGCACTTCGTGGGCGAGCATGTTCACCACAGCGAGGTCATGACTGATGAAGAGGTAACTAAGGCCGAGATCGTGTTGCAGTTGCACCAGGAGTTCGAGGATCTGTGCCTGCACAAGAACGTCGAGCGCCGATACAGCTTCATCAAGGACGACGAGCTCCGGTTCGAGCGCGAGAGCTCGTGCGATTGCTACTCGTTGACGCTGTCCGCCTGACAGCTCATGCGGATAACGCTCGGCGAGGACGGATGGCAGTGCGACGTGATCGAGCAGCTCGATGACCCGGGAATTGCGCGTTCGCCGATCTCCGACTTTGTGCACGTGCAGGGGCTCCGTCACCGACTCAGCGATGGTGTAGCGAGGGTCGAGAGACGCGAACGGGTTCTGGAAAACCGGTTGAACTTGCCGGCGGATGGCGAGCAGGTCCTTACCGCGAAGCTTTGACAGGTCTTTGCCCCCAACGCTGACTGTTCCTTCGCTTGCCGTTTCCAGCCCGAGGAGGATCTTGGCGGTCGTCGACTTCCCGGACCCGGATTCTCCTACAATCGCGGTGGTACGTCCGCGGTCGATGGAGAAGGACACGTTGCGGGCAGCCCAGAACTCCGTGCCGCGAGCGGTCCCCCGCAGCTTGTAACTGCGTCCTACGTTCTCAATGACAGCAATCGGCTCCGGCCGCTCGGACAGGCCTTCGGTGTTGCCCCTGGACTTATTCGGGACGAGTGTCTCAGATGCGAAGCTCGGTACAGCCGCCACCAGTCGCCGTGTGTACTCGTGGTGTGGTCGCTCAAGAATCTCCCGTGCCGGGCCTTCCTCAACCAGCTCACCGCGATACATCACCAGCACGCGATCGGCGCGCTCGGCTGCTAGGGCCAGATCGTGAGTGATAAGGACAACAGCAGTGCCGGATTCCGCTGTCAGCTCACCGAGCCTGTCAAGGATCCGACGCTGCACGGTCACGTCCAGGGCGCTCGTCGGTTCATCTGCAATCAACAGCCGAGGATCGCAGGCAAGTCCTATCGCGATGAGCGCCCGTTGCCGCATACCTCCGGAGAACTCGTGGGGGTACTGGTTAATCCTGTTTTCTGGATCGGGAATCCCCACCGTTGCCAGTAGCTCGAGCGTCCGTGCTCTGCCTTTATCGGTACCGGCTCGGCCATGCACCTGAAGAGCCTCGGCAACCTGCGCACCGACAGTATGGACGGGGTTGAGGTTGGACATTGGATCCTGCGGCACAAGACCGATCCCAGCGCCGCGCAGCGTTCGCATATCCCGTTCACTGATCGCTGTTACTTCACGATCCTCGAAGAAGATTTTCCCGTCCGAGACCCGACCGTTTGCGGCAAGCAGCCGATTGATACTCGAGGCGATGGTGGACTTCCCCGACCCTGACTCCCCTACGATTGCGACCGTTTCACCGGGAGCGACGTCAAAACTGACCCCTTTGACTGCTTCGAAGTCGCCTGAAGGGGTTGTGAAATTCACGCGTAGGTTGCGAACGGACAGCAGTGGTTTCGTCATCATCTCTCTCCACGGGGAAGGGGCGCCAGAAGCTTGTCGGCAGCGGTTAAGGCTCCCGTCCATAAAGCCTCAACGTCGACAAGTAGTTCTCTCGTAGGGGCCGGGCACCCATGGAGCCGGTTCGCGAGCAGAGCAAGGCGCAGTTCGGGGTCGTTTGTTGTGGCGGGAGCGGCACCAACGAATGTCCCTGTGAAACCCTGATGCCCAAGCAGGATTCGCCCTCGCCCGTGCCAGGTAAGCGTGTAGCGACGGACCCCCAAGCCTTGGCCGGCGTCGACTTCAGTTGCAATCTGATCTGCGGTCATCTGGTCGATGCCAAGGAGTCGGGGGTCTGCAAGCGCTGATGCCACACGCAGGAGACCGTCCGCATCAGCGAACCACCCAGCATGTCCTCCTGCCCCCCTGAAGACATGGAAGGCGTTGCCATCTGCGGGTTCACGAATGATCCGGGCCGTGCGCCACCGAAAGGAAGCTGCGTTCTTCCCGATGGGGAAGGGTTCGTTGCTGCGTATCATCTGTCGTTCGATAGCATCACCGTCCGGACCTGCAAGAACTGGACAACTTGGAGCCGGGCTACCAGGTAGCACGGTCGTAGCGCCCAGTGGTTCGAGAACCAGCTCATGAACCGCCCTCGCAAAAGACTGTCCCGTTACCCCTGCGACAATCCCACCGAGCACTTGCATGCCGAGGTCCGAGTAACGCCGGACGTGACCAGGGCGGTCAAGTGGCGGAACGGCTAGTGCGGCTCCCACAGGATCCTCGGCAGCGTTCGGCTCAAGATAGAGAGGCCACCATTGGCGGAATCCCGCCCGATGGCGGAGGAGGTCCTCAACTGTGGCCTGAGCATGATGACCGGCCCGCCGGCCAAACACTGTGCCGACCGTGGAGTCGAGCGTGATTTTGCCTTGCCCAACAAGGACGAGGACAGCGAGGGTTGTAAGTATCTTGCTGACTGATGCGATGTCCTGCTGGTGCCGTGCCGTGGTTTCCGCTCCAGTACTGAAATCGTCGACACCGGCGGCAGAGACGTGCACATGGTTGCCTTCCGCGATGGCTAGGACGACGCCGGACGGTGGTTTCTTCCTGGTGATGTCGCCCACCAGAGTTGCCGCGACTGGCTCGAGGAGTGTCTGCATCACGAAGCAGCACCCAAGATAGGTTCCGTACGATCGTTGTCTCCCGCGACGGATCGGTTGCGCTCGTTCATGACACCTGCATCATTTGGAGTCGGATAGGAGTTACGCGAGGCTCGGGGAGCGTTAGTGGAATGGCACCAGGGATGAAGGAACCCAGTGTGCGCGGTACGGAGGCGCCCGTCGCGCTCGGTACGTTGCCGGGCATTCCGTGCCAGCTAAGCCACCCAATCAAGGCCATGAGTACCGCTTCCTTCTCATCGGCGCCAATGCCAAGCGCGTCGGTCGTGTGGACGTTGGAATCACCGAGCGCGTCAGTCAACCCCTTCATGAGTACGGGGTTGCGTGCCCCGCCCCCGGAAACGAAAACCTCGCTTGATCCGGCATCAGTGAGCGCTGTAGCAACTGTTCGCACAGTCAGTTCTGCGAGTGTCGCTAGAAGATCCTCAGTGCTCACTTGTGCTCGGTGAGCGTGCAGCGCCCGTTCAAGATACTCAAGGTGGAACAACTCCTTGCCGGTGCTCTTGGGCGAGGGAAGGGAGTAATAGGGTTCGTCGAGAAGGCGAGAGAGCAACCGCTCATCAATCGTGCCGGCCGAGGCAAGAGCGCCATCGGCGTCATAACCCAGCTCGTTCGCTTTTCGGCTGACAACGGCCGCGTCCATGAAGGCATTGGCTGGTCCTATATCCCAAGCGGTTGCCCGGTTGTCGCTGCCAAGAACTGTGACGTTCGATATCCCACCGAGGTTCAGTGCTGCAGGGCGTCCGCTGCGACCGGCAAGCAGCAGTACGTCGATCGTCGAAGCAAGCGGTGCGCCCTGACCTCCAGCCGCAACATCACGCGCACGAAGATCTGCGAGGACGGGGAGTCCCGTGCGCTCTGCAATCCACGCAGGTTGCCCAATTTGCAATGAACCCAACACGACAGCTCCGTCCGCCCAGTGGAAGACTGTCTGACCGTGGGAGACAACTAGATCGACCTGTCCGGCTTTTTGAATGGCGGCCTCAGCGACATCGGCGAAGGCATGACCGATAAGAGTGTCGAGGCGGGCGAATTCGGCGAAGTCACAGTGTGCAGGAGGGAGTGCTGCGAGGAGCCGGGCCCGTAGATCGGTCGTATACGGTGTCGAGTCCTTGTACTCGACGGAAGCCTCTAAGCAGTCGCCCCTCAGCTTGAAGTCAACGACGGCAGCGTCGATGCCATCATGAGAGGTGCCTGAGATGAGTCCGAGAATGCGCATTAGTACTGCCCTTCAGATACGGCGAGATCTGGCTCGCGAGGGATGCCAACCATTGCTCGAGCAGTCATCGCGCCCAAGCCGGGAGTTGAACGACATGCGGTGACAAGCACGGTGCCGGCGCGGCGTAAGGGGGCGATGCTCTGACCGCCGCTCGCTTTCGCCTTTGTGCTTCCGATTCGGATGGGTCCCTTGATGTCACTGGCGATGTGAGCGGTTCGGTCTTTCATTCGGCGCGCCGTGTGGTCGGATCGAGAGCATCACGTAAGCCGTCTCCGAGGAGGTTCAGCCCGACAACCAGCAGGATCAGCACAGAACCTGGAGCGAAGAGAGTCCAAGGAGCAACGGAAACCAATGTGCGTGCGTCGAAGATCATCGAGCCTAGGGAGGCAGCCGGTGGGGGCGTTCCAAGGCCTAGGAAGCTCAACGAAGCCTCCGTCAGCACGGCCCAGGAGAGCGATAAGGTGATCTGCACGATAAGGATGCTGGTGATGTTCGGAAGGATGTGTCGCAGCATGATGTTGATGGCCTGCATACCCGTCGCACGCGCCGCGAGAACATAATCGACCTCGCGGAGGCTAAGAACCGGCCCTCGGGTGACGCGAACAAAGATGGGCGTGTAGACAACTGCGATCGCGATTGCGACGGTGAACCAGTTCCTATCGAAGACCGATGCGAGAGTCAGAGCGAGAAGAAGCGGCGGGAACGCGAAGAGCACGTTCGTTATCCCTCCTATCGCGACGTCTGTTACTCCACGGAGGAACCCAGCCACGACTCCGGCGAGCGTGCCGAGAAGCGTTGCAAGTGATACTGCAACAAGTGCGACGAGGGCCGAATTTGCGACACCAGATGCCACTCGGGCGAAGATATCCCGGCCAAATTGATCGGTCCCGAACCAGTGCTCACCGTTAGGTGCAATGAGTGCGGCCGACCGATCCTGTGCCGCTGGGTCAAAGGGCAAGAGTCCCGTTGCGGCGGTGATGGCCAGAAGGAACAGGAGGAGAAGGACAGCTCCGCCTGCTGCGCCGCTCGGATTCCGGATCAGGCGCCGGATGGGCTGTGAGCGGGAGCGCTTCGATGTGGTCGAGGCGGTAGAGTGAGTAGAAGGAGACGTCTGTGACTCGATGGTCATGAGGCGCGCACTCTCGGGTCGATGCGACGGTAGAGCAGATCCGTCAGTAGGTTGACGATGACGAAGATTACGGCGATCACAAGTACTGTGCTTTGCACGACCGCATACTCGTACTGGTTGATCCCGAGGAGGACTTGGCGCCCGATACCCGGAAGCGAGAAGATCTGCTCGACGACGACAGCGCCACCGAGTAGGTACCCGAATTGCAGGCCTGACATCGTCACGATTGGCATGAGAGCAGTCCGAAGGACGTGTCTCCACTGCAGCCGGCGTGGAGGAACACCTTTTGCCCGGGCGGTACGAATGAAATCGAGGCCACGTACCTCGAGCACCGCTGTACGTGTGGTTCGCATGATGGGCGCCGCGATACCGAACCCGAGCACAAACGCGGGCAGGATCATTTGCTGGAGGTTCACCAGAGGGTTGCTGAGGATCGGCGCGTACCCGAGGCCGTTGGGGTTGAAGCCGAAATTTGCTGCTGTGATAGCTAGCAGGGTCGTCGCCAGCAGAAAGGCAGGTACACCAAGGCCGGCGAGGCTAATGCCCTGGCCGAACCAATCGCGCACTGTGTTGGGTTTCGAAGCGGCGAGCATCCCGATGGGGACACCGATGACGAGTGCGATGAGAAGGGAAAGGACAGCGAGTTCCATGGTGACCGGCAGGGCAGCAGCTGTCATCTCGAGGACGCTTCGTTGCGAACGCGCGGAGTAACCGAGATTGCCCGTCAGGATGGCGCCGATCCAGGTGAAGAACTGCACCACGAGCGGCTGATCCAATCCGTAGTAGGCCTCAAGCGATTCGCGTTGATCGGCACTGAGCGCGGCAGCTTCGGTACCGAAGGCGGCCGTTATCTGATCCCCCGGAAGAGCGCGCAGCATGAAGAAGACTGCAATTGCAACTCCGATGAGAGTGAACAGGGCCCCGCCGAACCGGCGAAGAACGACTGAGTTTCTGATGCTGTGGGTCATGATGCTCCTGGGTTGCGGGCTGAAGAATGGTCTTTACATCAGCCCGCAACCGTAGTCAGTTGACGGTGACGTCGCGCAGATACTGCAGCGAACCGTTCGGCATAGGCACGAATCCTTCGACGCCCTCGGTCGTCGCGGTGTAGTTGAAGCTAGTGAACAGCCAGACCCACGCAGCCTGTTCCTCGAGTTCTGCGGCGATCTCGTCGTAAATGGTCTTCCGCTCATCGACGTCATTCGTGGCACGCCCCTTTGCGAACAACTCATCGAGCGTTGGTGAACTGTAGCCCGCTACAGCGTTGAGGTTGCCGGTGCTCGTGAAGTACCGGCTATAGGATGCGTCCGGATCAGGTTGTCCGCCGTTAAGAGCGACTGCAAGCTGAAAATCACCCGCGACCCAGCGGTCAACGTAGGCGCCTGATTCAAGGACCTCCAGTTCGAGGGTTATGCCGATGTCAGCGAGCTGGGCCTGAATGTTCTCCGCTTCAGCAACAGCCGAGGAGTATCCACCCTGCATGACAATCGCCTTCAACGTCAGATTCTCAGCACCTGCTGCCTCAAGATCTTTCCGCGCCTGATCGGGGTCAGTTTCCGGGCAAGGGCGAGCATTCGGGTCGGACTTGAAGGCTGGAGATGTAATAGGGCCGGTTACCTCGCCCTCGCCAAGTGCGGCGGTATCGAGCACCTCCTGGCGGTCGATCGCGCAGGCGATGGCAAGACGCACCTTCACATCACTCAATGCCGCGTCCCGCGCATTGAGTTGAAGCGCGTGATAGCTCAACTGGGCGGTCTCCGTGACCTGAACGGAGCCACCAACAGTGTCGGCGACGAGAGCGTCATCGAAGACTGCCATCTGTACGTTGCCGGATTGAAGAGCCGAAACGATAGCAGCTTCATCGGGAAGGACCCGGAACTCAACGCTGGGTACCTTAGGCTCGCCATCCCAGTAGTGAGGGTTCGCCTTCAGAGTGAGGGACTCGTTGGCTCTGCGGTTGTCGAAGACGAACGGGCCTGTGCCGACAGGGGTGCTTTCCACCGCAGCGAGATCGACTTCCGATGGAAGGATCGCAGTGGTTATGGGTACCAGCTTCGAAGGCAGCGCAGCGTCAGGAGCAGTCAAGTTGACAGTCACCGTCTGCTCATCCGTTGCCTCGACAGACGCGACTGAGGCGAAGTTCGCAGCCGAGATGGATGCGCTCTCTGGATCTCGGATGGTGTCATACGACGCCACTACGTCAGCGGCATCAAAATCTGATCCGTCCGAAAACTTCACGCCGTCACGCAAAGCGAAGACGATTGACAGACCATCCTCTGCGACCGTCCAGGACTCGGCCAGCCCCGGCACCACATTGAGCTCGGCATCAAACTCAGTGAGCGTCCCGTACGTATTCTGTAGAACGTTGATCGCTTGGAACTGCGTCGCCTTCCAGGGAAGGAGGGTATCGACATCGGTGGGCACACCCACGATCAAGCCACGACCCGTAGCTTCCGTGTCAGACCCCGATGTTCCCGAGGAACATCCTGAGAGAACAAGAGCGGCAACGGTCAATCCGGTGGCTCCGGTGATACCTGGCCATGTGCGGGGAAACAGGGTCATGAAGTGCCTCCAATAGGAAGATCAGATGGAGCTGCGGCGTCGCGGCACTTCCGGGGCCGCGACTCTGCGACTAGTGTACGGAACAAATATACACGTTAGGTTTCTTCTATGTAACTTAATTACGGAAAGGATTTAGGGAGGGTACGCTAAGGGGCACCTGTAAGGAGGCAACGTGACGTCAGTACCGGTACGACCAACATCGAGCGCCGTTCTCGCCGAGGTGCGCGCCCACCTTCCGGAATTGCGTCCGTCCGAACATCGCATCGCTGAAGCGCTCATAGCGGATCCTGAGTCCTTCGCTACCCTTTCGATCGCTGAGATCGCGGACCTCGCTGGGACGTCGACGACAACTGTTGTGCGCTTCACCCGTAGGATCGGCTACGAGCGCTTTAAGGATTTCCGCCACGACCTGACGGAACAAAACCTTCGGGAACGCCTCGCCCACGCCGAAGCCGGCGTCCCCGCATCCGACATTTCTCCAACCGACAGCATGGAGGATATTGTCGCGAAAATCGCCGCCAATGAGTCGCTGTCCGTCGCCGACACCGCAGCCGCTCTAGATGTGGCGTCTTTGGAGCAAGCCGTGCAGGCGATGACGCGGGCAGACAGGATAGACCTCTACGGAGTAGGCGCAAGCGCCATCGTCGCACTCGACCTGCAACGCAAGCTCACGCGAATCGGTCGAATCGCTCTCGAATGGCCCGAAGCTCATGCCGCCTGGACTGCTGCCACGGTGCTCAACCCACAGTCGGCGGCGCTGGCGATCTCACATTCCGGCGCGACTACCGACACGATCGAGTTCCTGCGTCTAGCCAAAGACGCCGGCGCTACAACCATCGCAATCACAAACCACCAGCAATCGGACCTGGCCGAAAGCGCAGACATCGTTCTGCGCACGACAGCGCGTGAAACCGCGCTTCGCTCAGGTGCACTCGGCAGTCGTATCGCGCAATTGATGGTTGCCGACTGCCTCTTCATCGGTGTTGCACAGGCGAACTACGAGACATCTGTCGCTGCCCTCCGTAGGAGTTACGCGGCGGTAAGCCAGCGCAGCCCGCACCGCTGAAAGGACATGCACCAATCACGATCAGGGCGAGACGGTGTAAATCCCACCCCGGTCGTGAACGGAGACGTCTTAGGAGTGCACTTTCTGAAGTAGGCGGGCCCTCACAAGGGAGGCGATGACGCTTGGATTGCGAGCGACCACCGTGGCCCCAGCGATGTAGCACGTTGATGCTGCGGCTGAATCCTGCGCTATCGCCCACACTTCACATCCGGCAGCGACTCCCGCCCGAACACCGATCGCAGTGTCCTCAATCACAAGAACACGGCCCCCTGCAAGTCCAAGCGCACCTCTTGCTCGCAGATAGACCTCGGGGTCCGGTTTGCCGGCGTCGCACTCGTCGCTTGTAATGGCAACGTCGACACAATCTAGGAGATCGCCAAGCAAACACTGGACGACGTGACGTGGCGCACTTGTTCCTATTGCGAGCGGAACCTGCCACGCCAGCGAACGCAGAAGCGTCCGCATCGCCGGGAAAACGGTGTCCGTTTCTGCAGCAAGCTCTAAAAATCTTTGATGAAGAGTAGAGACAATGGCGTCTATCTCCTCCTCGTCCAGTCGATTCCCGAGCAACTCCGCAAGTACATCCTTCGAGCGACGCCCCACCACCCCTGGCCGACGCTCCCGGACTTCTGGCCAGGGGGCAGTATCAACGAACTCAGACCACACACGGCGGTGCAAGGCTGGCGTGTCAACGATGACCCCATCCATATCAAGGACTAAACCATCAAAAGCGGAGTCTTTGGCTTCCTGTGCGGTAATCATGTGCTCACGCTTCGAAGTCGGGCCAGATGGTGATACAGGCGCGTGTAGTCATCCGTCGGAGTGCTTTCCGAAGCCGCAGAATACAACGTCGCAAGGCCAGAGAGCACCGGCAGCTCAACGCCTAGATCCGAGGACATCGCAAGAAACAACCGAACGTCCTTCGCCGCCAATCGAAGTGCGAATCCTGCGGAAGGAGCGTCACCAACCATAGTCCGCCCGATATCGGCCAGTCCGACCCCCCGACCTCCGGTCGACGCAAGCGCATCGAGAAAGACACCGGTATCCGCCTGTACCCCGTCGAGGACGGTGAGAGCTTCAGCCATCGCTGCCACCTGAGCTGTAAACAATTCATTAGCTGCAAGCTTCGCTGCATGGCCGGCACCTGGCTTGCCAAGCCAATATCTTGCTCTGGACACAACGAGGCTTATTCAAAACGGTGAGAAGGCGTAACTTGGTCGGCGCGTCTTAACAGTTGAGTGGCGGCTTTCTTGAGAGAATTGATTTACCACAATCGATCTCCAAGGAAGCCGCCACACATGTATCATA
>JAABUN010005595.1_pt1 | contig 15409 bp, 20 predicted proteins | sample 5559311 | NCBI WGS metagenome assembly JAABUN01 (sample SAMN10711877, study PRJNA513370) | rock metagenome | isolation source: Antarctica rocks | place: Antarctica: Victoria Land, Siegfried Peak sud | reverse complement strand
GGGGCAGAGTCGGCCCCGGGACACGGGGGAATCCGGATCGCCCTCGATCTGCACCACACGCTCGTCTTTGACGTACACCCGCTGCCCACAACCCACGGCGCAGTAGGGGCAGACGCTCTGGACGACGCGGTCCGCCGTAGCGGTGCGCGGCGTGATCGCTTTGGTGTGAGCCGACTGAACCGCAGCACCCCGAGCGAGCGGGTCAGACCCAGTCAGCTGCCGGAAGACGGGCCAGTCCAGAAATGTCTTACGAATGTCCACGGTGACCTCCTGGCCAGGAGCCTAGCGGGTGCTTCGGACCGGTGGCCATCGGTGTGCAGCAGACGCGGCCAACGAGACGTTCATCTTGGCAAGTGCGTAGTCGTCATGCCTGTCGTCCCGGGAGCCAATCGTGTCCGAAGAGTCGCCGATACGCTCGTCGCGTTCCCCCGCTCCTCGCTTACGCTCAGGACGTGTCGTCTCACCCCAGCCTGCTTCGTTGTCGCGGCCGTGCGCTTCGGTCGTGTTCCGGGACGTGGTTGTTGCTGCTGATGGCGGTGGTGTGTGCTTGCTCGGGGGCGCCGCCCAGCGCACCGACATCCCCGGGACCATCCAGTGGGTCATCCACTCTGGCGTCGTCTTCCGCCACCTCATCGGTGCCGGCGCCCAAAGCCACGAAACCGCGCGGCGGAAGCCGCGCCGAGACGCCGATCCAGGCTCGGGTGGCGGTCACGGCGCTACCGACCCTGCCCCACGGGCTGGTGCACCAGAAGGCGGCCTACCGGGTGGTCGACGGAGATGTCCATCTCGACGTTGCGGTGCCTCAGCTGACCAGCACCCCGGTACTTAATCGTAGGTTGAGGGACGTCGCCGACACCTTCGTGCGCTCGTTCCGCCGAACCCTTCGACGGGAGGCGGGCCGAGGCCCGGGCCGCTATCACGCCATGACCGTCGGCTGGCAGCTGGTCGCTCAGTCGAAGCAGACCACCGGAATCCAGCTCTGGATGGCTCAGCAGCACGGTCTGCGAGTGGAGATCGACCGGGTGACCGTGTGGTATGACGCTTCCACTCAGAAGGTGCTCGCCCCAAAGGATTTGTTCACACCGGCGGCCTGGCCAGCAGCCGAGGGCTCGATCGCGGAGGCGTTGAGTTCACGCCCTTCCGGGGCGCGGACCGTCCGGGACGCCCTGGCTGCACGGGGGGCGCCAGAGGGAGACGGGCCTACGTTCGGCTTCACCGCCGCCGGCGACCTGGCGCTGACCTTTGCCCCCCGGGTGCTGTCGGAGAAGACGGAGCCGGTGTCGCTGCGGTTGGCGGGGGATCGGCTGGGGTCACGGCTGAGCAAGGCCGGCCTGGCGGCGCGTGCGGCAGCCCAGGCGCACCAGCCTTGGACCGCCGCGCCGGGTATCGACTGCGCCAAACGCAAGTGCGTGGCTCTGACCTTCGACGACGGACCGGGTTCTTACACGGCGGAGCTGGTGGCGATCCTGCAGCAGCGCAAGGTGCAAGCGACCTTCTTTCTGGTCAGGAACCGCATCGTCCAGGCGCCCGATGTGTTGGCGGTAGTCCACTCGGCGGGGATGGAGGTGGGCAACCACAGCGCCGAACACAGGGAGCTCACCACGCTGGATAGCGGCGACATGAAGCGCGACCTAGCGGCGACCAGCCAGGCCATCGCCGCGGTGACCGGTCAACGCCCGACCCTGCTGCGCCCGCCGTACGGATCGCGGAACCGTTCGGTGGACAAGGTGAGCCAAGAACTGGGGATGGCCGAAGTGCTCTGGGACGTGGACACCTTGGACTGGCGCTACGCCAACTCGGCCCGCGTCCGGAAGACGGCGATGCGACTCGTTCGACGAGGCTCCATCATCTTGTTGCACGATGTCTTCCGCACCACTGTTGCCTCCGTGCCTGATCTCATCGACGAGCTTCACCGACGCGGTTTCAGCTTGGTGACCGTGAGCCAGCTGCTGGGGGACCGTCCCGTTCCCGGGCAGGTCTACCGGCGGCAATCCGTCCCCTCGCAGCGGTGATCCGATCGGGCGGCGGCTCACTACGTTGACCGAGAGGGACATGCAGGCGAGCAGGACCTCAACGTAGCCAGGGTCGTTACGGTCGCGAGAGCAGCGCCGGTACCCCACGGCGTTGAACGTCGCCACCTCGCAGCGGATCGCACCCTGCAGCAGCGACAGGCCAGAATGGCGTTGCAGGCAATCATCACGGCGGCGAATACGGTGTCGCGGGCCAATGACGCCGTCTTCGGGCCGCCGGAGATCATCAGGGTGACGATCAACGCACCTCGATGATCGTGACGGCCATCGCAAGGACCAGGGACCCGAACGGCTCACCGACCCGCTGGGCGACCACCTCGGCCTGGTGCACCGCTGCCAGCACGGCACTACCCAGGACGGCGGCGAGTGTCCACCACCAGCGGCGGCAGTTCCCGTCCCCACGTCAACGCCAACACGACGATCGCGAAGACCGGTGCCACGACCACCCAGGACGCCCGCGAAGCCCGCGATGAACGGGTAGTGGCAGTCAGGGCAAGCCGCTCGCACACGGCAGCTGTGAGCGTGAATCCCGCCGTCAGTTGGGCGCCAATTCTGCCGTCACGACAGCAACGAGTTCCCTGAAATCCTGCCGCTGACGAGCGGCCAGCTTCGATGTTGAGCGTGACCGACGGCGTCCATTCGTCGTGGGCAGCAGATTTTCAGGGCGACACCGGGTCAAGCCGGAAAGACCGAAGCCGACCGCGTATCGCTGAGCTAGCCTCGGTCAGGCCGCGTCAGCCGGCTCGGTGTGGCGGTGCCACGACTCCGTCTGGTAGTCGGTCCGCCAACCCAGCGAAAGATAGAGACCGTCAGCACCGGTCGAGGAGTTGGCGTCGACCTCCAAGCCGACCCGGTTTCGCTGTCGGAACGCGGCATCGGCGATCACGGTGTGCAACAACGCTTTGGCCACCCCGCGACCTCGCGCTCGGCGATGGACCCCGATGTAGTCGATATAGCTGCCGTGGATTCCCTGGGAGTCCTCAGGCAGCATCGACCCGATCAACGCGCCACTGGGCACGGGCTGCCCGTCGATCTCGACGGTAGCGATCCACCAATGGTCCCAGCGATGCCAATGATCCTCTTGCAGCCGTTCGACAAACTCCGCGAAGCCCTCCCGATAGGAGTTGAAGTGGTCGACGAATGATTCCTGCAGCAGCAGATGCACCAGCTGGAGGTCTTGGGCCACGGGAAGGCCGTTGCCGTGGGACCGGACCCTGCGCACCAACACGCCGGGCCGAGCCCCGGGGATCGCATCGGGGGCGGCGTCAGCGGCGGACACGGGGCGGGTCATCTGAAGCCAGGTGCGAACAGGGGCGTAGCCGGCCTCCGCCAGCCACCGGCGCTGCCGTAGGTCATCAGCGCGGGGACTGGCGTCGAGTTGAGTTCGGGGAAGATTCCGCAGGCTCGCAATCGTGCGTGCCTCGGACTCGATCCACTGGTACAGCTCAGCGGCCAGCTCGTTCTCACGAGGGGTGTCGGGAAGAACAATGACGTCTACTGCGGTGCGGCCCGCTGCCCGGTCGTGAGTTATAGCCCAGGCAACGGTCTGACCGGCCGGGTCATCGACGATCAGCTGGCGGCGGGTCCATGATGCCGTGCCGATCACCGTGGCCGCGACCGTTTCCACATCGACCGATGTCGGCGATCCCGGGCGCCGACGAGAGTTGGCCAGCGTGCACATCGCGATCACGTCGCCCTGCGTCGGCCGCCGGGCCACCCACCCCGGGGGAAGGTTCAGAGAACGAACTGAGTCCGCCAGGGAGGCCATGGCGTTCAGTGTGCCAGCGCTAGGGCCGGCCGACCCCCGCGCTCCGGCTCAACCTGTCATCACGGGAGTTATGCCGCCGGGTCGTAGCCCTCGTCGGAGCGGTTACCTGGGCGTGCTCGGCGCACGATCAGCAACACGATACCGGCGGCGTAAACGGCGTAGTTTAGGTACGCGGAGTAGCGGTCCAGGAGCTGGTACTGGGTGCCGAGCGCGGCGCCGATAGTAATGAGGAGGGTGTTCCACACCCCGCTTCCAGAAATGGTGAACACGCTGAAAGTGAGCAGGTTCATCCGTTGGGCTCCGGCTGGCAGTGAGATGAGGCTGCGGACGCCGGGAATGAGGCGGCCGAAAAAAACGGAGGACCAGCCGTGGCGTGCGAACCACTGCGCCGCTCGTTCGCAGTCGCGGCGCTCAACCAGGGGAAGTTTGGACAGCCACCGCACGGAACGGTCCAGTCCGAGGGTGGCCCCCAGCCCGTACGGCAGCAGCCCCGCCGAGGTAGGCACCCAGGGTGCTGAGGATGACAAGAACAATGTTCATCTCGCCCTGCTGGGCCAGGTAGCCGGCGAGGGGAAGGATGACCTCGCTGGGAATGGGTGGGAATACCGTCTCTAGCAGGGTGAACAGGCCAACGCCCCACTCACCGATGCTGTCCATCAGCCGGGCGGCCCAACCGGCCAGTCCCGTCAGCTCCAAGGCAGTCATCGCAAGGTCCCTGCGGATGAACCGACGTGCCGGTGAAGGCGAGCCGCTGAGCGCGTCACTTCGCTGGCGCGGATCTGAAGGTCGGCAGCCTGGCGCCACTTGGGGTCAGCTGTTTCGCGAACCGTGGCGGAGCGCCTCGGCGCTGACTGCTCGTGGGTGGAGCCGGATCTTCTCGTAGCATCGCTCGAAGGCGTCCAGGGTGGCGTTCAGCGAGTGGTTGGCCACCATGGTTTGGCTGACCTGTCCCATGTGGTGCCTTTCAGCGGGGTCGGTGAGCAGGTTGATCAGCTGTCGGGTCAACGTGGGCAGGTGCCAGGAGAGTAGAGGTAGCCGTTCTGTTTGGGTAGCGTCGCGGGACGGCCAGATGACGGTGACGGTGTGGCCGAGCCCAGCCAACCCGGTGGCGAGACGCACGGTGAAGTTGGCGGCGCCGTTGACGTACTCCGGGTACTGGTCAGCGATGAGCCGGATGATCAATTCATATCGCCTTCCGCGTCGGAGAGGGGTTCACGGCCGTTTCCCACCGGCAGCGGTGGTTCCCTGGGGGTGGTCGAGCGAGACGGTCGGTGCGGTGAGCGCCTGCGGTGGTGTTTGGCCAGCAGGCGGACCCCGGCGGCGGCGGCGAGCGCACAGCACACCATGGCGATGCTGGTCGCTGGCGTGAGCTGTGCGCCCTCGCCCAGGAGGAGGCTGCCCAGGATCACCGCGGTCAGCGGATCGCCTACGGTGAGGCAGCTGATGACGATTTCGGCAGGGCCGGAAGCTAGGCCTGTTGAATGGACCACCCGCCGACGATCATCGCGACGGTCATGATCAGGGTCGCCACCATGACCGGGAGCGTGACCAGTGGTAAACGTCGACGCTGACTTGTGGGGTGATGGCCAGGAGCAGCGTAGAGCCCAGGCCGAAGCTGAGCGCTCCGGCGGCGGAAAAGGCAATGCACTGCACCGTGCCGCGGTACCAGGCTGAAACGAGCCAGCAGCACACCACCAGCACCGCGACTGCACTAGCTGCCGTGACCATCGTCGTCAGCGTGAAGGTGGTGGTGGCTGTCGGGGTACTGCTGGCGAACAACACGAACACCAAGGTCCCGAGAACGGACAACCCAGCGCCGACCGCGGCGCCTCGTCCGGGTGCGGGTGCCTCGGGCCGCCAGCAGCACCGCGCACGGAGGGCGAGGACACCAATGGGCTGCACCACGGCCAGCGGGGCAAGGGTCAACGCGACCACGTGCAGAACTGCACCACCGGCGATCAGCGCTCAGCCGGCCAACAGGCGGGCCGGCGGAGGAGAGTGCGGAAGGCGGCAACGTTGAGGCGCGGGTCATCGCCCGGGCCCAGGTCTGCATATCGACTACCCGCCGGACTGCTCGTTGCGACGCCACCCCTCTCACCGCAACCGCAGTGATCACTGAGCGATGCCGGACACCCCACTGCGAGGGGCCCCACGGCTTCAAGGTTGCACCCATCTGCTCAGTCTCCCGCCAGATCATTCGCGGCCGCGAACTGCTCTGTGGCGGAGCAGTTATTCTCGAGTTCCTGAAGAGGAAGTCCGTGCCACGACGAAAGCAGAGATTATTGCTCGACTGTCCCCATGTCTGGTCTCAGTAGTACTCGGCGCGACGAGCACCTGCGCCGGAGACACAGCGAACGAGTTCGGCGATCCGGGCCGCCGCCAAGGTGTTTGCCAGCGCTGCACCCAATGGTCGGGAATTGGCCACCGCCGTTGCCGACCCTCGTTCAAGCACCTGCCACCGGCCGGCCCCTGCGCTGGGTGGGGGGCCCTGCGCCACCTCGCTTTCTGATTACCCATCAAACTGTTCAAGCGAAGTACCGGTAGGCGCCCCTCAAAGGAAATGAACCTCGTCGACGGCATGGAGCGAACCTGATGGCTCGTGACGCAATGGTGCTGACAAGGAAGCTCCGCCCCGGCCGGACGCGCACCAAGGCCGGACAATCAAGTTCGGCGTACCGAGAAGCGCCCCCAAACTTGGAAAGGCGCGTGCCCGCTTACGTGTTGCGCGGGCTGGGCTGGCTCGGCGCTAAGAGCGCGTCCAAGAGCTGATAAGAGAGCGTCAAAGGCCCGTCGTTGCTCAGATGGACGGCCTTTCATGGAGTCATGAGCTTAGAATCCATCGCCTTGGTGCTCGCTGTGATAGCGCTCGGGGGATATCTGCTGACCACGTTGATCCACCTGGAACGCTTCTGATGTCCCTGGCGCTCAACGACACCGCAGCGGGCCTACTCACCATCGCGGTCCTGGTCGGCCTACTGGCGCTGTTCTACGTGCCGCTCCGGGACTACATGGCCACGGTGCTTACCCCGACCAAACACACCCGCTTCGAACGCGGCACCTATCGGGTACTTGGGGTTAATCCGGTTGGCCAGCAGAGTGCCCGCAGCTACATCCGCGGTGATCGGCTTCTCCGTCGTCTCTTTGGTAGTCCTGTTCTTGATCCTGGTCGGCCAGTCCTCCCTTCCTTTCAGCCGTGGTTTGCCCGGCATGCCGTGGGAGATGGCCCTGAACACCTCGATCTCGTTCGTCACCAGCTACCACCGCGAAACCAACTACTTGCGCGTCTACCTGGCCCAACTGCGCCGCAAACTCGACGAAGAGCCCGGTCGACCGCGACACTTCATCACCGAGCCCGGCGTCGGTTTCCGCTTTATTCCTTGACCAAATCAGACATCCTAGGGGCCCGGATCCCGATGGTCGGGTCAGCACACCGCACATCGGGCTCGACTGACCCGTACGCATACTGGAGCCGGCGACCGTTGTGGCCGCCGGATAGGACTGGGAGCTGATCTGATGATCATTCACGTTGTCACTTTTCAGTGGACGGCCGACACCACGGACAGCGCGGTGGCGGCGTTGTCTGATGCCCTCGATCGATTGGCCACGACGATCCCGGAGCTCCGGGGTTACCGTCACGGGCCCGATCTGGGCCTACGGGACGGCAACGCCGACTATGCGGTGGTGGCGGTGCTGGATCAGCCCGAAGATCTGAAGGCCTACCTGGACCACCCCGAGCACCTCCGGATCGTTGGGGCGTTCGTGAGCCCGATCCTGCGTGGTCGCCAGGCCGTGCAGTTCACGGTGGGAGATGTGGCTGATGTGCGACTGTCGAGCTGAGTGGGAAGCGACCAGAAGAAGGAGCGGTTCATGGACAAAGTGGTGAACTCGGCCCGAGAGGCGGTGGCTGACATTCCTGACGGATCATCGCTCGCGGTCGGTGGCTTCGGACTGTGCGGGATTCCCTCGGTGCTCATCGCGGCCATTCTGGAGGCGGGCGTGACCGATCTGGAAGCGGTCTCCAACAACTGCGGCGTTGAAGGGTGGGGCCTTGGGCGGTTGCTGGATGCCCACCGCATCCGGCGGATGGTGTCCTCCTACGTCGGGGAAAACCTGGAGTTCGCCCGGCAGTACCTGTCCGGCGAACTCGAGGTCGAGCTGACCCCCCAGGGAACCCTGGCGGAGCGGATGCGAGCCGGTGGATCCGGAATTCCGGCGTTCTTCACCGCGACCGGCGTGGGCACTCAGGTCGCCGACGGCGGCCTGCCATGGCGGTACGACTCCACCGGGGCAGTAACGGTGGCCTCCCCGCCCAAAGAAGTGAGGATCTTCTCCACCGCGGAAGGCGACAGGCCGTTCGTACTCGAGCACGCCATCGTGGCCGATTTCGGCCTCGTGCGGGCGTATCAAGGCGACCGGCACGGCAACCTCGTCTACCGCCAGTCGGCCCGGAACTTCAATCCACTGGCGGCGATGTGCGGTCGAAGCACCATCGCCGAGGTTGAACAACTGGTAGAGCCGGGGGAGCTGGACCCGGATGCTATCCACACTCCCGGCGTTTTCGTCCAAAGAGTCGTGGCCCTTTCCGCGGACGAGAGCCTCGACAAGCGAATCGAGAAACGTACGGTGTCGAAGGCACCTGAAACCTCACCCGCCGAGCCGGCGGGTAGGTCCTGACATGGCCGCATGGACCCGGGAGCAGATGGCCGCCAGGGCCGCGGCCGAGCTGACGGATGGGTCCTACGTCAATCTGGGGATCGGATTACCCACTCTGGTGCCGAACTTCGTTGCCGACGGCGTCGAACTGGTGCTCCAGTCCGAGAACGGCATTCTCGGCGTGGGTGCGTATCCCGCCGAGGAGGATGTCGATCCCGATCTGATCAATGCCGGCAAGGAAACCGTCACCCTGCGCCGTGGTGCATCGTTCTTCGACTCGGCGCTGTCCTTCGGGATGATCCGGGGTGGCAAGATCGACGCCGCCATCTTGGGAGCGATGCAGGTATCGGCCCGCGGTGACATTGCCAACTGGATGATTCCAGGCAAGATGGTGAAGGGGATGGGTGGGGCGATGGACCTCGTTCACGGCGCCAAGCGGGTCATCGTCTTGATGGAGCACCTGGCCAAGGACGGTTCGTACAAGATCGTCAACGAGTGCTCCCTGCCCTACACCGGTCGTGGGGTCGTCCAGCGCATCATCACCGATCTGGCGGTCATCGACGTGGTGCCGGCTGCCCCGGCGCGCGGCGAAACAGGCGGCCTCCGACTCGTCGAAACCGCACCCGGTGTCAGCGAGGACGAGGTACGGGAGAAGACCGAGCCGCCCATCTGAGGCGGACGCCCCCAACGTCCTGCACACCTACCCCGCTCCCGCACACCCGGCACGATGTGCGGGAACACGGCAGGTGTGCGGGACTGCGGCTACGAGGTAGGGCGCCCCTTCTGACTCGGGCGAGACACGAGCACCGGGCAGGGGGCGGAGTGCTGCACCCGCTGGGCGGTGCTGCCGAGCAGGATGGTTTCGCTGAGTCCACGACTGCCGCTGGCGACCACGATGAGGTCAGCATCGAGCTCGGCGGCGGCCTTGGTGATCTCGGACGCGGGCGAACCGCTACGGAGCTGCTGGTGCACCTGGGGACCCCAGCCCGCAAACTCCGCCATCACCAACGTCGTGGCCGCTTGAGCTTCGTCCCGAAAACTCAGGCCGATCTCGCTGCTGTCCTTGGGCGGAGCCTCACCGAGCTCGTTGACGAAGGGAACGGTGGCCAGCGGGCTGATGACGGCAACCACCGAGATGTCGGTGATCTTGCCGGGGTCGGCGAAGGACTTCAGCTGCCGATCGGCCGCGAGCGACTGCTTCGACCCATCGGTGGCGACAATCACGTGCATCTCAGACCTCCCTGTCCGATCCGGGTATGGAATCACCCTCATAGTCCGCGAGCGCGTCACCTCGGCGGTTAGTGAACCGTGCGACCAGGAAGAGGACGAGCCCCAGGGCCAGCAGACCGGCCACCCAGGCCAGCGAGCCGGGGTCGTCAACCACGACGTAGGCCAGCAGGATGGTGTTGCCGAGGATGCCTACGAAGAGCAGTGGCGTGTTGGCCCGGTAGGTGTCGTCGGTCTCGTCCTGCCCGCGTAGCTTGAGCGCAGAGATGATGACCAGTGCGTAGATGAACAGGGTAAAGACGACAGTCACGGTGGCGAGACGGCCGACGATGTCGGTGTCGGGGTTGGCCCGGCTCAGCAACGACCCGACGATGAGCAACGCGGCCACGACCACGCCGGCAAAGAGCAGCGCCACCCACGGGCTCCGCCGGGTGCGGTGGATCCTGGCGAACAGGGCGGGAAAGACGCCCTCCCGGGCCATCCCGTACAGGATGCGGGACTGGGTGACGATGGAGACGAGTGTGGTGTTGGTGATGGCGATCATCGCGATCAGGGAGAACACGATGATCATGAGCCCGACGGGTACGGGAAGCACACCGGCGCGAATGACCTCCAGCAGGGCGGCGTCGGAAGCACCCAGGACATCTACTGGAACGACCAGCGCCGCCGTCATCGCGACCAGGACGTAGATGACGCCGGCCGCGATCATGCCGCCGACCAGTGCCCGCGGGAAGGCACAGACGGGTTGATGGTCTCCTCGGCCACGTTGGCGGCGTTCTCGAACCCGGTCATGGCGAAGAAAGCCAGGGCGACGCCGGCAATGATCGCAAAGATCGGGTTCCCTTCGGCGCTGAACTCGGTCAGCACGCCGAAGTTGGCGTCGCCGCGCGCTACGTGGATGATCCCGATCAGCAACACGATGGCCAGGCCGGCGACCTCGACGAAAGTCATGATCATGTTGATCACGACTGACTCGGTGATGCCGATGTAGTTCACGATGCTCAGGGCCACGATGAACGCCAGCGTGACCAGCAGGGCTGGGGGCAGGGTGAACAGTTGTCCGAAGTAACGGGCGAAGCCGGTCGCCAGGGATCCGGAGGCGGCGAAGCTGGCCGACAGCATGCAGATGGTGATCAAGAAGGTCAGAATGGGCTTGCGGAATGCCTTGTTGACGTAGAGTGCGGCGCCCGCGGCCTGCGGGTACTTGGTGACCAGTTCGGCGTACGCGAGCCCCGTGATGGTTGCCACCGTCACCCCCGCCGCAAAGGCGATCCAGAACGCTCCACCCACCGCCGCTGCGACCAGCCCGATCAGTACGTAGATGCCCGACCCGAGCACATCTCCGAGCACGTAGAAGAAGAGCAGCCGCCCGGTGATGGAACGCTTGAGCTCACTCTCGGGCAGGGCCGCGGATTCGGCCGAGGCCTGGGTTGACATGGGTGTTGTTCTACCTTTCGCCGCTGCGGGTTTGGTTACGTCCGTGGTTGCGTCCCAAAAGGCGGGACGCCAGCGATCTTGACGGCAGGGCCTGACCCGCCGGGGCGTGACGTCGCCGAGGGGCCCCCTTTAGTCCGTGAGCGAGTCCTCGTAGTCGATGATCTCGTTGACTTTGGCGTTAGACGGACTGTCGGGGTCGAAGGCGTAGCCCAGCCACTCCTGGGCGAGTCGACGGGCGAGCTGGAGGCCGATGACACGCTGTCCCAGGGTCAGGATCTGACAGTCGTTGGACAAGATGGAGCGCTCGACACTGAACGAGTCGTGCGCGACCGTGGCCCGGATGCCGGGCACCTTGTTAGCGGCGATGGCTACGCCGATTCCGGTACCGCAGATCAAAATGGCCCGGTCGGCTTCACCGGCCGCGATCCGGGTGCCGGCGGCAATGGCCACCGAGGGGTACGAGCCGTCGTCGAGACGGCCCTCGAAGACTCCGAGATCCTCCACCGAAGCGACTCGCTCGTCGGCCTGCATGTCGGCCAAGATCCTCTGCTTGTAGTCGAATCCGGCGCTGTCACCGCCGACCAGCAGGCGAATGGGTGTGCTCATGGTGTGTTTATCTCTCTTCCTCGGGTGGACCGGATCAGCCGGCCGGTTCGGTTTCAGCGAGGACCTCGCCGATGGCAGTGACGATCAACCCCATGGACACCGCGCCGGGGTCTTTCGTACCGACACTGCGTTCGGCCAACGGCCGGGCGCGACCGATCTTGGGAGTCAGCGATGCCGTGGCCTCACCCGCTGCGACACCGGCGACCGCGGCCCGCTGCCACGCCGGGGCCAGCGCCACCCCCTGATCGACCTCGGCCAGCAAGGTGTCAACGAACGGGAACAGGGCGTCGAGCATAGTCTTGTCGCCGAGCTCGGCGCGGCTGAAGGTCTGCAGGTCCACGGCTGATTGGTGTACCGCGTCGGCCACCCGCTGGCCGGTCACCTCGTCGGTGTTGCCCAAGGCCTTTCCGACCCCGTCCAGCAACAACCCCCACAAGATGCCACTCGTGCCGCCGGCTTTGTCACTGAAGGCGGCTGCCGCCGCGGCCAGTACGGTCTGCACGCCGCCCTCGGTGCTTTCGGCGGTTTGCGCTGCGGCCGTTGAGCCGCGCGACATGCCGATGCCGTGGTCCCCGTCGCCGGCGATGGCATCAAGCTTGCCGAGATGATCTTTGTGCTCCTCCACCGTCGCATTCAGGGCTCGGATGGCTCGGCGGACGATGGCGGCGGCGGCAATCGAGGCTTCGCTGGCGGCTACGGTCTCGGCCTCGCTGACCTCGTCGACCACCGCACGGCGCTCGGTAAATCGATCACTGGTCACCGCGTTGCCGCGGCGAAAGGCCGGTGTGTCGGCTGGAGCGACCCAGTATCGCTCCAGTTCCTCGTCCAGCCAGGTGACGCTCAGCGAGCAGCCGGCCATGTCCAGGCTGGTGACGAGCTCACCGACCTCCGGTGAGGCGAGCTCCAGGCCGGCGTCGGCGAGCAGATCGGATACGTCGGCAAACAACACGAACAGCTCTTCTTGCTTGGTGGCTCCCAAGCCGTTGAGCAGCACGGCGACACGGCCGCTGGAACCTTCGGGTCGCTCGGCTAACACCGTCTCCACCAGCTTCGCGGCGAGCTCCTTGGCTGACATCGACGGCGCCGAGCTGATTCCAGGTTCGCCGTGGATGCCGAGGCCGAACTCCATCTGACCGCGGTCGACGTCGAAGAGAGGCTCGGCCGCGCCGGGCATCGTGCAGCCGTGGAACGCGACGCCGAAGGAGTATGTTGCGGCGTTGGCCGCGGCCATGATCCGCACCACCTCGTCCAGATCCGCGCCACCCTCCGCCGCGGCGCCAGCGACCTTGTAGACGGTGAACGTGCCAGCGATCCCGCGTCGTTTCACCTGTTCGTCCCGGCTGGCTGAGGCGATGTCGTCGGTGACGAAAACGATCCGGGTGTCGATCCCCTCGGCCATCAGCCGGTCCGCGGCCACTTCGAAGTTGAGGCGGTCGCCGGCGTAGTTGCCGAAGCCCAGCACCAGGCCGGCTCCGCCGTGGGCGGCCCGCGCCACGCGATAGACCTGCTCGGCTGACGGTGAGGCAAAGAGGTCACCGAGGACGGCACCGTCGGCCATCCCCGTGCCGACCACGCCGTTGTAGGAGGGGTAGTGGCCGGACCCACCGCCCACGACCAGACTGACTTTGCCTTCGAGCGGACCCCCGGCGCGGACGAATCCGGAAGCGCCCTCGACCCGGCTTACGTACGGTCGGTATGCCGCCGCGAAGCCTCTCAGAACGTCGTCTTTGAACTCAGCTGGATCGTTGAACACGTACGTCATTGCCGCCTCCAGTGGGGATACAGATAGGGACAGTGCTCATCGCGGGTGAGTGTGAGTCGACGTCGAATTCGTTGTTCCAGCAGCGAAAGGGCGCCGAGTGCCTCATGGGATCAAGGTGACCTTCACCGACTTGTCGCCGGCGGCGACCAGGTCGAGTCCCTGCTGGAAGTTCGACAGCGGAAGCTGGTGGGTGACGATCTTGTCCATTGGCAGGGCGCCGGACTCCAACAACTTGATGGCGGCCGGCCAACAGTGGGGACCCAGGTGTGCGCCGAGCACGTCGAGCTCCTTGTCGTCACTGATGATCGACCAGTCGACGGTGACATCGCTGCCGAAGACGCTGTACTCGACGTAGGTGCCCAACTTGCGCAAGATGTTGAGACCCTGTGGCACGGCGGACGGATGGCCGGTGCCTTCGAGGTACACGTCTGCGCCGTAACCGCCGGTGAGGCCTTTCACGACGCCGATGGCATCTTCACTGGCGACGTTGATGACAAGGTCGGCGCCGCACTCCTTGGCTAGCGCCAGCTTGGTGGGTGACACGTCCAAGGCGATGACACGAGCCGGCCCCTTGGCCCGTGAGCCCGCCACCATGCCCAGGCCGATCGGTCCGCAACCGGCGATCACCACGGTGTCGTCGAAGGTCATCTGGGCGCGTTCGACGGCGTGCAGGGCACACGACAGTGGCTCGACGAACGCAGCGTGCGCCGGCGGTAGGTCGGAGGACATCTTGTGGACCAGAGCGTCGGCGGAGAAGATCATGTAGCTCGCCATGGCCCCCGGCGTGCGTCGCTTGAAGCCGTACATATCGTGCGGGGCACACATATGATACTGACCACGGAGGCAGTAGCGGCACTTCCAGCAGGGGACGATCTGCTCACTGGTGACCCGATCGCCGACGGCGACGCCCCACCGACTGCTGGCGGCATCGTCAAGCTGGACCACAGTTCCGACGAACTCGTGTCCCGGGATGACCTCGGTCTCGGCCCACGCCGGCCGGTTGGCATCGCCCCAGAACTTGGTGGCCCCGTGGTAGCACTTGAGATCGCTGGCGCAGATACCCACGGCATCGACCTTGACTAACGCCTCGCCCGGTCCCGGCCGAGGGACGGCCACGTCTTCGAGCTGGTAGTTCTCAGGCCCGTGACAGATGACGGCCTGCATCGTGTTGGGGATCTCTCCGGTCGGAACGGACATCAGGCTGCCTCCAAGGCGGGTTGACGACCGCTGGATCCGTCGCTAGAGCACACGTCGATCCAACGTCCATCACTGAAGTTGACTACTCGACGATCGTAGCGATGGTCACGAGACGCGCAGACTGGAGGCTGCGTACCCCGCACTAGGATGACCGCCATGTCCTCCCCCTCAGTCCTGTTCCTCGGCGGTACCGGAATTATCAGCTCCGCCTGCACCGAGCGAGCGCTGGAGAACGGCATGGAGGTGTTCCTGCTCAACCGCGGCACTTCCACCACGCGACCGGTGCCGGACGGTTGCCAAACCCTGGTCGGGGATCTCAGCGATGCCGAATCGGTTCGGGCGGCGGTGGGGGATCGTCAGTTCGACGTGGTCGCCGACTTCCGTGCGTTCACCCCCGATGACGTGCAGATGCGGCTGGATCTGCTGCGTGACCGGATGGGGCAGTACGTCTTCATCAGCTCCGCTTCGGCTTATCAAACCCCGCCGGGCCGACTGCCGGTCGTGGAGTCGACCCCGCTCCGGAACCCCTTCTGGAAGTACTCCCGCGACAAGATCGCCTGCGAGGACCTCCTGGTGAAGGCGTACCGGAATGAGGGCCTCCCGATCACCATCGTTCGGCCATCGCACACCTACGACAAGACCTTGCTGCCCTTCGACGGCGGCTGGACCGTGGTGGACCGGATGCGGCGCGGCGCTGAGGTCGTCGTCCACGGTGACGGCACGTCCTTG
>JAABUN010005594.1_pt1 | contig 15409 bp, 14 predicted proteins | sample 5559311 | NCBI WGS metagenome assembly JAABUN01 (sample SAMN10711877, study PRJNA513370) | rock metagenome | isolation source: Antarctica rocks | place: Antarctica: Victoria Land, Siegfried Peak sud | reverse complement strand
CGGTCAAGTCGGTCCTGCTGGCCCTGCTCTACTCGGTCGTCGACCAGATCGACGAGCCTGCGGCTGCCCGGGCCTGAGCGTGGCTCGCTGGAGCTGGGGCAAGCCGAAGGGGCGTCACGCCCTCGGGGCTGCCGTCACCCAGCTCCCGTCGTCGCCGTTGGCCCGTCCGGTGGCGCCGCCACATCCCTCGACCGAGCCGGCGCCGACCGCCGCCCCGTGGGTCGCCGGTCCCGAGCCGGACCGCTACGACGGGGACCCCCACCAGCACGTGCCGCTGCCGCGAGCCGCGTCGGAGCCGGTCTGGCTCCCGCCGGCCGAGCCCCAGCCCGGGGCCGAGCCCGGTCGGCTGGTCGAGTCCATCGCGGCCCTGCTCGCGTCCGGCGAGGCCTGGGCCTCGAGAGAGGCAGCACCCGCCGTCCCCACACCGCCCGTCGCGCGCGTCACGGTCCCGACGGAGCCGGTCGCGCCGACGCCTGTCGCGCCCGTCACGGTGCCGGCGGCAGCGGTCGCGCCGCAGCCCGTCACGGAACCGCCCGTCGCGCCGCCTGTTGCGGCGCTCCCCGTCCTGCCGCCGCCCGTCACGGTCCCGACTGTCACGGTCCCGACCTTCACGGTCCCGGTGCCGGCACTCCCCGTCCTGCCGCCCGTCACGGTCCTGGTGCCGCCCGTCACGGTCCTGGGGCCGACCGAGCACGTCGAGCCGGTAGCCGTTCAGCACCTCGACCCCGTGGTCGTGGAGCGCGTCGAGCACGTCGAGCCGGTGGCTGTCGAGCACCTCGAGCCCGGGCCCCCACGCTTCGCGCAGGTGCCGGAGTCCCCGGCCCCCGCGGCAGTCTCCCTCGCAGACCTGTCGGTGCTCCCGTCGGCGGCCGCTGGCTGGGCCTCGCCGGTGGCCCCTGCCGAGCCGGTCGCGGCCTCCGGCCCGCTGCTCGTCCCGGACGCTCCGGTGGCGCTCGTCCCGGCCCGGGCGTACGACCCGCTGACGGACGCGCTGCTCGTGCCCTTGGAGGCGACGGGTCCTGCGCTGCTCGCCAGCGCCGTCGAGCTCGAGCTGGAGAGGTTCGCCCTCGCCGGCGCGGCGACGGCGGTGCCCTCCCAGCCGAGCGGGCGGGTGCAGCTCGGCTTCCGGGACGGCTCCACCGCCTCCCTCGCGCCCGACTCCGAGCAGGCAGCCGCTCTCGAGGAGCTGGCTCAGCTGCTGAACCGGCGGGACTGAGCGCTCCCTCGCAGGTCAAGGCCACGCGGGATCCGTCCGAAGAGGACTGAGACCGACCCGGCGACCAGGAGTGCCCCACGTGAAGCAGCTCGGAGACATCCTGCTCGAAGGCGGTCACGTCACCTCGCAGCAGCTGGCCGGCGCCGTCCAGGAGCAGCGCCGCCTCGGCCGGAGCCTCGGCCGGGTGCTCGTCGACCTCGGCATCCTCACCGAGGGGCAGCTGGTCGGCGCGCTCGCGACCCAGATCGGCCTGAAGTTCGTCGACCTCTCGGACTTCCCCGTCGACGGCTCGGCGGTCTCCCGCGTCCCCGCCCCGGTCTGCCGCCGCCACAACGCCCTCGCCATCGGCTACGAGGAGGGCAAGCTCGTCGTCGCGATGGCCGACCCGGCCAACGTCTTCGCCGTCGACGACATCCGGTCGATGACCGGCATGGACGTCCGGCCGGTCGTCGCGACCAAGGCCGACGTCATGGCGGCCATCAACCGCTACCACCGCGGTGACGACGAGATGGACGAGCTCACCTCGGCGATCGACACCGTCGACGATGATGACGCCCTCGCCAACGTCAAGGAGATCACCGAAGACGCACCGATCGTCAAGTTCGTGAACCTGCTGATCACGCAGGCGATCCAGGACCGCGCCTCCGACATCCACATCGAGCCGACGGAGCACGACCTGCGGGTCCGGTTCCGCATCGACGGCGTGCTCCACGAGACGATGCGCTCGCCGAAGAGCATCACCTCGGGCGTGACCAGCCGACTCAAGATCATGGCGGACATCAACATCGCCGAGCGCCGGATCCCGCAGGACGGCCGGCTGTCGGTCACCACCAACGGGCGCAAGATCGACCTGCGCGTCGCGACGCTGCCGACGGTGTGGGGCGAGAAGATCGTCATGCGGATCCTGGACAACTCCACGGCCTCGATGAAGCTCAGCGACCTCGGGTTCGGCGACGAGAACTACGAGGTCTACTCCAAGAGCTTCGTCAAGCCGTACGGCATGATCCTCGTGACCGGCCCGACCGGCTCGGGGAAGTCGACCACCCTCTACGCGACGCTCAACATCGTCAGCAAGCCCGAGGTCAACGTCATCACCGTCGAGGACCCGGTGGAGTACCGCCTGCCGGGCATCAACCAGGTGCAGGCCAACCCCAAGGCCGGCCTCACGTTCGCGGCCGCACTGCGGTCCATCCTGCGCTCGGACCCGGACATCGTGCTGCTCGGTGAGATCCGCGACCAGGAGACCGCCCACATCGCCATCGAGGCCGCCCTCACCGGCCACCTCGTGCTCTCGACGCTGCACACCAACGACGCCCCGTCGGCCATCGTGCGCCTCACCGAGATGGGCATCGAGCCGTTCCTCGTCGGGTCCGCCCTCGACTGCGTGCTGGCGCAGCGCCTCGCTCGCAAGCTCTGCCCGAAGTGCAAGGAGGCCTACTACCCGACGAGGGAGTACCTGGCCGAGATGCGCTTCCCGCTCTCGCCGGACGAGCCGCCGCCCACCCTCTACCGCCCGATCGGCTGCAGCGCCTGCTCCAAGACCGGCTACAAGGGCCGCATCGCCCTGCACGAGGTGATGGCCGTCAGCGAGGACATCGAGCGGCTGGCCGTGGAACACGCCTCTGCGCTGACGATCTCGAAGGTGGCGCTCGCCGAGGGCATGATCACCCTGCGCAACGACGGCCTGACGAAGGTCAAGGCCGGTCTCACCTCCATGGAGGAGATCCTGCGCGTCGTGGTCTGACCCAGCAAGGGCCTCAAGAGGCTGCTCCAGATGGCCGATGCCAGCGGGGACGCAGTGCTCCGGATCTCCCGGCGCCGAGGAAGGACCGCACGTGGACGCGCAGACACCTGCCCCCGCGGGGATGGACGGCTACTTCGGAGCCGCTGTCACCCCGGACCCGCTCCAGCCCGGCTGGTCCGCACCTGCGGCCAGTCCGGACCCGCTCGACGCCGAGTGGACCGGGGTCAGCGCAGCCGCGAACCCGCTCGACGCCGGCTGGAGCGCGCCCGCGGCGCCCGCCTACACCGCGCCGGCCCAGCCCGCCGCGTATGCCGCGCCGGTCCAGCCCGCCTACGCTGCGCCGGCCCAGCCCGCCTACGCTGCGCCGGCCCAGCCCGCCTACGCCGCGCCGGCACAGCCCGCCTACGCCGCACCGGCTCCGCACGCCGCCCACGCTGCGCCGGCTCCGCCGGTCACCTACGCCGCGCCGGCTCCGCCAGTCACCTACGCCACGCCAGCTCCCGCGTACGCGCCTCCCGCGCCCGCAGCCGCGCGTCCCGCACCCTCCTACGACACCGGGCACACGGCGGCGCCGCCGCTGCAGGGAGGTTCGCCGATGGAGCTGACCACCGTGTCCGGGTTGTCGTTCGGTGCCCCGCCGCCCCCGCCCCCGCCGGCTCGCGCCCCCGCTCCGCCGGTCGCGGTCGCTGCTGCCGCTGCGCCGGTCGCCGCCCCCGTGGTGGCCCCGGCTCCCGCCGCGGCCCCCGCACCCGCCCCGGCCCCTGTCCCGGTCCTCGCCCCTGCTCCGGTCGTACCGGTCCAGGCATCGGCCCCCGCGGCAGCGCCCGAGCACGTGGCCGAGCCGGCGGACGGCGCGGTGCGCATCGGCGCCGAGGACAACAGCGACGACGCCGCGTTCCTCTCCAACCTGCTGATGCACGTGCTGGACCACAGCTCGTCCGACCTGCACCTCACCGTCGGCGCGCACCCCACGGTGCGGCAGAACGGTCACCTGCAGGCGCTGGACGACTTCCCGGTCCTCACGCCGCAGGTCATCCAGAAGACGATGTACGCGATCATGTCGCAGAAGCAGCGGGAGAAGTTCGAGGAGGAGCTCGAGCTGGACTTCGCCTACTCGCTGCCGGGCAAGGCCCGATTCCGCGTCAACCTCTACAAGCAGCGCGACGCGGTCGGTGCGGCCTTCCGCCTCATCCCGTACGAGATCAAGCCGCTCGAGGACCTCGGTGTCCCGCCGGCCGTCGCCAACTTCGCCATGCTGCCGCGCGGTTTCGTCCTCGTCACCGGGCCGACCGGGTCGGGGAAGTCCACCACGCTGGCCTCGGTGGTCGACCTCGCCAACCGCAACCGGCGCGACCACATCATGACCGTCGAGGACCCGATCGAGTTCTTGCACAGCCACAAGGGGTGCCTCGTCAACCAGCGGGAAGTGGGGGAGGACACCTGGTCGTTCAAGAATGCGCTCAAGCACGTGCTGCGCCAGGACCCCGACATCATCCTCGTCGGTGAGATGCGCGACCTCGAGACGATCGAGATCGCCCTGACGGCCGCGGAGACCGGTCACCTCGTCATGGCGACGCTCCACACCCAGGACGCCGCCCAGACCATCGACCGCGTCATCGACGTCTTCCCGCCGTCGCAGCAGCAGCAGGTGCGAGTCATGCTGTCCGGCGCGCTGCAGGGCGTCGTCTGCCAGCAGCTGGTGAAGACGGCCGACGGCAAGGGTCGTGTCGTCGCCGCCGAGGTCATGGTGGCCACCCCCGCCATCCGCAACCTCATCCGTGAGGGCAAGACGCACCAGATCTACTCGGCACTGCAGGCCGGCGCCAAGCACGGGATGTCCACCATGGACAGCAACCTCGCTGAGCTGGTGAAGAAGGGCAAGATCACATACGACGCGGCGCTCGAGAAGTGCCATCACGTCGAGGACTTCAACCGGCTCGCCGGCCGGGCGTGAGAGGCGACTGACTGATGGCTGCGACTGCGACGTTCGAGTACAAGGTCCGCGACTCCGCGGGCAACCTGAAGACCGGCAAGCTGGAGGCCGAAACCACGGCCCAGGTCGCCAACAAGCTCAAGGGCATGGGCTACGCCCCGCTCAGCATCACCGCGTCCAAGGCGGGGATGGGCAAGGAGCTCACGATCCCGGGCCTCGGGAAGAAGAAGGTGAAGCTCAAGGACCTCGCCGTGTTCTCCCGGCAGTTCGCAACGATGATCAACTCGGGGCTCAGCCTGCTGCGCTCGCTGAGCATCCTCACCGAGCAGACCGAGAACAAGGAGCTCGCCCGCATCCTGGGCGAGGTGTGCGCGGACATCGAGAACGGCAGCTCGCTGTCGGTCGGCATGGCCAAGCACCCGCAGGTCTTCCCGCCGCTCATGGTCAACATGTGCCGAGCGGGCGAGGTCGGCGGCTTCCTCGACATGGTGCTGCTGCAGATCGCCGAGAACTACGAGGCGGAGGTCAGGCTCAAGGGCAAGGTCAAGGCCGCGATGACCTACCCCACCGTCGTGTTCATCATCGCGATCCTCGCCGTCGTCGGCATGCTGCTGTTCATCGTGCCGGTCTTCGTCGGCCTGTTCGCCGACTTCGAGGCGCAGCTGCCCGCCCCGACCCGCTTCCTCGTCTTCCTCTCCGGGCTCATGAAGTTCATGGCGCCGCTGGGCTTCGTGAGCCTCATCGTCTTCTTCGCGGTCTGGCCGAAGGTCAAGCTCAAGCAGGGCGTGCGCAACGTGCTCGACCCGTTGAAGCTCAAGATCCCGGTCTTCGGCCTGCTGTTCCAGAAGATCGCGCTGGCCCGCTTCGCCCGCAACCTCGGCACCATGATGAAGAGCGGTGTGCCGATCCTGCAGAGCCTCGACATCGTGTCGGCGACGACGGGCAACGTCGTCCTGGAGCGCGCCATCAAGGACGTCCAGGAGAGTGTGCGGACCGGTGAGGCGCTCGCGGCGCCGCTGTCGAACCACCCGGTCTTCCCACCTATGGTCGTCCAGATGATGTCCGTCGGCGAGGACACCGGTGCCCTCGACACGATGCTGGGCAAGATCGCGGAGTTCTACGACCAGGAGGTCGAGGCGACGACCGAGGCGTTGACCGCCCTCATCGAGCCCATCATGATCGTCGTCATCGGCGCCATCATCGGCGCCATGATCGTGGCGCTCTACATGCCGATCTTCTCGCTGATGAACGTCATCAGCTGACCGTCGCTCAACGTTCGACGAGGAGCCGTTGCCCACCTGGGCGGCGGCTCCTCGCCTCGTTCGGGTGAACCTCGGAAGTTGTCCCGGGCAAGTCCTCAAGTGGCGATCACCGTGACACGAAGCAGTAGGTGTCAACGAGCCGCACGGCCAGCAAGGGCACACCCGTCGCGAGGCGGGGTCGCAAAGCCAGGGAGCCGGCACCGCCGGTCCGCCCAGCTGCCTGGTCGGCACCTCCACACCGGAGGAGCCGCGCCTGGCACCTGCATCACCACGCGCGGCTCACACATCATCCCGTCCTGGAGGACAGTCACATGCTCGCTCGTCTGCGCAAGTCCCAGGAGAACGGCGAGGGCGGCTTCACCCTCATCGAGCTCCTTGTCGTCATGATCATCATCGGCATCCTCGCCGCCATCGCGATCCCGGCCTTCCTCAACCAGAAGACCAAGGCCAAGGAGTCGGCCGCGAAGTCCGACGCCAGCAACATCGCCAAGGAGGCCGCCAGCTTCTTCGTCGACGGCGACCTGGCCACTCTGACCCTCAGCGGGACCTCGCCGAACTACACCCTGACCCCGGTCTACGTCGACGCCGCCCTCAACCCGGCCGCGGTCTCCGAGGTGAAGGGCACCTCCAGCAACACCGTGACGATCACCCCCATCGACGTCGCCACCCAGACCTACTGCGTCACCGCCACGCCGGCTGACCCGGACGCTTCCCCGTGGAGCGCCGGCAACAACGGCCTCGCCAAGGGCGGGACCTGCCCGTAGCACTCTGATCCACCCTGCAGGAGGCGGTCCCCCAAGGGGGGCCGCCTCCTCTGGCGTTCCCGGACGCGTTCCCGAGGAGTCACCCGCGTGCTCGCTCAAGGGAGCGGACGGGCCGGCCGACAGGACAGTGTGGATCTCACCAGCCGACCGCCGGGCCGCCGCCGGGTGCTGTCCCGCGACGCTGGCGTGACCATGATCGAGCTGCTGGTCGGAATGGTCATCGTCGCCATCCTGTCCAGCCTGTCGGTGAGCGGCTGGGCCAGCTACCAGCGCGCCAACGAGCACCGGGCCGCCGCCCAGGCGGTGACCTCGACGCTGCGCAACGCCCAGCAGCTGTCGCTGGCCGAGGCCGTGACCTACTGCATCGCCTTCGACGCGGTGGCCAACACCTACCAGGTCTACAAGTTCGCGTGCGGAGCGACGGGAACGGCTGTCGGCTCGGCGCGCGGCACCGGCTCCTCCCGCGTGGACCTGCTCGGCCCCAGCTTCCTGCAGGCGACTTCCTCGTCCGGGCCGACGGTGTCGTTCTACCCGCGGGGCTCGGCCACGCAGGGCTCGGTCCAGATCCGCCGCGACAGCGGCGATGTCACGTACACGATCACGGTAGAGGGGTTGACGGGACGTGTGGCGCTCAACGGCTGACCGACTGCGGCGGCGTCGCACCGGCGGGGACGACGGGTTCAGCCTCGTCGAGATCATGATCGCCATGGTCATCTTCGGGATCGTCGCGACCGCGACCACGCCGATGCTGCTGGGGGGGCTCAAGGCCGGTCGCACCGCGCAGCTCAACCTGCAGGCCAAGGCGCTCGGTCAGGAGCGCCTCGAGCTCATGCGCAACCTGCCCTTCAACGTCGCGCAGCAGAACGGGCTCTACCTCGACGTCCTCGACATCTACCATCGCGACCTCGTCGCCTCTGGCGGGCTGGCCGCCGGCGACACCTGCTCGACGCGCAGCTACGAGGCGGCGACCAGCACGTACGTCTGCACGATCACCGATCTCGGCGCCGGGCATCTCGGCTTCACCCAGGTCGTGCGCACTCAGTTCCTCAACGCCAAGCGGGTCGTCATCGCGCCGATCGCGAGCTACAGCTCGCAGGTCGCCGGCCAGGACACCCCGCCCGCCAACCTGCTCGGCGTCACTGTGGCGACCTCCTGGGCTCAGCAGGGAGCGCCGCACACCTTCACCGTGCGTTCGCACATCGCCAACGCCCAGGCCGATCCCAACGTCATCACGGCCAACGTCCGTGCCACGGCCCTGAACGTCACGAGCAACCTGTCCAACGAGGACATCCTGCAGCTCGAGGGTGGGCTGCTCAGCAGCGAGGGTGCGCTCACCACCGGTTCGACGGCGAGCCTGAGCGCGGTGGCCGCTCGCGCGGGGCTGGCGTCGGGCACGTCGGTGCAGGGAGCTGCGCTCTCGCTGACCGCGCCTCCGGCCGTGACGGGCACCTCTCCTACGGAGAGCGCCAGCAACCTGTTCGGCAGCGCGTGCGAGTTCGCCTGCTTCGGCCCGTCCAGCATCACCGGCAACCAGCAGGTGACCGTGGCCTCCGGGCAGCCGAAGGTGTCCCTGGTCGGCAACCAGGTCACGACGACGCTCAGCCGCTCGGGCCTTGGCACCTTCCGGGGCTTCTCCTACACCAACGCCACGACGGCCGAGATGGACCCCGCGTTGGGCATCGTCGGCCCCATGGTCTCGGGCGGCTCGGTCCCCGGCGACGTGCTGGCGACCACCGGCTACCTCGACGCGACGGGCTCGGGCAGCACAGCCGTGCAGTCCTCCGCCACGGTCGGACTCGCTCACCTGGAGCTCTTCCCGACGGCCTTCGCGCCGGCCGGTGTCGTCCAGGTGAGGCTCGACTCCGCGACGCTCACCTGTCGCAGCGGCTCCGGCACCGGGGGAGTCACCGCCGCCTGGTCCGGTGAGGTCCGCTACTGGTCCGCCGCAGCCGCCGCCTACGTGCCCTTCCCGCTGGCGCCGGGGGCCGCAGCGCTGCCGGCACCCGCGACGCTCGAGGTGCAGCCCGGCGTGCCGCTCAGCACGTGGCTGTCGGCCTGGTCCGCCGCGACCAGCGCGTCCGCCGTCGACGAGTCCGCCGGACGACGCGGCAAGGGCACCCTCAGCGCCGTCCTGACGATGCTGACCACGCAGACCCGTCCTGGCCTCTCCGGCGGCAGCTCACCGATCAACGTCGCGGTGGGCTCCGTGTCCTGCATCGCCGAGGACGCCCGGTGATGCGACGGTCGGACGACGAAGACCTGCAGGCCGGCTTCACGATGATCGAGCTCCTCGTGGCGATGGCGCTGATCGGGGTTCTCATGGGCATCATCACGACGACCGTCACCGGCAGCAAGCGCTCCGCCGACACCGTCCGCCAGGTGAACAACCTCAACGAGGAAGCCCGCCTGGCCCTTAACCGGATCAGCCGGGAGCTCCGCCAGGCCAAGGAGGTCCAGAGCGTCTCCGGCTCCGACGGGGCGGCCGGGCTGACCTTCTGGGTCGACTTCAACGGCAACGGCACGGTCGACGCGAGCGCCAGTGACCCCGAGGAGCTCACCTACCGGTGGGACGGCTCGCGGATCCTGCTCAGCGCGGCGGACACCGCCAGCACCACCGTGACCCAGCCCATCCTGAGCGGCGAGGTCAGTGCCTTCCGGCTGGACTACCGCAGCAGCCAGTACGAGTACGACTGCGACGGGGACGGGGTCACGACCTGGCAGGAGCTCGACGACTCCTCCTGCGGACCGGTCGGCAACACCGTCGGCAACGGCAACGGCGTGCTCGACGACGGCGAGCTGGTCCACGTGGACTCCGTCGTCCTGACCTTCAGCGTCCTGGAGGGCAGCCGCCAGCAGGACTACCGCACCCAGATCGACCTGAGGAACGCCCAGTGAGACGAGGACAGGCCGTGTCGAGCAACCGAGAGCGCTCCGAGCGGGAGCGCGGCTCCGCCATCATCATGACGATGCTCATGATCTCGGTGCTGACCGGTCTCGGGCTCACCGTCTTCGTGCTGGCGACGGACAACCTCGGCAACGCCAAGCGCGACCGACAGGCAACCGCTGCCCTCGCCAACAGCGAAGCCGGCATCGGCCAGGCCATCGCGTACCTCAAGGCCAACGGTCTGGGTGACCTCGCCTGCTCACCCACCTGCGGTGCTGCCAACCCGTGGGGCGACGCCGCCAACGGCACGAAGGTCGACCTCGGCAACGGCGAGACCTACCAGGTGTGGATCGAGGTCGTGGAGGCCATGACTCCGACGGTCGCCGGCCGCTACCGGGTCCACTCGGTCGGCAACGCCGGGACCGGACCCGGCAGCCGCACCGTCGAGACCGACGTCGTGGTCACGCCGTTCGAGTTCCCGTTGGCCGTCTACGCCGACTCCGTGCAGGCCGGCGGCACCGGTGACATCCACACCGAGAGCCTGTTCTCGAAGGGCTGCATCTTCAAGCGCAGCAAGATCACGTTCGAGGGGATCGACCCGGTCTACAACATCCCGGCCGCGGCGCACTCGGCGCAGTACATCACCGACTCCAACGCGACCGGCAGCGCCTGCTCGGCGACGGACATCAAGAACATCCACAAGCCGAGCACCCCCTGCAACACGTCCTACCCCTACGACCAGGACAAGGCGGGAGGATCGCTGGTCAGCACCAGCTGCTACCACGCCTACTCGGTGGACTACCCCGAGACGTCGAAGATCGACAGCGAGACCGATCTCGCGACGAAGTTCGAGTTCAACATGTCCGGACTGAGCTCGGCTCAGCTGGACCTGCTCAAGACGGCGGCGCAGGAGCAGGGCTTCTACTACACGAACACCACGGCCATCCCCGCCGTGCTGCAGACGGCGGCCTCGGCGGCCAACTTCCCGAACCCGGTGCTGTTCTACGACCTGAAGGGCAGCTCCGTCGGTGGGCTCGTGGACCTCAAGCTCCTGAGCGAGGACGTCTACGGGCGGCCCGTGCCGCTGTCCGCGACCTCGGCGTCGTGCAGCGGGAACAACGTGCTCGTCGTCGTCCTCAACGGCAACGTCAAGCTCAATGGCTACACGACCCTGACTGCCTCGGTCTTCGCCATGGGACCGTCGCCGCACGGCCAGGTGACGAAGGCCAACGGCACGAGCACGCTGATCGGGACCGTCTACGCCCGGAGCATCGACCTCACCGGCACGGCCGACATGCACCTCGACGACTGCTTCCTGCAGAACCTGCCGGGCAACCTGTTGAGCGTGAAGGCCGAGAACTTCCGCGAGGTCGACCGCTAGGCCGACAGCTCGCTCCCTAGGCTGCCCCGGTGACCACCGTCCTCGTCGTCTTCGCCGCGTTGTTCGGCCTCGCCGTCGGCTCGTTCCTCAACGTCGTCGTCTGGCGCGTCCCGAGGGGCGAGTCGGTGGCGAGCCCGCCGTCGGCCTGCCCCCGCTGCGAGACGCCGATCCGCCCCCGCGACAACGTGCCGGTGCTGAGCTGGCTGGTCCTGCGGGGCCGCTGCCGCGACTGCGGTGAGCCGATCAGCCGGCGATACCCGCTGGTCGAGCTCGCGACCGCAGCGCTGTTCGTCGCGATGGCCGTGCGGTTCGGCCTCGACCCGGTGCTGCCGGCCTACCTCTACCTCGCCTCGGTCGGGCTGGCGCTCGCCCTCATCGACCTCGACACCAAGAAGCTCCCGGACAAGCTCACCCTGCCGAGCTACCCGGTCGCGCTGGTCCTCCTGGGAGTCGCGGCCCTCGCCGGCAGCGACAGCGGCGACGTCGTGCGTGCGCTCCTGGGGGGCGTCGCGATGTACGCGCTCTACTTCGCGCTGTGCTTCGCCTACCCCGCCGGAATGGGCTTCGGAGACGTCAAGCTCGCCGGTGTCCTCGGCCTCTACACGGCCTGGATCGGCTGGGGGGCATGGGTGTTCGGGCTGTTCCTCGGGTTCTTCCTCGGTGGAGCCTTCGGGCTCGCCCTGATCGCGGCCAAGCGCGGTGGGCGCAAGACCGCCGTGCCCTTCGGTCCGTTCATGCTGCTCGGCGTGCTGCTCGGGATCCTCGTGGGGCAGCCCGTGATGGAGGCCTACCTCGACGCCACCGGCGTCTGAGCCGACCGCTGCGCCGTACGGCGCAGACTCGGTGACTCTGCGTGCTCAAGCCACCGCCCCGTACGGCCGATGCGTCCTTCGAACCCCGGTGAGACCACCGGACCTCCGCGGCCGGACAGCCGCTGTCTGAGGGGACACGAGCAGTGGCAGCACGACCAGTAGTGGGTCTCGACATCGGGACCTCCGGCGTACGCGCCGCTGAGCTCACGATGGGCAAGGGAGCGGCGACGCTCGAGCGCTTCGGTCAGGTGGCCCTACCGCTCGGTGCCGTGCGCGACGGCGAGGTCATCGACGTCGACGCCGTCGCCGGCGCCATCAAGCAGCTGTGGGCGCAGGCGAAGTTCAGCGCCAAGAAGGTCGTCGTGGGGGTGGCCAACCAGAAGGTGGTCGTCCGCCAGGTCGACCTCCCGTGGCTGCCGATGAAGGAGCTGCGCCAGTCGCTTGCCTTCCAGGTGCAGGACTACATCCCGATGCCGGTGGAGCAGGCCATCCTGGACTTCCACCCGCTGGAGGAGTTCACGAACGACGGCGGGGCCCGCATGATGCGCGTCCTGCTCGTGGCCGCGTCCCGCGACATGGTGGGCAGCGCCCTCCAGGCGGTCGAGCAGGCGGGCCTGCAGCCGACGATGGTCGACCTGACGTCGTTCGCCGTGCTGCGGTCCCAGGTCACGTCCTCCGCGGGCTTCGAGGTGCAGGCGGAGGCGCTGGTCGACATCGGCGCCAGCGTGACGAACATCGTCGTCCACCAGGGCGGGGTGCCGCGCTTCGTGCGCATCCTGCTCATGGGCGGTGGCGACATCACCGACGCCATCGCGGAGCGGATGGGCGTCCCCGCCGAGCAGGCCGAGTCGGTCAAGCAGACCAACGGCCTCTCGCTCAACGCCGCCGGCGCCGAGCCGCACCCGGCCAACCGCGCCATCGAGTCGACCGGCGGTGCCTTCGTCGAGGAGGTCCGCGGGTCGATCGACTACTACCTGGCCCAGCCCGGTGCCGCGCGCATCGGCCGAGTCGTCCTGTCCGGCGGCGGCTCCCGCCTCGGTGGGCTGGTCGAGCGCCTCGGCGCCGCGACCCGGCTGCCGGTCGAGGTGGCCCGCCCGCTGTCCATCATGAAGATCGGCAAGACGGGGCTCACCGAGGAGCAGCTCGCCTACGTCGAGCCCATGGTCACGGTGCCGGTCGGACTCGCCCTGGGGGTGGCCTCGTGAGCGTCCTGTCCGAGCACGTCGAGCAGTCCAAGCAGGCCGTGGGCACGGGCCTGCCGGTCCTGCCGCGGGTCAACCTGCTGCCGCCGGAGATCGGCGAGCGGGTCCGCATCCGGCGCATCCAGTACGGCCTGGGCGGTGGCGTCCTCGCTGCCGTCGGCGTCGTGGCCCTGCTGTTCCTCGGAGCCAACGCGAGCGTCAACGACGCCAACACCGAGCTCGAGACGGCGACGGCCAGCGGCACCGCCCTCCAGGCGGAGTCGGCGAAGTACACCGAGGTCAAGGCGGTGTACGCCCAGGCGGCCGCCGCGGAGGCCATGCTGACCAAGGCCATGGGCGAGGAGGTCCTCTACTCGGAGTTCCTCTACGGCCTCGGCCTCACCATCCCGGACCGTGCCTGGCTGACCAACGCCAAATTCAAGCAGGGCCCGCCAGAGGGCGTCGCAGCCACGGCCGTCGCGCCGGGCATCGGCACCGTCACCTTCACCGGTGTCGGCTTCACCCACGACGACGTCGCCGCCTGGCTCGACGGGCTCGCCAAGCAGGAGGGCTTCAAGGACCCGTACTTCACCGAGTCGGTCGCCACCGAGATCGGCACCCGCAACGTGGTCGAGTTCAACAGCCTCGTCCTCATGACCGCTGACGCCCTGTCCGGTCGCTACACCAAGCCGGCCGGAGGCTGACATGGACAAGCTCACGCAGTCGGTCGCGCTGGCGGTGGCCGGGTCGGTCACCATCATGGGTGCGGGGTACTTCCTCCTGGTCTCGCCGAAGAAGACGGAGGCGGCCGACCTCCGCACGCAGGCCACCGAGCAGGTCGCTGCCAACAGCGCGCTCGAGACGCAGCTGACCATCCTGCGGGCGCAGGCCAAGGACCTGCCCGCCAAGCAGGCTGACCTCGCCCGCGTCGCCGCCCTGATCCCGGACAACCCCTCGCTGCCGGCGCTGATCCGCTCCCTGAGCGCGGCGAGCGCGGCGGCAGGCGTCGAGTTCGTCTCCATCTCCCCGGAGCCCCCGGAGATGGACAAGCCGGCGGCCCCGGCCGCAGCCGCGCCGACGCCTGCCCCCGCGGCAGCCGTCACGGCCCCCACGGCGCCGGGTGCGACTGCCCCCACAGCTGCTGGGGCGGCGGGCGTGCTCAGCACCATCCCGATCACGATCGAGGTGGTGGGTGACTACTCCGACATCGCGCAGTTCATCTCCAACACGGAGAACCTGCCCCGCGCGCTCCGCGTCGTCGAGCTGACCGTGGAGCCCGGGGTCAGCCCGACCGCCCCCAAGGACAGCAAGGCGTCCACGGACGACGGCCGGATCCTCACCACCACCCTGAAGGGCCGGGTCTTCATGGCCGTCGCCCGTCCCGCCCCGACCGCTGTGGTCGCCCCCGTCGCCACCGCGGCCAAGTAGGAGCTGACGATGTCCGAATCACCCTTCGCCTTCCAGGACGAGCAGTCGATCGACCTGACCGCCGACGAGCCCGCCGGCGGCAGCAAGCGCAACCTGGTCGCCGGCCTCGCTCTCGCCGTCGTGGCCCTCGGCGCCGGCGCGTGGTTCCTGCTCGGCGGGAGCGGCGAGGAGCCGACCGAGGAGGTTGCCTTCGCACCGGTCAAGCGGGCGCCGCGGGTCGAGGCCCCGGTCGTCCCGCCCGCCCCGGCGCTGCCGCAGGAGAGCACCGCAGAGATCAGCACCAACCCGTTCAAGGCGCTCATCGTCAAGCCGGTGACCGCGCCGGCTCCGGCTCCCGCGCCGGCTCCCGCGGCGGCGCCAGCGATGCCGGTGATCATCGTGTCCACCGGCGCTGCCGGCGCCCCGATCACCGTCGCCACCCAGCCGGCACCAGCGCCGGCACCGGCACCGGTCCACAGCACCGTGAAGTTCACCGCGGTGTCCGGCTCGAAGCCGGTCGCGACGTTCGTGCTGGACGGCAAGCCCCACACGGCCGCCAAGGGCGAGAACTTCGGCGGCAAGGTCCGGGTCATGGACCTCCGCAAGAACCTCGACGGAGCCTGGCTCGCCGTCCTCCAGGTCGGGGACGGCTCGCCGTTCGAGATCTACGAGAACCAGGAGCTGGTCATCCCGTAGGGAGCCGGTCCGACACGTCGACGCGGTCCTGGCCTCCCGGCCGGGGCCGCGTCGCGCTGTCTGGGAGACTGTCCGCATGTTGCGCTGGCTGACCGCAGGGGAGTCCCACGGCCCCGCTCTGATGGGCGT
>JAABUN010005593.1_pt1 | contig 15411 bp, 10 predicted proteins | sample 5559311 | NCBI WGS metagenome assembly JAABUN01 (sample SAMN10711877, study PRJNA513370) | rock metagenome | isolation source: Antarctica rocks | place: Antarctica: Victoria Land, Siegfried Peak sud | reverse complement strand
ACCGGCGAGGTTGTAGATCCAATCGCCGGCCCCGTCTGGCCTGCGTTGGGTAAAGGATTTGTCCGCCCGGCGCACCACCTGAAAGCGCGTGTTGCCGGGGGCGTCTTCGTAGTCGTAGACCGCAACGATGGGGGCTCGATTGCTGGAAACGACGATGGGCCGGTGTTCCTGCGCCCGTCCATGGATGCAGCCGCAGCGGCACTCACCATCGAGCCGATGAGCGTAGGTGTCGCTCTCCGTCTCTCGGGGCAGTGGCCCCGCGTACTCCTCACGAGAACAATGTCCGTACCGTCCATCAGTGCTGAGGAAGCCGTAACACCGTTGGCCGCCACCTCGAGGCAATCGATCGTGGCCGCCACAGACGGGACACGGCCGCTCGGAGGTGAAGCGCTGCGTCGAGACAACAGTCACGATCCTGCCTCCATCACATGGTCGGCGTCCGAGGACAGGAGGCTTTCGATTTCGAGGATCACGGCTCGGCAATATGGGCGGGGCGGAGCGATTGGGCTGGCGTCCCGGAGGAGTTGGTCATACCGATCGCGGAGGGCGAGGAGCTGACTTGCCGCGATCCCGGTAGGGACACGGCGGCCGGCGTACCCATTGGAGATACCCGAACTACGGGCGACCGGTTCGCGCGAGCGAAAAAGCCCTGTTAGACTGTCCATGCGACAAACTCCATCGACGCGCCGGGGCAAGCCGTGACGGGCCCCCGGCGTCGTCTTTAAGCGGCGTCCTCATCACTCAGTTCCGGAGCGGTGGTAGGGGAGGCGCGAGGCTTCTTGCTGCGCGCAGCTGCGCTGAGCCGAGCAAGTCGGATGAAATGCGCTTTCCGCGCGTAGGTTGCTCGCCGCTGACGTTCCTGCGGCGGCAAGATTCCGTCAGGGTCGACAGCTTGCTCAAACTTGTCGAGGAACGCAGCGCGCGCCGGGGCCGTCAGGTCGGCGGAGTCGTACTTCGACAAACGCGCATAAGCGCCGATGCGGCCCCTTCGAGCCATCTCGTCCGGATCGAACTTGAGGGTGACGGTGATGAGGGGTTTGGTGCTGGACACGGAAGACGCGCCTCCTATGCCCCCTGAGGGTGCTGGACTGGCTACCAGCTAGCAGGGGAGGACGCGCGTCGTCATTCTCAGATTCAGTTGGCATCAGGGTGAGCGTTCACCCTGGTCGAAGTGTAGCACCTGCCAGAGCGCAAATCAACCTGTCTTATCGGATATCATCCCCTCTATACGGGGAGCCTCAACCAAGTTTCGTGTCCTGCAGAGGCAGACGACCACCGCCGGTAGAATTGGGGTTTGTCCCAGCAGACCCCGACCTACCTCGCTTACTGCATCCGAGCCAACGAGGGGATCATCTTGCACCGAGCTTCGCAGATCGGGCGGCAGTGGATTCCGCCCGATCAGTCGGTTGGTCGCGTCCCGCCGTTCCTTGACGAACGCATAGTCTCCGTTGGCAGTGACACGAAACGCGGTCCTCGGAGTCAGCGCAAAAATCCGAGGGACGATCACCTCCGGACCCCAGTCGTCCGCGGGTATGCGAATGTGGAAAACCTTGTCTTCGCCGATGAGCCCCGAATAACGGACCTGACCGGTGCGCTCCAGACCGACCGCATCTAGTCCGTCAACGTCACCCAGCACGAGACCGCTGGTGAGCCATTCGCCGTCGCTGGCCTGGTCAAGCTGATGCACTAGTCCCAGCTCGACAGGACAGGGATGCACGCGGCCACAGATCGCGCGCCACAATGTCTCTACACGTTTCAATCGCGCACGAACGATTCGTTTCTCTCGTGGCGATCCTCCAAACTCGAACTTCGTTGGTCCTCTCACAGCCGATCTCCAGGGCTCAGCCGCTTGTGCGCCTCCCTTGCTCGTTCGTCGGCCGCGCTGGCACCGTAGCGCCCAACCATCGAGCGCGACCGCCAGCCGGCCAGGCGCATCAGGTCCCCCTCGTTGCCCCCGTGAGCGAGCCACGAGTGAGCGAAGGTGTGCCGGAACTTGTGCGGGTTGATCTTGCCGAGGCCGGCGAGGTCGGCCCGCTTCTGGACGATCTGGTAGATGCCGTTGGCCGTGACCGGCCCGGCCAGCCCGAGCCACAACTCCGGCCGCTCGGCGTCCTTGTGCTTCGCCCGGATGCGGAGGTAGCGATCGAGGGCAACGGCGGTCTTCCGCCCGAAGGCGCAGGCCCGCGGCCTGCGCCCCTTGCCCATTACGAGGGCGACGTCGTTCTCGAAGTCGACGTCCGTCACCTTCAGGCCGGCGAGCTCGGCCCGCCGCATCCCGCTGTCGAGGAACAGCCGAATGATGGCGGTGTCGCGCCGCTCCGCGTGTTCGTTCCCCGCGCACGCCTTCAGGAGCCGCGCCAGGTCGGCCTCCGACAAGACGGGCGGCGGTTCCTCCGGGATCAGCGGCGGGCGCATCTTCGCCATCGGGGAGACCGTGATCTCGCCTTCCTCCAGCAACCACTTGAAGAACACTTGGAGCGCCCGGTAGCGGTTGCTGGCGGTGGCCGGCTTGAAGCGCGTGAGGAGGTCGGCGATGAAGCTCTCGACGTGCTCACGGCTCACGAGGGTCGGATCGGACGGCATTCGCTGCGCGTGGAGGTAGGCACCGAACTGATCGATGGATTCGAGGTAGGTCTGAATCGTCCGCGGCGCCTTGTTGGCCGCCAACAGGTGCCGGCGATAGGACGCCATGAGGACGGCGAAGGCGGCGGGGGGAGCCGATGGGACGGCCCGAACCGCGGAGGGAGGCATCTCAGCACCCCCTCGCCGGTGTCCAGTTATCGTGTTTGGGAGCGCTGTGGCAAAACGGCCGGGTTCGCATACGGTCCATTATACCGCATACGTACGCCGTTTTCGACGGGTGGAGCGAGGGAGCGGACTCGAACCGCCAACCTTCTGCTTGGAAGGCAGAAGCTCTGCCAATTGAGCTACCCTCGCGTCGTCGGGAGTATACCGCAGCTTCGCGTGAGGCACGACGCGCTGCTGGGTATAGGAGCGAGGTTTCCGGATGATCCAACGCTGACTCAGTTAGCCGCCTCGTTTCCGGTCGGGGTGAGAGGACTCGAACCTCCGACCTCAGCGTCCCAAACGCCGCGCGCTACCGACTGCGCCACACCCCGTGCACTCGCTCAACCCCGAGTATAGGCAGACCGGGAAATCGATGTCAATTTCGCTTGCGCCCGTTTCGTTGTCGTGCACCCGGGTTCTGAGTGTGGCCGCCCCATGACAAGCCTCCAGGCAAGCGCACGGAAACGCTACGAGTGAACCCTAGAATAACCGCCGAGATCACGCGCTCGGCGTCCCGCTCATGGGAGCCACGTCCGTTCCGGTTGGCACACCCCGGCGGAAGATGCGAACGTTCCCCTGCTCGAAGCCGAGTGTCCAACCAGCCCCAGGGTAGTTTGGAGCGAGGGCGGCTCCAAACGGACCAGCGACCGGGCAGTCAAACGCCTCCCGCTCATATCGCCCGACGTAGATGAGGCTGATTCCATAGCGCTGAGCCAGCTCGCCGTTCGGGTTCGCGAAAATGTTCCTGGCGTCTTCCTGGCGCTGGGCGATGTCACGAAGGAGACCGGGCTCGCCACTGCGCCACTGCCGCTCGTGGTTCTCCCAGCCGATGATCGTCGGCACGCCGGTAAATGCGCTGGCGCGGTCAAAGGGGAGTTGGCTGATGGGCTGGTAGGAGCAACCTGGCGCTTCGAGCAGCACATCGTCTGACCTAGCATGGATCTGGAGCCAGCGAATCGCCGCCAGCTCCGCGGGATCGTCCTCGGCGACGTAAGCGATGCCGTCGAGCCCTCTCCACCGCTGAAATTCTCCTGTCCATCGATAGGATGCCAACGCAGGGTAGAGCGCAGAGCTCAGCAGCGCGAGCAACACGTACAAGGTGAGAGCGGGTCGCGCCAGTCGCCGCGGCAGCGCCTCTGTCCAGATGATGACGATGGTGACAGCGGCACCGATGGCAAAGAGCGTCCAGATCTGGTAGTAGATTTTGAAGAGCGTATTCATCCGACTGTTGAAGACATCGCGTATATAGACCAGCTCGACGCCGAGAATGAGAGCGAAACCGAGCGTGAACAGAGCGAGCGCGACGGTCCGCGGCGAGAGCGAGGGTTGTCTTCGCAAGAGGAAGATCGTCCCAGCAAGTGGAAGACCGCAGTTCGCCAGCAACGGCAGCGGGAGCAGGACGGCCACCGAAAGCGCGACCAGAAACCCGACGAGCGCGGTTCGCGACAACCTCAGCGGTTCGCGGGCGTGCTCGACGATGAGCCCTGAGCCGACCAACCAGAGCGAGAGCGCGTACGGCACCGCGAAGATGGTCAGGAACTCTCCGATCGAGGTGCGTTCCCCGGTGTGCACCGCGAACGCGGTGAGAAGACTAGGGAACACCGGCAGACGGCGGAGGGCTGCTGGCAGACTGGCGACACTGCCACCCGTGGGCGGGACGAAACCCGCGATGAAAGGTGCCCAAGCCGTTACCGATGACGCGACCAGGACGAGAACGGCTAACCACGCCCGGCGGGGCCCGGCCGCCCGAAAACCAACCCAAACCGCTACCGAGACGAGCAGCAAATACGTCGGGTAATCCCAACTGTTCAGCGCGTAGAGAGCTCCGATGGCCACGCCCGAGAACACGAGGGCGAGCCAATCCGAAGCTCCAATCACCGTGTCAGGCGACCGGGCGCGCAGCGCGGCATTGAGCGCGAGCGCCAGCGCGACGACCGCGAACGGGAGCGCCATGAGGTGAGGGTGGAGATCGCCGAGGAGAAAGCTGAAGAACGGAAACTCGTTGATAGTCTCGACCGATGGCGGCTTGCAATCGTTACCGATCCGGGGTCCATCGCAGACGATCCGGCTGGCCCGCCAGCCAATGCCGTAGAGTTTGTCCCACCAATCAGCGGCGAATGTCTGCCCAGGGGTTTGCAGATAGCGCACAGGCGCGTACAGATTGCCGGCGATCACGAGCAAGAGCGGCGCGAATGTGCCGGCCACCATTGCTCTCCGACGCGACAACCATGGGCGAATGGCATTGAAGGCGGTGCCCGCGGCAGCGGTCGCGGCAATGCTGAACGTCGTTGCCAGCGCCAAGTTGAACCCAACCGTCGTTGGCACGCCGGCCATCCGCGAGAGCGCCCCGTGGAGCAGATACCCGAGGTCGTAGTAGTTGATCGGCTGGCCGGAGAACCAGGGATCGAGCGCTGGGATAACCTGGGTACGGGCGCTCGCCGAGAGGAAGGCGATATCCATCGGCTTCTCAGTATTGAGGATTTGAGGGGTGTAGCCGCGCAACCAGACATAGGCGACGAACGTTCCCAGGGAGATCGCTTCCGCCACAACGAGTGAGCGTAGCCAAGCCTGGTCGATCGCTCGATGGCGAATCACCAGCAGCCAGCCCAACGCTGACCCGACGGCGAGCGTGAGCCACAATCCGGCGGTGGAGTAGGGGATGAGACCGACACTGGACAGGAACCACGTCGGGTAGACAACCGCGAGCAATGCCAGCGGGCGAACGATCGTCGCCCCACGATCGCTCAGTCGCGGGCACAACAGGCGGACCAGAGGCGCGAGGCCCCATGTCAGCACCGCCAGCACGCCATACCATCGCGCCGTCGCCTCCAGCCAATTCACGACGCAGTGCTCGTCGGTAGGAGGTTCACGCGCTCGTCACCGGTCGCACACGGTAAATGGTAGTTCGATCTTTGGCGAAGGCGATATCGAGACTCGATCCCACCATGCCCGTGAATGCCGCGATGCCGTCCGGCGAGGGGTGGGGCGTGCACTCGTTCGTGTTCGCCGGATAGAGCCGCTCCAGGTCACCAACCACGACGTACGCGACATCGTATCGACGCAGAATATCGAGCTTTTCGGCAGGATCGGCCGAGCTATACAGCCGGCGGACGTCCTCGACGCGGCCTGGGAGCGTTTCCGCGTACCGTTGCTGTTCCTCGTGGCGTTGCCAGCCGATAATCGTCGGTAGGCCGGTCCCAATCGAGATCCGAGAACCGTCGCACCGGTACGGCCCGATGCTTGCCTCGGCGATCACGGGAGAGCCCGGGACGTTGCGGTTGAACCAGTCGATGGCGGCCCGGTCGCCGGCAAACGAAATCTCATCGACGCCGCCGGGCCCGATCGCCGGCAACGTCCCATAGTTCATCCAGTCGAGCCCGTTCAGCGTGCCCGACCCAAGATGGGACGTGAAGCGCTGATCGAGCCGCGGCACGGTCGCGAAGAGCGGATAGAGGATCGACGACGCGACGACCATCGCCGTGACGATCAGTCCCACCTGACCCCATCGCCCCGCGGCGGAGCCAGCGCGCGGTGGCTGCGGTGGTCGAGGTGGTAGGCCCTGTCGCACCTGCTCGGCAACCGTCTCCGAGACGAGCCCATTGTCGGTTCCGGCGTCGTGTTTGGCGTCAGGAGCCAGCCTCGACCCAAGCCGGGCATCGACCGCCATCGTCCCAATGAGAGCCGCTCCGCTCAGCGCCAGGAGGACCCAAATCTGATTGTAAAACTTGAAAACCGTATTCATCCGATAGGCGTCGGTGGCGATCAGGTCGTCCGCGACGACGACCAGCTCCGTTCCGGCACCGACCGCCGCCGCCGCCGCGACCATCAACCCGACGAATCGTAGCGCCGTCGTCTGCCTCGTGATCGCCACGGCCAGCGCCGCCGTCGCGAGCGCGAGAAACCCAGCAAGAACCACCCGCTCTGCCATCAAGGTCACGACGACCGACGCGAGTCCGACGCCTAGCGTCACCCTCGGCCAACCGCGCAATATCAGCTGTCCCGGCCCTAATCGATTGGTTCCCTCCCACGCGGCGAGGGCAAGGACGACAGCCATGACTGCCACGATTCCGGCTCCCAGCAACGAGCCGCCCGCGCTGTCGGAAGTGGCCACCACCGTCCGGACCAAGATAAGCGCCGCGACCACGATCACCGGCACGACTGGCTGACCTAACGCGACGTTTGGCATGGTGTCGGAGGGCAGGAGCGCGCAAACGAGACCCATTGTCACGATTGCCACCAGTCCACCCAGGTGAATAGAAACCTGACCGAACGGCGTCGGAGCGCGAACACGACCCAGGGCGCTAAACAGAGCGACATAATTGTGAAAGAACGGCAGAAAGAGCGCGTAGGAGCCGAAGGCGAGGGGAAGACCAAGTCCAACAATCGCTACCAGCCTGCGCCACCACGATTCAAGTTCGCGTGTCGCCAGGAGGACCGACACGCTAGCTAAGGCAGCATAGACAGGCACATCCCAGGCGTTCGTGGCGCTGAGGGTGCCCAGGACGAGCGCGAGAAGTCCCAGCCGCAGACCGAGGATGAGACGGGATCGAGCGGTGCCACGACGCGACACCGCGTCGACCACCCCGCTCGCGTCCCCGGCCAAGGAAAAGCAGAGGGCGATGGCCAGCACCGTGATCGGCAGCGCCACCACGTGCGCGTGGAGATCCGCGTAGAGCGCGGTGAAGTAGGGGAACTCGGTGATGGCATTGGCAACGGCGCGGCTCGGATCCCATGTCCAGCGGCTAAAGGGGTCGAGCGCTGAACCGTCCCCACTGAGAAGCTCGCGAAGCGTCGCGAGATTGCCGATTCCGACCAGGAGCAGGGCGCCAACCGCGCCGACCGCGATCGGCAGGCGTGGCCGGCGGGCGGACCCGCCGCCGAGGGTCGCCGCCACGGTGTAACCGGCGCTCGCCAAAAGCGCGATCACGGTCGGCTGGGCGAGATTAAAGCCAATCTCCGACGGTATGCCGGTCAGCTTGAGACAGAAAGCGACCAGGTAGAGACCGTAGTAGTAGTAATTGATGTAGCCGTCGACATACCAGGGATCGTATGGGGGGAAGTGCGCGCTGCGGAGGGTGGCGTTGAGATGGGCGAACTCCATTGGCTTCTCGCCGCCCCAGATTGGGTGCCAACTGTCGGGATTGAGGTACCGAAAAAGGAGGAAGAGGGCAAAGACGCCCCAGAACGTCACTTCCGCGCCGAGCGCGACTCCAGGCTGCCACCGCGAAAAGGTCCAAACCCGGCCTCCGCCACGCCACCGCCGCCATACCGCCCAACCAACGGCTCCCACAACGGCAACGGCGGCCGCGGCCCAGATCGCGCGAAATGAGATTAACCGGATACTGGCCCCCAACCAGACGAGGTAGCCGGTTACGATGAGCGATACCAGGCGGGAAAGTCCCCAGCCGGCATCGGCGAAGCGATTGAAGACGAGCGAGGTCAGCGGCCATCCCACCACCTGCAAGAGGAGAAGGAACACGATCCAAACCCCGAGAGCCGCGAGGGAGTTGCTGGTCAGCCGCTCACTCCAGCGGGCATCGACCACGACTGGTTGCTCACTAACGGGCCCATCGAGCAGCAGCGAAGGCCGCGGCTCCTCGCGCGTCGCCGACCAAGGGCGCGCCACCGACCAGGACATCATCTGGTCATAGGCAGGTCGCGAAAGGGGATGCTCCTTTTTGTAGATGAGAACCTCGGGGTGATCGTAGTTGATGAACGATTCATCGGCACTCTGGTCGGGCACGCCAAACGGCCCCAGGGATGGAGGTCGCTCGAAGTGAGCTGCCAACGTGAACCCGAGCCGCCCTGCCTTGAGCAACGCGAAGTACCGCGTCTGAACGGGATACCGCCATGGCGATTGCGGCATCGCCCGTGAAACACGGTTCGATGAGAGAACGACGTAATCGACCTGCGCCAATGTCTTATAGATCATCCCCGCGACGTCGGACGGCGGAGCGTCGGCGTAGAGATCCATCGTCGTGGTCGCGTATTGCAGGTCGGCTCCGTTGAGTCCGGGGCCGAGGTCCTTGGGCAAGGCGTCGTCCCAGTAGTCGGCGCTGAGCGTGCTCCCCGCCGGGACATTGGCGACAATCCAGCGCGACGCCGCGATCCGGGTGTTGTCGTGGGCATAGATCGATTCGAAGGCCGCGGTCCAGAGGGCGATGCCCGCGACGAGAGCCGTTGCCGCTATCAGCGCGATGCGGTGCCCGCCCAAACGTTCCAGCATCGACCACAACGCGTCGAGGGCGAGACCAGCCATGACCGCGAGAACGGGCACAAGCGGCGCGAGGTAACGAAGGAACTTCGTTTCGGGGACGGCCGTGATCAACCCGTAGCCAAGGAACCAGGCCAGAATGAGCGCCTGCCCCGCCGACCTCCTGCGCCAACATTGAACGGCCATCACGCAGGCGCCCGCGAGCGCCGTGACCCCGGCGACCGGGCCAAACCCCCAGCGGACGAATTGCTCGAGTTGATAGACGACTGGAACGGTGCCAATATATTGACGCGTGTAGGGAACGTCGAACGTGCCACGCACAATGTCTACCTGCCGTCCCAGCGCACTGAGGTAGACGCCTGGTTTCATCAGCGCATATGGCTCGAAGAGGGCGAACGGCACCAGCGCCGCGGCGGCCGAGACAAGCAGGCGAACCAGCGCCTTCTCGATCGCGTCGCTCGGAGCTTGGCCGGACGACCACCGCCGCCAGAGATCGTACACGGCGGCGGCGGCGAGCAGACCAGCGAGGGTAAAGACGCTTCCCTTGGTGGCCATCGCCAGGCCGAATGCCACTCCCGCCGCCGCGTACCACCGAAGTAGACCAGCTTCCGCTGCGCGAATAGCGCACAGGAGGCAGAGTGCGACGAAGAACGTTAGCCAGCTATCCGTCGTAAAAAAATGGGCAAGTTGGATCGACATTGGGGCGCAAGCCGCGACCACCGCCGCCAGGAGTGCCCCGCGGCGTGACGCCGCGCGTCGCGCGATCCGGTACACGACGAGCACCGTCAGAGTATCGAGCAACGCTGACAGCGAGCGCCCGACGAGATAGCCCCGGCCGAAGTACCCGTCCCAATCGCCACCGCCGACGTGTCTCAGGGTATCGAGTACGACGGTCGTGACCAAGAGTGGCAACGCACCGTAGGCGTAATCATCCCGGTACTTGCCCGTTTCTGGGTCGACCGAGCGAGGATTGAGCCCGCTCGTTGCCGGGTCGTGAAGCTCATGGAGCGAGGGCGGCCAGTCAACGTGAATGCGGAGGGAGAGAACCTGGAGGACAAATGACTCGTCGGGATGCAGGTAGGTCCCATCGTCCCAATTCAATCCGTAAACGCGGAGCGAGAACGCCGCCACAAGCAGCATCAGCAGCGCGATGGCGGTGGGGGAGGGCAGCCGGCGAGCAAGCCATCGAGCGATGATCATACGCAGGGCATTCTACCCATCTGGGTCGGGCCAGGTCGATACGCCCGATACCTCGAGAATAAAGGCTGATGCGGCAATTGGAGTTCACGGTAGCATGCAGGTTGCGAGACGGTGCCGCAACAGGTGCATCACGAGATAGGATCGCCCAGGTGCGCGTCATTTTCTTCGGAACCCCAATCTTTGCCGTTCCAACCCTGACCGCGTTGAACGCCGACCCTCGCTTTGACGTGTCGCTCGTCGTCACGCAGCCGGATCGTCCCGCCGGACGTGGCCGCGTCCTCGAGACGCCACCGGTGGCGCGGGCCGCGGCGGCGCTGAACGTCCCGGTCTACCAGCCTTCGTCACTGCGCGACCCCGCGTCCCGCCAGCCACTGGTTGCCATCGAAGCCGACCTCTTCGTGGTCGCCGCCTATGGCTTGATCTTCGGTTCCAAGACACTGGCGGTGCCCGCCCTCGGCTGCGTCAACGTCCACGCCTCGCTCCTGCCGCGTTTCCGGGGCGCGACCCCAATTCCCGCCGCCATCATGTCTGGTGACCGAGACACGGGCGTGACCTTGATCCAGATGGGGCCGGGGCTCGACACTGGTCCGATCCTCGCGGCCGCGCCGTTGCCCCTGCGTGAGCGCGATACGACGGAGACCTTAACCGAACGGATGGCTCAGCTCGGGGCGAGTCTTGCCCTCGACGCCTTGCCAGCATTCGCGGCGGGCGAACTCGTCCCCGTGCCCCAGCCGCGTGACGGCGCGAGCTTGACCCGACCATTGACAAAGGCGGACGGTTGGCTGGACTGGACCGCTCCCGCCCAGCGGTTGGAGCGCCAGGTACGGGCGATGCTCCCCTGGCCCCGTGCCTGGACGACCTTGGGCGCCGAACCCCTCCAGGTTTTCGACGCGGCGCTCGATACCATCGATGCGTCGTTGCCACCGGGCACGATCGTTATCGATCGTGACGGCATGATGGTCGCGTGCGGCGAGGAGGCGCTTCGTCTCCTTCAGGTCCAGCCTGCCGGCGGCAAACGGATGTCCGCCGCCTCATACGTCGCCGGCAAGCGTCACGACATGTATCCGCGGCTCGGGCTCCAAGGCTCGCCTCCACCGCAGCCACCGTTGATCACCGAGCTTTGACGGCGGGGGACGCGGCGGGTGTCGCATCAGTCATGTCGCGATAGGATCAGTCTGACGCCACGGTGCCCGGAGCCAAGAGCCGCAATCTCGCCCGCCCTCACGGTCACGGACTATTGGCGGGGATGAAGCGCTGACACGTAGGGAGGACTGGCGGACGGCGACGCGTTCCCACCCGTGGCCGTCCAACCGTCGCCACCGGGGAGCAGGATGAGTTGGAGGACGGCTGAAAGGGCGTGGTCCTCCCGCAGGGAGCGGGAAGGCGCTTCAACGGACGCGCGCGGCGATTCATTAGCACCGTGCCCCGTACGAGGGGCGGCCCCGGTCCAAGCCGTTCGCGAGATCGAGTCGTCTTTGCTACGAACGACCCTGGCCTGCCGAATGTGGCCAGGGTCGTTCGTAGCTCCGGGAGGTCGCCATGCGACGGTTCTCGATTCTGGTCCCGCTCCTGGTCGCCGTCCTCGTTGGGGTCGTCGTTGTCGGTCGTGCTGACTCGATCACGCTCGCCCAGGGGGCCACGCCTTCAGCCGATGGGTCCGCCCCGCCTGAGGGCGTAACATTTTCGCCGGTCGGCTTCGGCACGGCCACACAACTGCCGTCCACCCCGGCCGACTTCGCGCTCTTCCGTCTCGGGCTTGATCCCGGAGCAAGTTTCCCCATCGAGGCGAGTGATGCCTCGGTCGCGCTTGTTTCCATTGAGTCCGGTGAGCTGACCATCAAGGTGGAGGCACCCATCACGGTCACGCGCGCCGCGACCATCGCGGCATTTGCGACGCCCGGGATTGATCCCAGCTCGGTCCCGCTGCCCGAGGAGATCGCGGCTGACACCGAGTTCACCATGGCAACGGGCGACTCGGCCTTCTTCCCCGGCAATATCGCGGGCGAGGTGCGCAACGACGGCTCAGAGACGGCCGTTGCCCTGATCGCCAGCATCGGGCCACCGCAAGGCGGCGCGGCCGGAACTCCAATGCCGTAGCCGTTCACGGTCGCGGTTACGCCACATCACAAATCGCGATGATTCGCTCGCGTTCGGTGAGGGCGACGCCGTGGGGGAAACTCATTGAGCCTCTCCTCAGCGCCGCCCCGTTCCGTTTTGCGGATAAGTGATCTTGTGCGAAAACTCATTGAGACGGATCGACAGTGTCTTGTTACCCCGGCGGCATTCTTGACGCCTCGTCGCCATATTGGCCGCGAACAACGGGTGGACGGGGCTCTGGCAAGCAGGTGCGGGGACGCGGGCTCATGGACGGACCGCGTCGGCGGCCACCGATGAGGGCCTGATCGCCGGCCACGATCGACAACCCACCTGGACGCGGCTCATGGACCGCTGATCGTGCATCGTGGGTAGCGACGTTCGCGGTCGAGGTTTTCCTTGGCGGAACGTGTTGATTCGGGCTTCGTTCGTCTCGCGGACGCACGTTTGAGAACGCTGATTTCCGACGCGCAGACCACTGCGTCTGGATCCGTGCCCGACCACGACGCCCGCCGTCGTCATCACTGATCGGGTGGCAGAGGCCAATGTCTTATGTTTCAATAATTATGACAACTCTTGTGGTGTTCATTCTTGCTCCATCGGTCTGCGATGCGGATACCGCATACCTCCCCAATGGACCACTCGCCCAGGTTGACCTCCACGATCGTTTATCTCGTTGCGCCGCTCCGGGCGAAGTTACGCTGCCGGACAGACCGTTCGTTGGGCACCGAGGCTCAACTGCTTGACCAACGTGTCGAAGCCGAGCTGCCGAGCCTTTGGGCATATCTGACGGGCGAGACGGGGCTTTCCGTACTCAATCTGGAACACCGCTTTCCCGCTTTGGATGAACGGGCTCAGCGTTCCGCATTCGTGGTACCGAAAACACTCCTCGTTGACGGCGAAATCGAACGAATCGACAAGGGCCGGAATCTGCTCAACGTCGTTCTTGAGTCCGACCGCGAACCCTCGGTCATGGGCGGCATTCGCGAGAAAAAGGTTGTAGTTTTGCTGCTCAGCCGCCGTCAGCCCAAAGCCCGTCTTGGCCGTGTAGCCATCGACGTTGTCGGGGTCGACCGCATCGCAGTTCTTCGATTGTGCCAGATCGAGACGTTGCTCCATGATGGCGCGAACCGCATCCGCCCGGATATCCAACCATCGCCCGCCCGCCCAACCATCGAGCGGCTGACCGACGGCGTTCGCCGGGAACTGTTTGGCGTCGGGGCGCCAGTTCTCCCGCGATCCCGCGCTGAAATAACAGATGACCCTGCCACCGCGCTGATGAATCGTATCAATGCTCTTCTGCGGCGTTTCCCACAGATCAACGTCAAAGATATCAGCGTCGACCGAGATGTCTGGAGCTTCATTGAGTTGAATCTGCCACGAATTGCCCGGCGTCGGCTGCCACCACGTCGTGCTCGTTTGAGCCAATCCGCCGGTCGCGGAGAGGACCGCCACCACGCCGACCATCAGCCAGGAGACGATCATTCGTATCACGCTGCCGCCTTTCTCTTTTTGCGCCGTACGATGTTCAACGTCCCTCGATGGTAACACCGTGGTGCTTCGCCGCCTTCTCGATCCGCTGCCGGATCTGCTTCACCTCGCCAGCGTCGTACTTCGCCGCGTTGTCCGCCTGGTGAATGTAGCTCCAAGCGGCCCGCACATGTTCCGGGGTGTCGATCGGGTACTTCTTGTTCACCGGGTCGGCGAACTCGACATCTCCGTATTTTCGCTCACCCTCCTTCGGGTTGACGTCAGCTCTGCGGTCGATCCCGGTCACCGTCGCTCCCCTCCCGCGAATCAATCGGCAGTCATGCGGACCCACTCCGAGCGAGACGAATGTTCGCCTCGAGCATCCTACGTCAAGCACATTTGCTGCCACGTCGTTGGGATTACGAGTGTCTATAACGGGCTGCCAGCGCGGGTCTCCTCCACGGCACCACTGCCATCTCGCACCCACTATGCCCGTTTACATCAGACGGCACCGGCCGTATCCTGGCCGGCGACCGGTAAGCGGCACGGGCACGAAACGGGGAGGCGATGACCGAAGAGAACGGCGGCGCGAAGCTTTTCGACCTCGTCAAGACTCTGACGGAACTACCTGGCCCCGTAGGCGCAGAGCGGGCCGTCCAGGATTGGCTGGTAGAGCGGTGGGGAGGATTCGCGACTGAGATCCGGCGAACCCGGGTCGATAACGTGCTCGCTCGCATCGGCGGTCAGGGTCCCCGGCTCGCCATCGTCGGACATGCCGACGAGATCTGCCTCATGGTGAAATCGATCTCCGAGGATGGGTTTCTCCACGTCTGGCCCTACTACAACGATGTCGTCGGCAAGCCGCCGCGCTGGTTCATGCCGGTCAACCAGCCTGCCCTCGTCCTCGGTGTGGACGCGGTGGTCGAGGGTGTCATCGCGACTGCCAGCGGCCACGTCGTCGGAGGGCGGAACAGCGACAAGGACCGCTTCGACTGGAACGATTTCTTTGTCGACCTCGGAGTTTCCAGCCGGGCTGAAGCGGAAGCGCTCGGCGTGGCGCCGGGCTGCCAGGTCATTTGGAACCCACCCACCCGGCGCATCGGTCGCAATATCGTCGGCAAGGCGATGGACGACCGCGTCGCCCTCGCGATCGCGACCCGCGTCGGGGAACGGCTCTCCGCCCGAAATGACCTCGCCTACGAAGTCTGGCTCGCCTCCACGGTGCAGGAGGAAAATGGTCTCCTTGGGGCGGGCAGCCTCGCTGATGAAATGCGATTCGATCTCGCGGTCGCGCTCGACGTCGGTTTGACTGGCGACATTCCTGGTCCCGACGTCCGTGATTTCCCGTCGCGGCTCGGTGCCGGCGGCATTGTCGTCTTTCAAGACTCCAGCTGCCATTACTCGCGACGCCTTTCGGCGTGGCTCCTTCGCCTCGCCACGAGCCGGCAGATTCCCGTTCAGCGCGCCGTCTTCCAACATTTCGGCAGCGATGGCGCCGCGCTCGTGCGACGCGGGGTAGAGACTGTCCTCCTCACCTATCCGACTCGCTACACCCATTCCCCCATCGAAACGGTCAACGAAGATGACGTGCTGGCCTGTGTTGACCTCCTGGTCGCCTTCGCGACAACCGCGAGGGAGGGCCAGTA
>JAABUN010005592.1_pt1 | contig 15413 bp, 12 predicted proteins | sample 5559311 | NCBI WGS metagenome assembly JAABUN01 (sample SAMN10711877, study PRJNA513370) | rock metagenome | isolation source: Antarctica rocks | place: Antarctica: Victoria Land, Siegfried Peak sud | reverse complement strand
GTGGAATTGAACAACTCCTGGCGACAGTTGCAGCGCGACGAGGAGCACGAGATCGAGCGGGTCTTGCGTCGGCTCAGCGAGGGGGTGGCGACGAACGCCGACCCGCTAAGTCGCACCGTCGATGGCCTCGCACAGTTCGATTTCCAACTCGCCAAGGCGCGGTTCAGCGCCGACCTCGATGCGACCAGCCCCCTGGTCGCCGATGAGGAAGCCCCTTGCCGGATCGTCCTCAATCGGGCGCGGCACCCGCTCTTGAATGGCCCGGTCGTGCCGATCGACATCGCGCTCGGCGAGGACTATCGCGTCTTGGTGATCACCGGGCCGAATACCGGCGGCAAGACGGTCGCCCTGAAAACGGTCGGGCTCCTGACGCTGATGGCGCAGGCGGGGATGCACATCCCGGCCGATGAGCATTCGGTGATCTCGGTCTTCAGCCGGGTCTTCGCCGATATTGGCGATGAGCAGAGTATCGAGCAGAATCTTTCTACCTTCTCCTCCCACCTGAAAAACATCATCGCCATGTTCGCGAATGTCACGCCCGATAGCCTCGTCTTACTCGATGAGATGGGGGCGGGGACCGACCCGACCGAAGGCGCGGCGTTGGCCCGGTCGATCGTGGCGACCCTGCTAGATCGCGGGGCGCTGACGATCGCGACGACGCACTACTCCGAGTTGAAGAGTTTCGCTTACACCACGGCGGGGGTCGAGAATGCCTCGGTCGAATTCAACGTGGAAACCCTCTCGCCGACCTTCCGCCTGTTGATCGGCGTGCCGGGGCGCTCGAACGCGTTGGCGATCGCCGCGCGCCTCGGCTTGCAGAGCGAGATCGTTGGGCTGGCGCGCAGCTACCTCACCCCGCAAGAGGTGCAGGTCGATGAACTGCTCGGTCAGATCAAGACCGAGCGCGATAACGCCGCTGCGGCCCGCGAGGAGGCGGTCGTCGCGCGTCGCGAGGCCGAGCAGATCCGTCGCGAGGCGCAGCAGCAACTATCTGCCGCCGAGCGCGAACGTGGTGCCGCCCGCGAAGGTGCCCTCTCCGAACTCGAAGGCGAACTCTCGGGGGTGCGCGACGAGTTGAAACGGCTGGCGAAAGATCGCGAACAGGTGGCCGTGACGCGCGAATGGCTGCGGCAAGCGGAGACTCGCGCGACCGAGTTGGGCCAGTCGGTCCGTGAGGTGCGCGCCGCGCGCCCGACATCGCGTGTCGCCGTCCCGCCGACAGCGGGCGTGCGACCGGGGGACCGCGTACTGGTCGCCTCGCTCGGGCAGCAGGGCGACGTGATCAGCGTCCTCGATGGGAGCGAGGCCGAGGTGCAGGTCGGCACTTTCCGCCTCCGTCGCCCGCTGGCGGACCTGACGCGGATGAGTCGCAATCAGGTTCGCGCATCCGAGCGTGACTCGCGCGGCCAGCCATTACACCGTGCGCCTGCGGTCACGATCTCGACGGTGCGCGGGAACGAGGCGATGCCGCTGGAAATCGACGTGCGCGGGATGCGCGCTGTCGAGGCCGAGGAAGCGCTGGAACGCTATCTCAACGACGCCTATCTCGCTTCATTGCCGTTCGTGCGGATTATCCACGGCAAGGGGACCGGGGCGCTGCGCCAATCGATCCGGCAATATCTGGGGCAGCATCCCCTTGTCGCAGGCTTCGAGGGGTCGAAAGACAATATGGGCGGCGAAGGTGTCACCGTGGCGCGGCTGCGGCAGGACTGAGTGGGCGCGAGTCGGCAGTCGGTAGTCGGTAGTCGGTGGAGCGGTTCGTCGCTGGCCCTACGCCTTAACACCACCGCGCAGCCACTACCGACTACCGACTACCGACTCGCCACTAACCCGGAGGTAATCGCACGATGAGCGGACGTGAACAGGAGAGAAAACTCACGCGCATCGCGTCGGCTCCGAACGCGGTGATCGCCGAGATGTGGAAGGAATTGCTCGACAATGAGGGGATTCCGGCTCTGATTCGCATGTCGGGTCCGCTTACCGCGTATGTTACGTTCGCGAGTGCGTACGACATCCTTGTGCTCGCCGCGAATGCGGATGAGGCGCGCGAACTCCTCGCCGCATTCAACGAGAATGAGGACGACTTTGTGGCGGATGACACTACCAACCCCGACAACAGCGGCACAAGCCTGCTGGATAAAAGCGACGAGCCACGCGATTTGTCGGCACCACGCAACGCCTCTGGGGGATGATGGACGGCCTGTTCAAACAAATCCTGATCCTGCTGGCTCTCGTCTTCCTGATCATCCTCATGCTGGTTGGTTATCTGATCGTGCGGGCGACCACCGGCCTGCGCTGATCGCGGCACAGTGCTCTAGCACGCTGCTCTTGCTCTAGCACGTTACGCTATAGAAAGGTGATAGCCGGGCGGTTACGCCCGTCTATCATCGTGTCTAAGCGCACTCGATAATGACTTCCCTGATCGATCGGCCAGTGGCGCTGTCCGAGAGGACAATAGACCACACTGTCCTGCGCGGTGTTCAATAACATCATTGTCAACGCCTGGGTGGACGATCGGCGAACGTCACAGGAGCGTGTGGTGGCGATCCCCCTGCGGGATTACTGGCGATTGCTGGTGGTCTACCTGCGCCCACAGCGCGGGCGCGTTGGCTTGCTGGCGTTGTCGATTTTCGCCTCGATCGGCCTGCAATTGGTGCTCCCGCAACTGCTGCGGCGTTTCATCGACGATGCGATGGGCGGTGCGGCGACCGGCGCGTTGAGCCGCATCGCCGTCTGGTTTATCGTCGTCGCGCTGCTCAATCAGGTCTGTATCGCCGCTGCCAAGTACCTCGGGGAGCTGATCGGCTGGACCGCCACGAATGAACTGCGCGCCGATCTGACCGCCCATTGCCTCGGGCTCGACCAGTCGTTCCACAAAGAGCGGTCGCCCGGCGAAATGGTGGAGCGGATCGACGGCGACATAAATCTGCTGGCGACCTTTTTCTCCCAGTTCGCGATCGATTTGCTCGGCAACATGGTGCTGATCGCGGGCACGCTCGCCCTGCTCTTCCGCGAGGATCTACGGATCGGTCTGGCGCTGACCGTCTTCGCCCTGCTCGGTCTGGTCCTGCTCCTCTGGATTCGCGGGATCGCCGTGCCGTATCAATTGGCCTGGCGCGAGGAGAGCGCACGCTTCTTCGGCTTCCTCGGCGAGCGCCTGAGCGGGATGGAAGATATTCGCGCCGCCGGGGCGGTGGACTATACGCAATGGCGTTTCACCGCACATCTCCGCAGTTGGTGGCCGACCGCACGACGCTCCTACCTCGCCTCGGTGTCGGCCTGGGTCGTTACCTTGACGACGTTTGCCATCGGGAATATCGTCGCGTTCGCGATCGGCCTCGTCCTCTACCGTGCGGGCGCGATCACGATCGGCACCGTCTACCTCGTCTTCAGCTACACCGAACTCTTGCGCCGCCCGATGGAGCGGATTCGGACGCAATTGCAAGATCTCCAGAAGGCTGGTGCGGGGATCGTGCGGACGCAGGAACTCTTCGCTCGGCAAACACGCTTGCCCGACGAGGGGCGGGTGCCACTATCCGCTGGCGCACTTTCCGCCGAGTTCGCCGGCGTTACCTTCCGCTACGATGACGACGAGCCGGTGCTGCGGTCGCTCGATTTCCGTGTGGCGGCGGGGCAGACCGTGGCCCTCCTCGGGCGCACCGGTAGTGGCAAGACGACGATCGCGCGGCTACTGGCGCGGCTCTACGACCCGGCGGCGGGTGTGGTGCGGCTCGGTGGCGTGCCGGTGCGCGATGTCGCGCTCGGTGATCTGCGCGGGCGGGTCGGGGTGGTGACCCAGGATGTGCAACTCTTCGCGGGGACGGTGCGCGAGAATCTGACCTTTTTTGATCCGGCGGTGCCGGAAGACCGGCTCTGGGCCACGCTCGATACCCTGGGCTTGGCGGGCTGGGTGCGCGGCTTGCCGCATGGACTCGACACGGAACTCGCCCCTGACGGCGGCGGGTTGTCGGCAGGCGAGGCGCAACTCCTGGCGTTCGCCCGCGTTTTCCTGCGCGATCCGGGACTGGTTATCCTCGACGAGGCATCGTCGCGCCTCGATCCGGCCACCGAAGCGCTGCTCGACCGCGCCATCGCCACCGTCTTGCACGACCGCACCGGCGTGATCATCGCCCATCGCCTCGATACGGTGCGCCGCGCCGACCTGATCCTGATCCTCGATGCGGGCGAGATCGTGGAGTTTGGTGAGCGGATAGCGCTGGCGACCGATCCGGCCTCGCACTACAGCCGCCTGCTGAGTGCCGACACCGCCGGCGAGGAGGTGCTGGCATGACGACCTGGCAGTTCCTGCGGGCGCTGATGCGCTACCGCCCCTGGCTCTACTTGGCGAACGGGTTCCTCTGGTCGCTGGTCCATCTCGCGCCGCTCCTGCCCGGCCTATTGGCGAAGTGGTTTTTCGATACCATCAGCGGTGAAGCACCGGTCGGCATCAACCCGTGGTCGCTGATCGGTCTGCTCGCCGCCGTGACGCTGGGGCGGATCGGCGTCCTCTGGCTCGGCTCCGAGACCGATGCATACCACCGCTTCACCATGAGCGCGTTGCTGCGCCGTAATCTCTTTGAGCAGATCTTGCGGCAACCCGGCGCGCGTGCCTTGCCGGAAGCCCCCGGTGCGGCCCTGAGCACCTTTCGCGACGATGCCGAACAGGTCGAGGATACGATCAGTTGGACCCTCGACCAGGTCGGTGCGGGCCTCTTCGCGATCGTGGCGTTCGCGATCTTGTTGACGACGAGCGCGCGGCTAACCCTGGCCGTCTTCGTCCCGCTGGTTGGCGTTGTCGCGCTGATGCGCTTTGCGGCGGCGCGGATCGAGCGGTATCGCCGCGCCAGCCGGGGGGCGACGAGTCGTGTCACCGGGCTGCTGGCGGAGGTTTTTGGGGCGACGGCGGCGATCCAGGTCGCCGGAAGCGAGCGCCACGTCATCGCGCGTTTGCGCGGGCTGAACGACGAGCGCCGCCGCACGACGGTGCGCGACCGCACCCTGACCCAGGTGCTCGATTCGGTCAACGCCAACACCGTCTCGCTCGGCACCGGCCTGATCCTGTTGCTGGCGGCGGGTTCGATGCGTACCGGGTCGTTCACGGTCGGCGACTTCACCCTATTCGTCTATTACCTCAACTTCGTGACCGATTTCACCTATGGTGCCGGGCAATTCCTCGCCTACTTTCAGCAATCTGGCGTGGCCTTCGCGCGGATGGTGGGGCTGCTCGGCGGTGCCGCATCCGCCACGCTGGTCACGCATACACCGCTCCACTTGCGCGGAGATGCCCGCGCCGTGCCGCCACCGCCAGCGGCGGTCGAGCCGCTGCGCTCTTTCGTGGTGCGCGACCTGACCTACACGTACGCACAGTTGAGGCGCGGGATTGCCGGCGTCAGCTTCGCGGTGCAGCGCGGCGAACTGCTCGTCATCACCGGACGGATCGGCGCGGGCAAGACGACCTTGTTGCGGGCGATCCTCGGCCTGCTGCCCGCCACCGCTGGCGAGATTCGCTGGAACGAGCGTGTGATCGCCGATCCGGCATCCGAGATGGTCCCCCCTCGGACGGCCTACGTGCCGCAAGTGCCGCGACTTTTCAGCGATTCGCTGCGAGAGAATGTGCTGCTGGGCCTGCCCGAGTCAGAGGCTGATCTGCCTGCTGCGATCGATGTCGCGGCCCTCGCGCAGGATCTTGCTGCGTTGCCGCTGGGCCTGGAGACGGTCGTCGGCACGCGCGGGGTGCGGCTCTCTGGCGGGCAGATTCAGCGGGTCGCGGCGGCGCGGATGCTCGTCCGGCAGGCCGGGTTGCTGGTGGTGGATGACCTTTCCAGCGCGCTCGATGGCGCTACCGAACGTCTCTTGTGGGATCGCCTGTTGGCGCGACCCGGCACCACCTGTCTCGCCGTTTCTCATCGTCGGGCGGTCTTGCGGCGGGCGGATCGGATCATCGTGTTGCGCGAAGGCCGCTTGGTGGCGAGCGGCACACTGGACGAATTGCTGGCAACTTCAGAAGACTTGCGGGCGCTCTGGTACGGGACTGATCCCAACGGTGACGGCACGGCGGCAGGAACAGCGGCGATCAGCGAAGAGGAGTAGCGGTGGCGTTGTACCATTTCAGCGAGGAGCCGACGATCGCGCAGTTCGTCCCGCGCGAGATGGCGACACGGCCCGGCGAGCGGGCGCGCGTCTGGGCGATCGACGCCGCGCACGCCCCGATCTATTTCCTCCCAAGGGATTGCCCCCGTGTCTGTTTCTGGGCGTTGCCAACGACTACGCCGGAGGATCGTGTGCGTTTCCTGGGTCAGACCGCCGCCCGGATGGTGATCGTCATCGAAGGCGCGTGGCTCGATCGGTTACGCGCGACGCAACTCTATCGCTATGCACTGCCCGCGACGACGTTTGTCGAGGATGAGGCCGAGCAGCAGGGGCCGGGCTACTACGTTTCGTATGCGCCGGTCGTGCCGCTGTCTGTGGAGCCGGTCGGCGATCTGCTGGCCAGTCTGGTTGAGGCGGGGGTGGAGCTACGCCTGACACCCGCGCTCTGGCCGCTCTACCACGCCCTCATCTCGACTACGCTGCATTTCTCGATGATTCGGATGCGGAACGCACAGTTGGAAGAAGAATCGGCGTAGCTCGGAACTTATCTGTGTTACGTCAGGACATTGTGCGACGGTGCCCCTTCCTCCAAGGGATAACGAAGTGTACTTTCTTACAACGCTCCTACGCCCTCTCCCGATTCTAATATGGGCTTTTGCGAGAACTGCATACTCTCGTCAATCATATATGATAATCGGACAAAACTAACGTTGCATGCAAGCTTCGCCGTACACGATGGCATCAGCCAATACAACAACCTCTTATGATAATGACGCGTCAACTTATGAGAGAAGTCACAGCACGCCCTATTGAAAAGGTGTGTCCAGGCCCGATGAGTATTGATCCCTACACGGGTCTTTTTCGGCAAGAGAACAGGCGGTCCATAAGACCGCCTGTTAGGCAATCAGCGCTCGATTGTCGTACGACCGATTAGCCGGGTTACTGGCCGTATTCCTCGTTGGTGACGTGGCGACCCCAGGTAACCGGGCTGCCGGAGTCATCGGCCTCCTGCATCGCGGTGTGGGTCATGAAGCGGTCGGGAGCCGCGCCGTGCCAGTGATTCTCGCTGGCCTCGAAGTAAACGCGGTCGCCGGGGTAGATCACCTCGACCGGGCCGCCCTCGCGCTGGCAGCGGCCGACGCCCTCGGTGACCCAGATGGTCTGGCCGAAGGGGTGCGTGTGCCAGGTGGTGCGAGCACCGGGCGAGAAGTGGACATTGGCCGCACCAAGGCGCGACGGCGGGGTCGGTGACGTGATGGTGTCGATGAAGACGCTCCCGGTGAACCACTCTTGCGGGCCTGGGATCGTCTGGCGCTCATTCCTGACAATCTGCATGCTGTCCTCCTCATGTTGTTGGTGTGTGCCTAGGTCTATGCCTGATCGATGCCACGGCCATTCCGGGCAGCGGCGCGTATGGTTACGCTTCCACCTCGAGCGAGGTCGAGAGGTCCCGATAGGCGTCGATCTCCCGCTGCAACGTGGCCACCACCTGCTCGGCCGCGCCGATCGCGTCGGCACCGGCGATGAAACGGCGCGGGGGCTGCGCCAGCGCGGCGATCGTCAGCAGCGCCTGGGCGAGCTTGGCGGGGTCGCCGGACTGCTGGCCGTTCGCGCCCGTCCAGGCCGCATGCTGGGCGGCGTTGCGCTCGGCGTAGTCCACGATGGTCGTCGCGGCGTAGGTGGTCGACTCTGGCGTGAGGAGTTCGGTGCGGAAGAAACCCGGATTGACGAGCGTCGTGTGGATACCGAACGGCGCGACCTCGGGGGCGAGCGACTCCATGAAGCCTTCCAGGCCGAACTTCGACGCGGCGTAGGCGGTGCAGTATTCCTGACCGACGAGGCCCGCGGTCGAGGAGATCGTCACCACATGGCCCGCGCCCCGCTGGCGCATGACCGGCAGGACGGCGCGGGTAACGTTCATCGGGCCGATGAGGCTTGTTGTCAACTGCCGCTCTATTTGCTCGGGTGTCAGTTCCTCGAAAAAGCCCGCGTAGAAGTTGGCCGCGTTGTTGACCAGCACGTCGATCCGCCCGAAGCGCGCGACGGCGGCCTGGACCGCCGCCGCGGCATCCGTGGGGCTGGTGATGTCGAGCTTGACGATCAGCAGGTCGTCGGCCGCGCCGAGGGCGGTGGCCACGGCGGCGGTGTTGCGGCCGGTGGCGACAACCGCGTTGCCCGCCGCGAGGGCGGCCGTGGCAATCGCCACGCCCATGCCGCGCCCCGCACCGGTGATAAACCAGACCTTCTTGTCAGTCATCTGTTCCTGTCCTTGCTTACGATTTGTGGTGGGTCGGTACACGCCAAGCCGTGTTACCGAGGGGCGATCTCGACGCGGATCTCGACATTCGCCGGAAGCTGGTCGAAGACGCTCAGGTCGGAGGTAATCTCGCCCAGTTTCGTGAGTTGACCGGGCGAGCTAGTGGGCTTGAAGATCATGGTGAAATGGTCTTCCGGGTTCCAGTACACGAGTTCACCCGGCTGGACCGACGTGTAGAACGGTCCGGTCTCGGTGAGCGGGGCGGGGAGCACCGCGATGATCTCGATCGTCCCGCCCTTCCGCCCCGACAACGTCCGCGGCAGGGAGGCCGCAAAATCGCGGGCGGCAGCGCTGTTGTTGAGGGTCGCGGTGATCCTGGTGTCGCCGATCGTGATGATGATCGGGGTGCTAACGCTCGCCGTCGCGGTGGCCGCTGCTGGAGAGGCCGCAAGGGTGGCTGTCGGTGACACAGCGGCGGTGGTCGCTACCGGGGAGGCCATCGCGGCGGCAGTCGGCGACACAGCAGCGGCGGCTGACGGCGAAGCCACAACGGCGGCGGTCGGCGAAGCCACAGCGGTGGCCGAGGGCGAAGCGGCAGCGGTGGCCGAGGGCGAAGCGGCAGCGCTCACCGTAGGAGAAACCATTGCGACGGCGGCTGGCGCTACCGTAGAGGTTGCGGCGGGATTGGCCGAGCAAGCCGCAACGGAGATCGTGATCGCCGCCCCGGCCGCCAAGGTGAGTATTTTCTGCATGGCCTTGATTGCCCCCACACCGAAGCCGAACGGGCATCGCGGCGTAGGCTGAACCTTCTTGCTTGTTCCGCGCTGCACATTGTGTACCCTATTGCCAGTCATGAGCCCTCCTTCGCCGGACTTCTGCTTGAACAGTATTCCAGCTATTTATAATGGCAGGAACCAGTTCCCTATGCCTGATAACAATCATAGCGAGTATGTCTCTAATCCCGTATAATTTTTTTCTAAGAGAGTATGCTAATTCTATAAATTATTGCGGGGTAGCAGGGGCATGATCGGAACGCTACAGGGCGGCTCGGCTGACACGCAGCAGGCTGAGCGCGAGGCACAACAGGTACAGGCTAACCGCGCGGAATTGGTCGCGCGACTCGGACGGGCGGCGCACAAAGAGGGGGTGGCCGAGCCGCTGACGGGGGTACAAATCTTCCACGCCTCCGCCCCCACGGAACTGGGGCAGGGGATGACCCCACGCGCCTTCTGCGTGATCGCGCAGGGCAGCAAGGAAGTCCTCCTGGGCGATGCGTGTTATCGCTACGACCCCGCGCACTACTTCATCGCCACCGCCTCGCTGCCGGTCGCCAGCCGGGTCGCCGAGGCGTCGCCGGAACACCCCTATCTGAACTTCGTCCTCGCGCTCGACCCCGCCCTCGTCGGCTCGGTCATGGTCGAGATCGGCCACGCCGCGCCGCGCGCCAATGCCCCGGTGCGGGCGCTCGACGTGAGCCCGCTGGATGCCGGGCTGCTCGACGCCGTGGTGCGCCTCGTCCGAATGTTGGATACCCCGGCCGATGCGCATTTCCTCGCGCCGCATATCACGCGGGAGATCGTTTACCGACTTCTGAAAGGTGCGCAGGGCGGACGCCTCGGTCAGGTCAGCACCGCAGGTGGCGGGCACCGCATCGCGGTGGCGGTCGAGCGGCTGCGGCGGGATTTCGATCGACCGCTGCGGATCGACGATCTCGCGAGCGACCTGGGGATGAGCGTCTCGGGCTTCTACCAGCACTTCAAGGATGTCACCGCGATGAGCCCGCTGCAATTCCAGAAGCAGTTGCGGCTCCAGGAGGCCCGCCGCCTGCTGCTCACCGAGGATGTCGACGCGGCCAGCGCCGGTCGGCGCGTGGGCTATGACGACACCTCCCACTTCACGCGCGAGTACAAGCGGTTATTCGGTGCGCCACCCCTGCGCCACGCCGAACAGATGCGGGATGGTGCCTGGGCGAGCGTCGGCATCTGAGCGAAACGGCCATCCGGTCGGACGCCCTGACCCGGCGTCCCGCTACGGGGAACTCCTCCGTTGACGGTGGCGTACCGCCCCCACCCCAAGCCTGGGGCCCACCCACTCGCCAGCGATGAGACCCAGTCGCACGAAAAAACACCCCTGAGCAGGCATTGCAGCACCGCTCGGGGGTGTTTTTGAGCCCCAGTCCTATCGGGAAGTGGACGGCTCCCCCGCGTCCAGGCCCAATAAGTGCTGACAAAGCCCAATAGGGCCTTGTGCTAGTAGGGGAAGGCGAGGGCCTTGAGTTGGAGCCAGTCGGCGACGCCGAGGAGGCGATTGAGATAGATACAGAGGGTGTGGGCGGTCGGCTTGGTATACAGCCGGGCGCACAGCCCACGGAAGGTGTGGGCGTGGTGGGCGGCGATCCCGAACTGCGCGGTCAGTTGGTCGTTGACGGTCTCGACGATCTGGCGTGCCGCGTTGCGGCGGCGGGCCGCTGCGGCGGGCAGTTGGCGGCGCTGGTTGCGGCGCGGCACGGTGAGCAGCGCCACCGCGCGCGCGTCCTGGAGCGCGGCGGCCAGCGGCACGCTGATGTACGCCTTATCCCCCAGGACCGTCAGGTCCGCGTGGCCGCCCAGCAGTCCCGCCCCGACGGCCACGTCGCTGGCCGAGGCCGGGGCGAGGGCGAAGTCGCGGATGACCCCGCCAAGGGTGACCAGGAGGTGCAACTTGTAGCCGAAGATCGTCTGCTTCTTGGTCGGCACCTTGCCGAAGCCCGCTCCCGCCGCCCGCCAGCCGTCGGTTCCGGCCGCGCTCGGCACCAGGTGGAACGCGAGCGCCGGGACCGGCAGGTTGTCGATGGCGCACTGGCGATCCCGCGCCACATCCAGCACGGCCAGGATCGCCTGGCGGAGCGCGTTGATCGCCTGCGCCAGGTCGCGCCGCCGCCGGTTGAAGCGGCGCCGCTCGGGGATCGCCGGGAACAGGTGCCGGTACCCATGCCAGCAGCGCAGCAGCGTCGTCTCCTGCGTCCAGCCCCGGCACTCGCCCACCAGCGCCATCGCGATCAGCTCGCTCGCGCTACAGCCCGCCGTCGGCCCGCGCGTCGGCTTGTACGCGGGCGGCAGTTGCCGCCACAGTTCGTCGACCACCACGTACGCCCATAGACAGCAATCCACGAACTCGGCTATCATCATGCTGGCCCCCTCGGCGGTACGGGGTGTGGTGTCGAGGCACACCCGAGCGCCGAGGGGGACTCGCTGTCAACTACCGGCAACTAGCACAACGCCCTAATAGAGGGCGTAGAGGCGCAGTAACCCGGTCCTTCTTAACGGTTGATCACCCGTTCGCGCGTGCGGCGCTCGCGCTTGCGCTGATCGTGGCGCTCCTGCTGCTCGGGCGTGCGCTCGACGGGCGCGGCGTTGATATTGGCCGCCGACTCGATCCGCGCCTTCGCCTCGCGCATCAGCGCGAAGATCTTCTCCAGTGCGTCTTCCCACGTTATCTTCAAGCCATTGGTGGTGAGCCGCAGGCTCGTCGGGCCGATGAAGAGATAGTCTCGGAAGAGACGGCGTAGGGCGGTCTGATCGAGTCGCCCGGTCGGGAAAGGGCGGAGCGTCAGCGAGCCATCGCGAAAGGTCACCGCCTCCACCCCGAGCGCGAGCGCCTGGATTTTTACCGTGGTGAGGTAGCCGAGGGCGCGCACCTCGTCCGGCAGCGGCCCGAAGCGATCGGCTAGTTCGCGCAACAGATCGTCCAACTCGGAGGCGACGCGCACGGCGGCGATCCGGCGATATTCCCGCACCCGCGTCGCCGGGTCGGTGATGTAGTCGGCGGGCAGCAGGGCGCTGATCGGCAGATCGAGCAGGACCGGGCGCTCCTCCTCGACCGCCACGCCGGTGCGTTTCTCCTCGACGGCGGCGTGGAGCATCTGCACGTAGAGGTCGAAGCCGACGGCCGCGATATGCCCCGACTGCTCCGCGCCGAGCAGGTTGCCCGCACCACGCAGTTCGAGATCCTTCATCGCGATCTTCAGCCCCGAGCCGAGATCGGTGTGGCTACCGATCGTTTCCAGGCGTTCCTGGGCGTCGGAACTGAGCGGTTTCCCCTCGCGGTAGAGGAGATAGGCGTAGGCGCGATTCCCCGAGCGCCCGACCCGCCCGCGCAACTGGTGGAGTTGCGTCAGGCCGTAATAGGGCGCATCGTCGATGATGATCGTGTTGGCGGCGGGGATGTCGATCCCCGATTCGATGATCGTGGTGCAGACGAGAACGTCGAATTCGCCCTTGACGAACGAGAGCATCACCTTTTCGAGTTGCCCCTGGTCCATCTGCCCGTGTCCGATCCGCACGCGGGCCTCGGGGAGCAATTCAGCGATATGCGCGGCGACCATCGCCAGCGACTGCACGCGATTGTGGACGAAGTAGACCTGGCCGCCGCGATCGAGCTCGCGCAGGATCACCTCGCGCGCCAGGGTGTCGCTGTAGGCCACAACGAAGGTGCGGATCGGCAGGCGCTCCTCTGGCGGCGTGTCGATCACGCTGAGATCGCGGATACCGGCCAGCGCGGTGTGCAGGGTGCGCGGGATCGGCGTCGCAGTGAGGGTCAGCACATCGACGGTCGCGCGCAGCTTCTTCAACTTCTCCTTGTGCGCGACGCCAAACCGTTGCTCCTCATCGACGACCAGCAGGCCGAGATTCTTGAAGTGGACATCGGTGGCGAGCAGCGCGTGGGTACCGATGACGATATCGACCTTCCCCTCGGCCATATCGCGCTTGACCGCTTCGCGCTCCGCCGTGGTCCGTAAGCGCGAGAGCATCTCGACGCGGGCCGGGAAGGGCGCGAGTCGTTCCTTGAAGGTGCGGGTATGTTGCAGGGCCAGCACCGTTGTCGGGACCAGGAGCGCGACCTGGGTGCCGTCGTTGACCGCTTTGAAGGCGGCGCGGATCGCCACCTCCGTTTTGCCGTAGCCGACATCGCCGGTGACGAGGCGGTCCATCGGGCGTGCGTTCTCCATATCGCCCTTGACCTCGGTGATCGCGCGCAACTGGTCTTCCGTCTCGATGTAGGGGAACGACTCTTCGAGTTCGCGATCCCAGACGCTGTCCGGCGCGAAGGTGTGGCCGGGGGTCGCCTCGCGCGCGGCGTAGAGGGCGAGGAGTTCGTCGGCCATATCGGCGACCGCCCGCTTGACGCGGCTCTTCGCCCGCGCCCACTCCTGTGAGCCAAGCCGGTTGAGGCTCGGTTCGTCGTCACCGGTACCGCTGTAAGGGGCGATCCGGTCGGTCTGGTCGATCGGCACGAAGAGGCGGTCGCCCGCCGCGTAGTCGAGGGTCAAGAACTCGCGTGTCGGGGCCGTGCCGCCGCCGATCGGGGCGTCGCCGACCGTGCGGGTGATCATCCCGGTGTAGCGGGCGATCCCGTGTTCCAGGTGGACGACATATTGTCCCGGCACCAGCGCCCGCACAAACGCCTGATGCTGCGCCGATGAGCGCCGCGAGGCCCGGCGTACGACCCGCACCGTCCCGAAGATGTCGTGGTCGGTCAGGACGACAAGCGCACCCGGCGTCAACCGTAGGCGCTCCTCTTTCTCCTCATCCGCGCTGCCGAACGAACTCGCGCCGATGTCGCTCGCCGGTTCGTAGAGCCAGCCGTTACTCAGCGTCTCCTGCACCAGCGTCAGGGGCGGCAGGGGATCGGCAAGGCTGTCGGTCGCCAGCTGCGGATAGATCTCGCGCTCGGCCAGGATCTCGCGTAGGCGCTCGGACTGCTCGGTGACGATGATCGTCTTTACGTCGCCGCGCATGTAGGTGGCGACATCGCGGGCGAGCAGCGGCAGGCGTCCGGCATACGCGGCGGGTTGCCCGAGCCGATCGAAGCTGAGCGTCTTGCCCGATGTGCCCTCGGCGCTCTGGCCGAATTCCAGGCGCGGGGTGTCAGCGAGCTTCCGCGTGACCGCCGCCCAGGTGTGGTAGGGGCGCTGCAAACCTTTCGGCAGTTCGCCATTCGCCTCGAACACGAAGCGCAACTCTTCCGCCTGCGCCTCCAACTGTTCTGCGGCCAGCCTGATCGCACCCGGTTCGTCGAAGATCACGCTGGCATTGGCCGGGAGATAGTCGAGTAGGCTGCCCGGTTCCGCGCTGAAGTACGGCGCGAGGAAATCGGGCGAGGGTGGCGTTTCGCCGCGCTCGATCAGCCCGAGAATTCGCTGCCACTCCTGCACCACCTCCGGGCGCAGGGTGGACGGATCGAGCGCCCGCAGGCGTTCCAGGGCCACATCGCGCTCCCAGAGTGGCAATTCGCTGGCGGGCAGGATCGTCACCGTTTTCAGGCGACCGGACGACCGCTGCGTTGCGGGGTCGAATGGGCGTAGAGAGTCGATCTCGTCGCCGAAGAGTTCGATCCGGATCGGATCGCCGGAGCCGGACGGCCAGACATCGATCAACCCACCACGTCGGCTGAACTGCCCCGGCTCGGCCACCGCCGAAACCGGCTCGTAGCCCCCACCGATCCAGCGTGACAGCATCTCGCTGACGTCGATACTGTCACCGACACGCAACTCCTGTTGCCAATCGCGTAGCGCTTCCGGTGACATCGTCTGCCCTTGCAAGCCGCGCGCACTAGCGACCAATACGAGTCCGCCTGATTCTGTGCCGCTGCGGGCGCGCAGGAGCCGATCGAGGGTGCCGAGTCGTGCCGCCGCCGCCACCGGGTCGAACGGTAGCTGTTCGTAAGGCAACGCATCCTGGGCCGGCCAAAGGAGGAGTTCGTCACCGGGGGCGAGGTAACAGGCGAGGCTATCGTGCAGGCGCGCGGCGGCGTCCTGGCGCGACGCGACGACCAGGAGTGGGCGGTCGAGTTCGTGCGTCAGGGCGGCGATCACGATCGGTCGTGTCTCCTGTGGGACGCTCTCCAGCGTGAATGCCGATCCGGGCTTCGCGCGTGATAGGGTCGCGACAACTGCCGCGAACTGCTCGTCTTCGGCGACTGTCGAGAGCAATGTGGTGAGCAGCATCTGGCAAGATCCCCTTACTGCACGGATAGTTTCAGACAACGTGGCGCAACGCAAAGAAGCCGGATCTTGGCGATCGGCCAT
>JAABUN010005591.1_pt1 | contig 15415 bp, 11 predicted proteins | sample 5559311 | NCBI WGS metagenome assembly JAABUN01 (sample SAMN10711877, study PRJNA513370) | rock metagenome | isolation source: Antarctica rocks | place: Antarctica: Victoria Land, Siegfried Peak sud | reverse complement strand
TCTTCACCGCAACGATCGCCATGCTGGCGACACGCGCAAGGATTGAGCGTCGCGTTGGGAGGATATTTGTGAACACGATCCGGATCACCGTCGGGCGTTTCGTCTACACCGCACGGCTCGAAGAACAAGCGGCCCCGCTGACCTGCGCCGCCTTCATCCCCTTGCTGCCGTTCCGCAACAAGATTATCCAGGCGCGCTGGAGCGGCGAGTCGGCGTGGATCCCGCTCGGCGATTTCCAGGTCGGCGTCGGCTTCGAGAACCACACCAGCCACCCCGCGCCCGGTGAACTCCTGCTTTATCCGGGCGGCTTCAGCGAGACGGAAATCCTCTTCCCCTATGGCCCGACCCTGTTCGCGTCGAAGATGGGGCAACTGGCCGGCAACCATTTCCTGACGATCGTCGAGGGGCGCGAGCAGTTGGCCGAGATGGGCAAGACGATCGTCTGGGAAGGCGCGCAGGATATCGTCTTCGCGCAAGGCTGAACACAGGCGCGGCCCTAGCTTTGTGGCTGACCCGGCGGCGTTGCCGGTGCGTGCGTCACCCGGAATGGCGCACGCGCCATCGCCTCGCCATTGAGATGGCAGATCACGACGTAGAGGCCGGGGCCGGTGAAGCGCAGGTTGTTGATCGAGAGGGCCAGCGGGATCACCTGATCGTCGCCCTCGATCAGGTGCGGCGGTCGGCCTACGTCGAGTGTCCCGTGGATCGTCCCCGGTGGGTCAGGGAGGATCGTGTGCCCATCGGCGTCGAGGACATCGAGGGTGAAGGTGGCCGGTCGCCCCGTTTCGCTCCAGGGGACGCGGAGCCGGAGGGCCACGCCGAGGGTGGCGTGGACGAAGGGGAAGGTCCGCGTGAAGAGGGTGTCCCACCCGCCGCCGTGGATATAATGCTTCCCCCCGACCGCCGCGACCGCGTCGGCCAGCACCAAATAATCGATCTGCATCAGCCGCCGCTCACTGTCGCTCGCCCACCGGTGGTCATCGCCTATCCGCGTGCTAGTATGCCCTTGCCGCACAGCCCCGCGCTACCGTCTGGTGGCGCACGGGCCTTGCCCTCCATTTCCTCGATTATCTTCGACCCCTCACGAAGGAGAGACCGATGGCCGTTCCCGCCGCGCGTTTGATCACCGCGCAAGACCTCTGCGCGCTCCAGTTTGTCGGCGATCCGCAGGTATCGCCCGACGGCACACACGCCGCCTTCGTGGTGACGACGACCGATGCCGACGCCGACGAATACCGCTCGCGGATCTGGCTCGTCGCGACGGATGGTGCGGGTAAGGCACGCCCGCTGACGAGCGGCGAGAAGGCCGATACCGCGCCGCGCTGGTCGCCCGATGGTCGGCAACTGGCCTTCCTCTCGACACGCGGCGGGAAGCCACAGCTCTACATCATCGACCTCGCCGGGGGCGAAGCGCGCCAACTCACCACGCGCGAAGATGGGGCGGGCGAGGCGGTCTGGTCGCCCGATGGGCGCCAACTCGCGTTCGCGGCAATAGTCCCGGCAGAAGGGGCCGCTGAGGAGGAGAGGGAAACTGCGAAGTCGGGCGAGCCGTTGCGGATCGAGCGCCTGCGGTACAAATCCGATGGGCGCGGTTTTATCCACGGCAAAGCGTCGTTGGAGCGCCGCCGTCACCTCTTCGTCATCGATCTCCCCGCTGCCGCTGACGGCCAGACCGTCGAGGCGCGGCAACTGACCAGCGGCGACTGGGACGACGATCAAGCCGTTTGGTCGCCGGATGGGGTGCGGCTCGCCTTCGTCTCCTATCGCGAGCCGGATGCCGACCGGGCGTTGCGCGCGGATATCTGGACCGTCGCGGTCGAGGGGTTCGAGTCGCCGCGCAAGCTGACCGCCAGCGATGGCTCGGCCTCTGGCCCGGCGTGGTCGCCCGATGGCGCGACGATCGCCTTCTTCGCCAGCGCCGAGGCCGAGCGACCATTCGCCACGACCCGCCTCTGGACGATCGACGCCAGCGGGCAAGGGTCGGCGCGATCTGTCGCGCCCGACTTCGACCGCGACGCCAACAGCGGCCCGATCTCCGACCAGACGTTGCCCGGTGGCACCGCACGGCCGATCTGGTCTGCCGATGGTGGGGAATTGCTCTTCCTCGTTGGCGATGGCGGCAATCAGTCGCTCTACCGTGTCCCGGCGCGGGGTGGGACACCGACAGCGGTCGTCGCCGGGGAGCGGGCGATCGTCGCGGTATCCGCTGGAGTGGGGGCCGCGAGCCCGATCGTCTTCTGCGCGACCGATGGCACGCGACCGGCCGAACTCTTCGCGACCGCCGCCGATGGCAGCGCCGAGCGGCGGTTGACCGACTGCAACGGCCCGTTCCTGGCCGGTAAGACGATCAGCCCGCCTGAGCGCCTGCGCTTCCAGGGTGGCGCTGAGGATGAGATCGATGGCTGGCTCATCTCGCCGGTCGAGCGCGAGGCGGGCCTGAACTATCCGCTGGTGCTGATGATTCACGGCGGGCCGCACGGGCAGTACGGCAACACCTTCATGCACGAGTTCCAGTTCCTGGCGGCGCGCGGCTACGGCGTGCTTTACCTCAACCCGCACGGCAGCAGCGGGCGTGGCGCGGCCTTCGCCAAGGAACTGACCGCCGCCTGGGGTGAGAAAGATCTGCCCGATCTCCTCGCGGGGATCGATCACGTCCTGGCGCGCGGCGAGGCCGATCCCGCGCGGTTGGGGGTCGGTGGCGGCTCGTACGGCGGCTTCATGACCAACTGGATCATCGGCCACAGCGAGCGGTTCAAAGCCGCCGTTACGATGCGCTCGATCGCCAATCTGCTCAACTTCTGGGGGACCAGCGATCTCTTCCATCTCGGCACTGTGCCGGAGTTCGGCAATCCGTGGGAGGAGGCCGAGCGGTATCTGCGGCTCTCGCCGATCATGTACGCCGCCAACTTCACCACGCCGACCCTGATCCTGCATCAGGAGGAAGATCACCGCTGCCCGATCGAGCAGGGGGAGCAACTCTTCACCGCGCTGCAGCTGCGCGACATCCCGACCCGCTTCGTCCGGTTCCCCGGCGAGAGTCATGGGATGTCGCGCAATGGGAAGCCCGCACACCGGCTCCAGCGACTGGACGAGATTGTCAACTGGTATGACCGTTTTCTCCGTGCGGATCAGGCGAAAACCGGGACCGAGTGAGCGCCGATCTGTCCACGCGCGCTACGCTCGTCCGTATACCGCGCGATATAGGCCAAATTGGGTGTACGTACTAATTGCGGAGGTGATCATCTTCCCGCTACAATGAGCGCGCAGTGAGAGAGGATGTGGGCACGGTCCGCCAATAACCGGCCCACAGAGGAGTTATACCTTCGATGACGCGACTGGGCCTTGTCCTGGCAATCGCTCTGGGGATCGTGTCCCTATCCGGTGTTTCCCTTGGGAGCGGGGCCGAACAGTTCCCCGACAAGGCGAAGGCGCAGATTATCGTCTCGCAGGATAAGCAGTTGATGCTGATCTACGAGGGCGAGTTACTGGTGCGCCAACTGCCGATCAGCACCGGCTGGCCGGGGGTTCGCAAGACCCAGACGCCGACCTGGAACGGTCGCGTCGGCGAGTTCTGGGGGACGTTCGAGTCGTTCGGCACCACCCAGGATCTCGGCTACTGGCTCTTCACCGACCGCCTCGCCGATGGTGAGTGGAATGGCGATATCCTGATCCACGGTGCGCCGTACACGGTGAATCCGGTGGGCGCGAAGAGCTATAGCCGCGATCATATCGGCAAGACGCCCGCCAGCCACGGCTGCATCCAATTGCTGCCCGAAGATGCCGAGTGGTTCCACCGCTGGGATCCGGTCGGTGTGCCGATCACCATCCGCGCATTCAGCGGCGGCACGCTGATCTACCCCAAGATCGTCTTCGGTGCCCAGCTCACCGGTGCCTCACCGACGCAGGGGCAGACACCCGAGCCGACCGGCAGTGCGCTGGCGCTGCCGTAGGCGAGGGGTGGATGGCCCCGGTGGCCCCGGTGAGGCCCGGATAGATAGCCCCGGATTGAAATCCGGGCTAAGGGCTGCGGCCACGAAACCCGCCTCCGCGGGTTGAGAGTTCGCAGACTGGATGTGGCGGCGAAACGGCGGATCGCGGCGGCCACGAAACTCGCCTTTGCGGGTTAAGGAGCGTGGTTAGGCAGTAATGTTTGAGCGGAACTACCTCGCTGTTTACGTTCATCTCGTTTGGGGCACTTGGGATCGGTTGCCGCTTTTGACCGGTGATTTAGAGCGGGATATGCATCGTGCTATCGGCGCTGAATGCATAGCTTTAAGTTGTGAATCGATTGCCCTTGGTGGTGTCGCCGATCATGTCCATCTGCTGGTGCGTCTCTCTGCAACATTATCTATTGCTGATCTCATGAAGCAATTGAAGGGTTCATCGGCACATTTATTTGCCCGTCAGCTTGTACCCGGTGCATTCTTCAAGTGGCAAGCCGGATACGGGGCCGTGTCAGTGAGCCCGCGCCACTTGGATCAAGTCAGCAATTACATCGCCAAGCAGCGTGAACACCATGCGAGTAACACTTTGCTTCCTTCCCTGGAACTTAAGCCACGTTCTAACGCTGCTCAACAATAACCCGCAGAGGCGGGTTTCGTGGCCGCAGCCCTTAGCCCGGATTTCAATCCGGGGCCACCGGGGCCACCGGGACTGCCCGATGCACCCCCTCAGGGCAACACATAATCGACCGGCGGCAGCGCCACCGCCACCGTATCCCCGACCCTGATCGCGCCAGCGCGCTCGACCCAGGCGACGAGGCCACGGCGTCCTCGCGCCGCGCGCACGAAGCGACCGCCGATCGTGGCGTCAGCGGGGAATTCGCGGGCGAGTACCTTGCCGGGCAGGCCGCACGGCGCGTTTTGTTCCGTGATCACGATCGTCGCTTCGGCGGGGAAGAAGAGTCGGGTGCCAGCCGGGAGGTGCGAGAGGCGCGGCACCCCGCGTGTGACGATATTTGCGCCGAGCCAGGTCGGCGCGATCTGCGGCACGCCGAGCGCGGCGGCGAGTTCAGCCAACTCTTCTTCGGCGACGAGTGAGACTTGACGGCTATTGCGGATCGGGGTGCCGCGCGGGTAGAACGGCACGCGGGCATCGGCGGCGCGGGTCATCCCCGCGTGCCGATCGCCCGCGAACCCTGCCAGGGTCACCGCGATCGATTCGACCGGTGCCGAGACCAGATAGGCACCGCCCGGTGAAGCCTGGCGCTCCTTGCGCGTGCGTGGCGGCTCTTGCTGGCTGATGAAGAGCCCGGTGATCGTCGCCTCGAACGTTCGTTGCATCTCGCCTCGTGCTCTTTCATGCGCCAGCGGTCGTTGGCTTTCAGTATCCAAGTAGCGAGACGCCGTTATCGGATGCCAGTTGGCAACGTGTACTCGCCAGAGCAAGGATAGCTCGGGGACATCGTCATTATCCTGGCTACAGTCTTTATCAGGTTTGGCGTTGCGTCTGCTGGTAGGGGCGGGTCAAAACCCGCCCCTACCAGCAGACGCCTGTATGTCGCTCCTCCCGCCTTAGCCGAACCCCAACTGGCGCAGATCGGTCAGCGCGTCATCGATCGCGGCGGTGGCGGCGTTGAGCGCATCGAGGACGCGGTTGCGTTCGCGGATGGCGGTGGCGCGCAGGCGCATCGTCTCGGCGATGTCGCTGCCATCGGAATCCAGGTATGGGCTGATCGCATCGAGGCCGGGGAACGGGTAGGCCGCCCCGCTCGATGGGGCGTCGTAGCGGTCGCCGGGATGCCAGAGGGTTGGCAACAGCAACTGGTTGAGTTGTCGCAGGAGGCGATTGCCGCGCACCAGCCCTTCCTCGTAGTTGGGGGATTCGCCCTGGGCGATGTGCAGCAGGGCAATCTGCAAGCGCTCGGTCGCGCCCTTGAACGCCGTGGCGTGCGTGCCGAGCGCGGCGAGTTCCAGGCGCTCGGCGGTGGCATCGAGGATCGCACGCACCCGCGTCTCGACGGTTCGCGCCAGTGCGGCAGACTCGAAGGGGAGGAGCGGCGAGGTGCAGAGCCGCGCCAGTAGCGGGATACACGCTCCGATCCCGCCCGCCTGCGCCGCCGCGAGGCTGATCGTCGGTAGGCCGAGTCGCACGAAGGGTGGATCGCTCGGCGGGGCGGGCTCGTCGGCCCATTTGATCGCGCGCACGCCGCCCTCGCGCAGTGCCCCCTCCGCGAAGGTGCGTAAGCCACGCCCTGACCAGGCGTTTAACGTCTTGCCGCCGCGCCGCCTGGGTGGGTGGAGTTCGACGTACCCGGTAGCGCGTTGTTGCAGCCCTTCCCAGGCGTGTTCGGTGTACCAGACCGGCCCTGCCGCCAGGGCCGCGCCGCCCGGCCACCAGACGCAGCGCACGCCGCGTCGTAAGCGCCCCGCGTGGCTGGCGAGGATCCGGCAGAGTTCGAGCAGGCAGGCGGCGGCTTCGACACCGTCCTCCGGGGTCGGGCCGGGGACGCCGAGCAGCAGAAAATCGTCCGGCTCATCGGCCCCGGTGATCGTCGCGATGGGCAGCGTCAGGCGATCTGTCGTCCACCCCGCCGCGACGCTGAGACGTACCGGCGTCGCGCCCGCCGCGCAGAGGGCCAGAAAACCTTCGCCCGCCGCACGCCCGATGATGATCGCTGGCGTCGCGGCGGGGCCACCCCAGAGGCTCGGCACCGCCGTCGGCTTCAGCGCCTCGTTCGGGCTGATGTAGACCTGCGCGACCGCCCCGCGCGTCGCGATCGAGGCGACCACCGCCGAGGTGGGTGGGCCATCGACCAGCGCCACCGCGCCGGTCAGGCCGGTGTTCACCGCTTCGTCCGGGCTGGTGGCGCGTAGCTCGGCCACGAGCCCACCGGCGGGCGTCGCGGGGCTGTAGGGGAGGGTCAATGCGGCGACCGGGGCATCGCGCCGCGCGAGGCTCAACCATGCCGCACCGGGGAGACTGACGAGTGCGTCGAACCGCTCGGCGGTCGAGGTGATCCCCCAGGTGCGGAGTTGCGCGCGGATGAATGCGGCGGTTCGATCGCGCCCAGCGTCACCCAGCGCCGCGGTGAGCCCCGCCGCATAGACCGCGATCTCGCCGGGATCGAACGCCGCGAGGAGATCTTCTTCGAGCGGCGTCAGGCCCTCCGGCATCCGTTCTCCTCCCGCTGCGCCATGCCGCTCACCCCACGTCACCAATGGCGGCGATTATAGCCGATGACAAGGGTGCGGTTCGCATACTCTCGGGAATGGTTAATGCGGAGGGGCGGTATTACCTGGATCAGCGCCCCTGACGCTGGCGACGACGCGGCGGATCTCCGCCAGGATAAGTGCTGGCTGGTCGTGGTGGACGTAGTGGCCGGACCGCTCCGCGCGCATGAATCTTCCTTGCGGGCTGGTGCCTGCCAATTCCTTCTGAACTCCCTGCCAGATCTGTTCCATATGCTCGGTCGGCCAGTTGGCGGGCAGCGTCGCCGCTGGCGGTGCCTGACCACGCGCGATGACTACTAGCGGGATGTCGGGCATTGGTGCCGCCGCGCGTACTTCAGCCCAGCATCCCTGTCGATCGATCCCTTCAGGGTTATTCCCAAAACTCTCATCGAAGGCGTGACACTCTTCTGGCGAGAGCGCCGCGCGCACACGGATTGGGAAATCAGCATGGGTTGTGTCGAGCAAAATCAAGCCCGCAACGTCACGCGGATAGCGCCGCGCGTAGAGTTGCATGTTCAACCCGCCGAGAGAATGGCCGACCAGCAGATATGGCGGCGGGATCGCGGCGGCGGCAAGGAGCGCGCGGAGGTCTTCGACGATCTGGCCGCTCGTGCGCGGAGGTGGTGCCGCCTCGCTGCGACCGATCCCCGCACGATCGTAGACATAGGTCTGGGCGAACGCGGCGACTTCCTCGATCAACGTTCCCCACCCGTCAGCGCCATCGCCTCGCCCGGCATCGAAAACGACCGTGGGATACCCCGCGCCGTGCGTCCTCAGATAGAACCGACGATCGTTAACGGTGATCAGGCGCTCTGTTGCCGACATACGCACCTCATCAGACAAAGAGCAAGCGAGCGGGGCAGCCGACCCCCGTCTATCTACACCAGGGTCGGCTGCCCCACGCGCTTAACGTCAGACTTTCACCTCGACCGCATTGAAGATGTTCTTGATAGCGGTGATGTAGCGATCGTCGGCGTCGGCGGCGGATGGGGGGGCGTATTCCGCGCGTGGCGGCTCGCTCGCGCGCCGTGCCTGGGGCGTCTGGCGTGGTGCGGGGCCGGGGGTGCTGCGGCGCGTCTCCGGCATGACTTCCGGCTCGGGCGGCTGCATATCCCACGGCGGCTCGTCGTCGGACATCTCCGGCTCCGTTGGCGGGGTCGGGGCCGGGGTTGGGGCGGCTTTTGGCGCTGGCGCGGCGATTGGCGCGGGGGGGGCCGTGACGGCGACGATCACCGCAGGGGGCGCTTCGCGGAGGGTGCGTGGCGGCGCGGGCGCTGCCGATGGTGCGGGCATCGAGGCGACCTCGGCCTGGGTGATACATGCGAGGCTATACGGGCCGTTGAGCACCTGCGCCAGCACTTCCTCGATCACGCGCTTGGTGTCGTCCTTGTTCAGGCCGTTGCGGTGGAAGTCATAGGCCGCGACGAGGGTTACGGTGCCATCGGTCACCATGTACGGATCGGTCGAGGCCAGCAGCGCCTCGATCCGCCGGTTGATCGCTTTCACCCCCTGGCGGATGCGCGGCCAGAGTTCGTGCAATCGCTCCAGCGGGATGTCCGGTAACGCGGCGACCCGCTCCTTGGCGGGCGGGGCCGCCACAGGGGTAGGCGGCGCGACCGGGGGCGGTGTCGGCGGCAGCGCGGCGATCGGGCGCGGCTGGTCCGCTGGCGCGCGGGGGATCGGCGGCGGCGGCACAGCCGGGCGTTCGCTGGGTGGCGCGTCCTCCGGGGTCGGCACGGCGCGTGGCCCTGTGGCGTCCGGCCTGATCGGTGTCGGCAGCCGTTCCGGTGGCGCGGGGCGCTCGGCGGGCGGCTCGGCGACCGTCGGGCGCGGGGTCGGGCGGCTCGGCAGGGCGCGCGGCGGGGTGGCCGCAGGGCGCGCGGTGGCGGCGGGCACGGTTGCGGCAGGCTCCTCAGCGGTGCGGGCCAGGACGGCGTCGATCAGGCAGAGTTCGAGCGGCAGATGCCCGTAGGCGCTGTGGCGGATCCCGTAATCGACCTGACTGAACCGCTTCACCAGCGCGGCGATCTCGCCGAGGGTGAATCCGTCGATGTGCTCGGGCGCGACCGGCGTATCGACCTCTTCGTCCAGGGCGCGATTCGGCGAGGCCGCCGCGTGCAGCAGCGCGCGCAGATACTCGACGATCTGGCCCGCGAATTGGCGCGAATCGGCCCCGTCATCGATCGTCGCGTTGATCGCGCGCAGCCCTGCCGCCGCATCCCCGGCCATGATCGCGTCCACGAGGGTCAGCACCTGCTCGCCGCCACCCGCGCCGAGGATCTGGCGCACCGTGTCGGCGGTGATCCCCTCCCCAGTGTCGCCATACGACGAGAGTTGATCGAGCAGACCGAGCGCGTCGCGCATCGCGCCACCGGACGCGCGGGCGATTGCCATGAGCGCGGCGTCGTCGGCCGTGATCCCCTCGTTGGTGCAGATCCGGCGCAAGTGATTGGCGATCAGATCGACCGGGAAGCGGTGGAAGACGAAGGTCTGGCAGCGGGAACTGATCGTGTCCAGCACCTTCTCCTGGTCGGTCGTCGCCAGGATGAAGACGACGTGCGGCGGCGGCTCTTCCAGGGTCTTCAGCAGGGCGTTGGACGCCTCTTTGGTCAGTTGGTGGACCTCATCGATGATGTAGAACTTCTTCGTCAATTGCGCGGGGGAGAACTTGACCTTTTCGCGGAGATCGCGCATATCCTCAATGCCGCGATTGGAGGCGGCGTCGATCTCGATGATGTCGGTCGCGCGGCCCTCGTTGATCGTGCGGCAGGGGACGCACTGGTTGCAGGGGCGATCGTCCGGGTTCGGGGCTTCGCAGTTGACCGCCTTCGCCAGCAAGCGCGCCGACGAGGTCTTGCCGCTGCCGCGCGGGCCGCAGAAGAGGTAGGCGTGGGCGACGCGGTTGTGGCGCACGGCGTTCCGCAGGGTGCGCGAGACGTGGCCCTGCCCGACGAACTCTTCCTCGCCGAACGTTGTCGGGCGATATTTCCGATAGAGCGACTGCGAGCGCCCGTTTGCCCCTTGCCCCGACATCGTCCCCCCTTGCCCCGCATGACCGATAACCGCTGTACGGACGATTATACGTGATCATGGCAGGGGGGCGGAACAGGAATCACGGAGATGGGGAGGGGCAGGGAGAGGAGAAGTACGAAGCGCGACGCGGCGAACGCCCCCCAGCCCCCCAATTCTGGGGGGGTACAGGCGTTGGGAGGCCGGAGGTTTCCTGGAAAGCCATCACCTCGCAACAGCGATACCCCCCAGAATTGGGGGGCTGGGGGGCCGTCACCCTTCACCGCACCGCCACAAACCTCTCGGGTCTGAACGGGGCCAGTTGGGGCGATACTTCGCCGCCCGCGATCTCGCCAGCCAGGAGGCGTCCGAGCAGGGGGCCGAGGGTGACGCCGCTGTGGGTCACGGCGATGTAGGCGTTGGCGTAGCCGGGAATCTGGCCGACGATCGAGACGCCGTCGCGCGGGAGTGGGCGGACGCCGATACGGGCGGCGGCGATCCCGGCGGCGCGGACGGCGGGGAAGGCGCGGGCGGTGCGGGCCAACGCCTCGGCGCAGGCGGCGGGCGGCGGGTCGAGCGGGGTGTCGGCATCGACGGTCCGGTCGAGGTCGTCGGCGTGCGCCAGGACGAGGCCACCGCCCGGATCGGGGCGGAAGGTGATGTCGTCGGCGTGGCAGACGCAGCGCCCTGCCGGGTTAATCGGCCCGGTGATCGCCAGGAGTCCAGGGAGGCGGTCGAGCGGCAATTCCCAGCCGAGCAGCGCGGCGACCGTATCGGCGCGTGGCCCGGCGCAGTTGACGAGGGCATCGGCGGCGAGGGTCGTGCCGTCGGCCAGCGTCACGCCGGTCGCGCGGTCGCCGGTCGTCGCGATGGCCGTGACCGCCGCGTGCGTGCGGATCGTCGCGCCGCGCTCGATGGCGTGATCGAGTAGCTGGCGGATCAGGGCGGGGACATCTACCCAGCCCTCAGCGGGGGCGTACCAGAGTTCCGGCACGATGGCCGGGTCGAGTGCCAGCCCCGGCTCTAATTCCGCGATGGCGCGCTCGGTGGGGAGTGCTTCGAGCTTGTAGCCCCACTCGCGTTGTCGCGCAGCGTCTTCGCGCAGTTGCGCCTGTCCCGCTGACGTGACGGACCAACTGCGGCCGCCGACCGGGTGCAACCACGGCGCGGCGGCGAACTCCCGCCCGAGCGCCGTGTGTTCGGCCATCCCCGCCATGTTGAGGTCGTGGTAGGCGCGGGGCGGCTTATGCGCCGAGTTGAGCCAGGCGAAGCTCGATGCGCTCGTCCCGCGACCCGGCTCACCGGCGTCGAGCAGCGTCACCCGCGCCCCGGTGAGCGTCAGCCGATAGGCCGTCGCCGCTCCGACGATCCCGCCGCCGATCACGATGATTTCTGTCGCCGTCCGTGCGCTCATCTGCCCTCTTTTTCGCTCGTCTCGATCGTTGTTGATTTGGCGTCTCCACTGGTACTAATTGGCTATGCTGTGCTCCTCCAAGCGTACCAACATTGCGGTTACACTCAGAAGAATCTCCTGTTTGGTGGCGCGGCGTCAACTCGTCACCGCGTTTGAACAGATCTCCAGACACCGCTCGTGCCAACCTGTGAAACTGGAACCCCTCTCATTACTCCGGCAATCCGCTGACAGTGACGTAAGCGTATAACCTGGTAGTCCCCTTCGCTGCCCTATCGCCAGAGGAGGAGCGTATGACTCGAATAGCTGCCCGCCTCGGTCGCCTCATGAGCCTCATGCTGCTGGTGTCATTGCTCGTGCCCACGTTCGCGATTGCCCCAACGCCGCAAGCTGCCGCCGCGCTCGATGCTGGCTTTCAGGATAGCTCGGTGACGGATGTTGCCTCACCGACCGCCCTCGCCTTTACCCCCGATGGGCGGATGCTGATCACCACCCAGCCGGGAAAGCTCTATGTCTACACCACCGGGGCACCGGTCGTCGCACTCGATCTCACCGTTGGGAAGCTGCTCTGCGATACGTTTGAGCGCGGCTTGCTCGGGGTGGCGGTCGATCCGAACTTTGCCACAAATCGCTTTATCTATCTCTACTATACCCACAAGACGGCTCCTAACGCGCAGTGTCAGAACGGTGTGCTGGCATATAACCGCGTCTCGCGCTGGACGCTGTCCGATGCGAACGTGGCGAGCGGCGAGGTCGTGTTGGTCGGTAATATCGGCTCACCCGCTGGCAACCACAATGGCGGCGATCTCAAATTCGGCAAAGATGGCTTCCTCTATGTCGGCGTCGGCGATGGCGGCAGCACGCCGCAGACGGCACAGCAACTTTCCAGCCTCAACGGCAAGATCCTGCGGATCACTGGCGATGGCAATATCCCCACTACGAATCCCTACGCACAAGATCCCAATAGTGTTCGCTGCAATACCGCTGGTGGGACAGGCGACACGGGCAAGCTCTGTCAGGAAATCTACGCTTACGGTCTGCGGAATCCGTTCCGCATGGGATTCGACCCGAATGCTGCATCGACCCGTTTTTTCATCAATGATGTCGGGCAGAATACCTGGGAAGAGATCGATAACGGGCAAGCCGGGGCGAACTACGGCTGGAATGTGCGCGAGGGCCACTGCGAGAACGGCTCGACCATCAACTGTGGCACCCCGCCCGCTGGCATGACAAATCCGATCTATGACTACGGGCGCGGCGGTAGCCCGTCGTGTTCCTCGATCACCGGCGGGGCGTTCGTGCCGAACGGCGTTTGGCCCGCCGCCTATACCGGGGCGTATCTCTTCTCCGACTATGCCTGCGGCAAGATCTTCACCTTGCGGGAGACATCGCCAGGAACCTGGACGCGCAGCGACTTCCTGACCGGGCTCGGGAGCAGCAGCGCGGTCGATCTGCGTTTCGGCCCCTGGAATGGGCCGAACGGCGCGACACAGGCGCTCTATTACACCACGTATGCCGGGGGCGGCGAGGTACGGCGGATCGGCTACGCGAACGCGACGAATAATCCGCCGACCGCCGCGCTGACCGCTTCGCCGCGTTTCGGCGCGACGCCATTGCGGGTCGATTTCGATGGCGGTGCCAGCGCCGATCCCGATCCCGGCAACACGCTGACCTGGCTCTGGGATTTTGGCGATGGCACCACGACGACGACGACCCTCCCCACCGTGAGCCACACCTACACGACCGCCGCGATCCGCACCGCGACGCTGCGGGTGCGCGACGGCGGTGGCCTCCTCTCCGGCCCGGTGACGGTGCAGATCGGCGCGGGGGATCATCCAGGGCTATGGCGATGGCACCTTCGGCCCGGCTGACATCAGCCTGCGCGCCCAGATGGCCGGGCTGATCGTCCGGGCGATGGGTTGGAGCGGCGAGTCGGCGACCAATCCGTTCCCGGATCGTGGGTCGGTCGATGACGAACTCTGGTCGGCGGTCGGGATCCTGGCGGCGCGCGGTGTGGCGCTCGGCTATGAGGACGGCACCTATGACCCGACCGGCCCGGTCCTGCACATCCAGGTCGTCTCGTTCATCAGCCGCGCGATGGTCGAGCGCGGCTACTGGACTGCCGCGACCGAGGACGATCCGAGCATCTATCCGAATGTGCAGATCGCCGCGAGCGACCGCCTCGATCTGGTGACCTACGTCCGCAACGCCGGGGCCGTCCCCGATCGCCCGCTCGGCGCGGGTTGGGACGATTGGAACACCCCCGCATCGCGTGGCTGGTTCGCGCGTGCGCTGTGGCAGGCATTGGACGGGCGGTAGGGGCGAGTCGTGGGTCGTGGGTCGTGAGTCGTGAGTCGTGAGTCGTGAGTCGTGAGCCTCTTTCTGCTCCCTGACCATGACGTACTTCTGGATAAGTGATTCACTTCTCTATACATCCGGGTAACGTCAGCTTTACGGCCCCTCTCCGCATATGCGGAGAGGGGCCGTAGTTGTTGCTATCGGATCTTCTGTGCGATGTTAACCCAATCAACGCGAGAATCGTCCGATACCATATTTATGCTCCTTACCAGGAGGTAAGCTATGTCATTAGATGCTACCGCCGTTGTGATAGATGATGGGATGGTTTTGCTGATTCAACGCGCAGATTTCAAGACATGGGCTTTACCGGGTGGTCGCGTTGACGTAGGCGAGTCCGTTGCGGAGGCTGCAATCCGTGAAGTCTATGAGGAAACTGGACTGAAGATCGAACTCATGAGCCTCGTTGGAATTTATGCTATGCCGCGCTGGATAGGTAATGATCATAGTGTGGTCTTTGCCGCCAGACCGTGTGGAGGTATGTTGCAGCTACAAGCCAATGAAGCTGATGACGCGCGCTACTTTCGTGCCGATAAACTCCCTGTGTATCTCAATTGGTGGCACCATCAGCCAATCCGTGATGCCATCGCTGGTGTAGGTGGCAGTGCTGTTTGGCAGCAAGAGGTCCGCTGGCCTGCTAGCTGGATGTCACCGGAGGAAGTTTTTAGGTTACGTGCTAATGGCGCGTTACCGGAATCTCTGATTCGCGAAGGCCGAGAATGGTGGGGCCGCGAACCTCGCCCCGGTGAGCAGTGGAAAGAAGTTGAAGAGCAATAGAAGCATCACAGCCTTGCTCTATATGCGCCCTCTGCATCGTCTCACAAGGTCTAACCTATTCGGATTTTGCTAACACCCCCGCCAGCGTCTTCGTGGCGACGTTGCTGCCGCTGACGATCAGGAGGATCGGGCCGGGGGTGGCGGGGAGCAAGCTTTCTTGGAGGGCGGCGAGGCCCACCGCGCCGGCGCCTTCGACGATCAGGTGATGACGGTCGAGGAAGGTGTGCATCGCGCGGGCGATCGACGCCTCGGAGACGGTCAGCACGTCGTCCAGGGTGTCGCGCACGAGCGGGAAGGTGATCGAGCCAGCGGCGATGTTCCCCGCCAGGCCATCGGCGAGAGTCGGGTCGGAGGCGACCAGCACCAGTTGGCCCGCCGCCAGCGAGGCGGCCATCGCGGCTGAGGCGATCGACTGGACGCCGATGATCCGCACCCCCGGCAGCAAGGCCCGCGCGGCGAGCCCGATCCCCGAAGCTAGGCCGCCCCCGCCGATCGGCACGACGATCGTCCCGGTTTCGGGGAGATCGAGCAGCGCTTCGAGCGCGACCGTCCCGGCCCCGGCGATCACCGCCGGATCATCGTAGGGCGAGACGAATGCGAGGCCACGTTCGCGGGCGATCTCCGGGGCTTGCGCCTCGGCCTCGTCGTAATCGCGCCCGATCCGCAGCAGTTCCACGCCCGCACGCCGTAA
>JAABUN010005590.1_pt1 | contig 15421 bp, 16 predicted proteins | sample 5559311 | NCBI WGS metagenome assembly JAABUN01 (sample SAMN10711877, study PRJNA513370) | rock metagenome | isolation source: Antarctica rocks | place: Antarctica: Victoria Land, Siegfried Peak sud | reverse complement strand
CAGCCGGTCCACGTGCTCACCCAGTCTGTCGGCCAGCCCGGCGAGGTGCTCCTCGCTGGTGACGTCGACCTCGAGCAGCGGCGGCACCGGGTCCAGCTTCTTGATCACCCGGCCGGTCAGGCTCATCGCCCGGCCGAAGTTGGAGACGACCACGGTGGCGCCCTCGGCTTGGGCGATCCGCGCCACGTGGAAGGCGATCGAGGTGTCGAGGGTGACGCCGGCCACCAGGATGTTCTTGCCTTCGAGGATCCCCACGGGCGTCAGTGTCCCATGCCCAATCCGCCGTCGACGGGGATCAGGGCTCCGGTGACGTAGCCGGCTGCGTCACCGGCCAGGAACTCCACGACGCCGGCGACGTCGTCGACGGCGCCCAGCCGACCGAGGGGGATCTGCGCCGCGTACTTCTTGATCGTCTCCTCACCCAGCTGGGCGGTCATGGCGGTCTCGATGAAGCCCGGAGCGACCACGTTGGCCGTCACTCCCCGCGAGCCGAGCTCGCGGGCCAGCGAACGGGCCATCCCGACCAGCCCGGCCTTCGACGCGGCGTAGTTCACCTGACCGGCCGAGCCCAGCTGGCCGACGACGGAGGAGATGAACACCAGCCGACCGAACCGGGCGCGGATCATCGGTCGGGCCGCTCGGCGGGCCACCCGGAAGGCGCCCGTCAGGTTGGTGTCCAGCACCGCGTCCCAGTCGTCGTCGGTCATCCGCATCAGCAGCGTGTCGCGGGTGATGCCCGCGTTGGCGACCAGGACCTCGACGCCCCCCAGGTCGGACTCGACCTGGGTGAACGCTGCCTCGACCTGCTCTGGCTCGGTCACGTCGGCCCGGACACCCAGCACGCCCTCCGGCACCTCACCGCTGCGGTAGGTGGCGGCCACCCGGTGGCCGGAGGCCAGCAGTCGCTCGGCGATCCCGCGGCCGATGCCCTTGCTGCCCCCGGTGACCAGCACCGTCCGGGGCGTGGCTGCGGATGCGGCGGGGCTCGACGAGGTGGTCACGGCCTCACCGTAGCGAGCGCGACCGGGCCTGGCCGACCAGGCGTACCCTGGCGCGGTGGTAGACCCCGCGCACCGCAGCCGACCTGTGCCGCCGGTGATCACGGACGCCCGATCTGCGGCCAGCGAAGAGATGTCGGGCCGGATCCGCCGCTACACGATCACGATGGCGTTCCGGATGGCCTGCTTCCTCAGCATGATCTGGGTGCAGGGCTGGTTGCGCTGGGTGCTGCTCGCCTGCGCCGTCTTCCTGCCCTACATCGCCGTCGTGCTGGCCAACCAGGCCGACCAGCGCAGCGGGCCCAGCAAGGTCGAGCACGGGGCCCCGGAGGACGCGCCCCAGCTGACCACCGGCGAGCAGGTCGAGATCGTGACGGGCCACGTCGTCGAGGACGACGACCGGCGGGAGGGTCGCGTTGCCTGAGCAGGGCCCCGAGACCGGTCAGGTGCTACGCGGGGTGGACCCGCTGCCGTCGGGTGTGGACGGGCTGGTCTGCTCGGCCAAGGGCTGCCGTGCCCCGGCGACGTGGGACCTGCAGTGGAACAACCCGAAGATCCACGTCCCGGACCGGCGCAAGCACTGGCTGGCCTGCGCTGAGCACCGCGACCAGCTGCGCAGCTTCCTCACGACCCGGGGCTTCCTGCGTGACGTCGAGCCCTTGGCCGACCCCTCCGCTCCCTGAGCCGTCGAGTGCGGGGGCGCTCAGCCGCCGATCGCCGACATCGGCCGGTCAGGCTGCAGGAACGACGGGTCGTCGATGCCATGGCCCGCCTGCTTGCCGGCCACCGCGACCAGCCACCGGTCCGCTAGCTCGGCGTCGGTGGCGTTGGCCCGCATCGGCCCACGGAGGTCGGACTCAGAGCGAGAGAACAGACAGCTGCGCAGCTGGCCGTCGGCAGTCAGCCGGACCCGGTCGCAGCTGCCGCAGAACGGCTTGGAGACCGCGGCGATGATGCCGACGCTGTGCTCGGTCCCCGCCACCCGGAACAGCTCGGCCGGGGCACTGCCCCGGGCCAGCGCATCGGCGGGGTCCTCCACCAACGGCAGGTGGGACTCGATCCGGGTCCGGATCTCCGCAGCGGTGACCATGGTGGACCGCTCCCAGGCGTGCTGGGCGTCCAGGGGCATCTGCTCGATGAAGCGCAGCTGCACGCCCTCCGCCATCGCCCACTCCACCAGCGCCACCACCTCGTGGTCGTTGACACCGCGCATCAGGACGGTGTTGATCTTGACGGGGTCCAGCCCGGCCGCGCGGGCCGCGCGCACCCCGGCCAGCACGTCGTCGAGCCGACGCCGCCGGGTCAGTGTCGCGAAGGTGTCGGCCTGCAGGGTGTCGAGAGAGACGTTGATCCGGTCCAGACCGGCCGCCGCGAGGGCCTCGGCACGGGCGGCGAGACCGATGCCGTTGGTGGTGAGGGCGATCGCCGGCCGCGGGCGCAGGGCGGCCAGGCCGGCAACCAGCTTCTCCAGGTCACGGCGCAGCAGCGGCTCGCCACCGGTCAGCCGCAGGGTGGTGATGCCGAGCCGCTCGACGCCGACCCTGGCGAGTCGAACCACCTCGGCGTCGTCCAACGCCTGCTCGTGGGGCATCCAGTCCAGGCCCTCGGCGGGCATGCAGTAGGTGCAGCGCAGGTTGCAGCGGTCGGTCAACGAGATGCGCAGGTCGGTGGCCACCCGCCCGAACCGGTCGCGGAGCGCACCCGCACCGGGCCCGGGCGCCGGCGGCAGGTCATGAGCGGCCGAACGCACCCGAGGCATCGCCAGGTCGGTGGTCACGCCGCCGAGTCTAGTACCGGGTGCCGTCGTTCCCCCGCGGCTGCACTCCCCGGTTGTGCAGGGCCGGGTGGTTGCCTCGCCAGATAGGCGGCTCAGCCCGCTGCGGCGTCCGGCGCGCCGGTGTCCTCGGCGTCGGTGTCGTCCCCGCGGGCGGCGAGGACCTTCGTACGCTCGCTCATCAGATAGACCGCCGACGCAGCGGCCGAGACCAGCGCCACGGCCCGCATCCACGGCTTGTTCAGTGCGTCACCCGACACCGCGTCGAGGGAGAAGCGACCGGGCCCGCCTGCCGCCACCGCCGCCCCGACCAGCCCGAAGGTCGCCGGCAGCTCGAAGCCGCCGCCGGTGTTGAAGAAGCCGGTGTGCATCGAGCTGGCGACGGCCATGTTGCCGGCAACCGCCGCGCCGGCAGGACCGCTGGCGAGCCCGAGGGCCAGCAGGGTGCCGCCGCCGGCCTCGCAGAGCCCGGCCAGCAGCGCGTTGCGCTCACCCGGGACGAAACCGACCGACTCGAACCACCCGCCGGTGCCTTGGATCCCGAACCCGCCGAACGAGCCGAAGAGCTTCTGGGCGCCGTGGGCGACGCAGGTGGCCCCCACGCCGACCCGGATCAGCAGCAGCCCGACGTCACTTGCCTTGCTCATGGGACACCTTCCGACGGAGACAGGCTCCGAGGCTACGGGAGGGGGTCAGCTGACTGGGGCGGGGGTGAGCACGCGCTCGGCGTGGGAGTAGATGTTCATCCGCTCGCCGCGGACGAAGCCCACCAGGGTCAGCCCGGCCTCGGTCGCCAGCTCGGCCGCGAGCGAGCTCGGGGCGGACACCGCGATCATCATCGGCAGCCCGGCCAGCACCGCCTTCTGGGTCAGCTCGAAGGAGGCTCGACCCGACACCACCAGCACCAGGTCCGACAGCGGAAGCCGGCCTTGACGCAGCCCCCAGCCGATCACCTTGTCCACGGCGTTGTGCCGCCCGACGTCCTCCCGGGCGCAGATGATCTCGCCCTCGCTCGTCATCAGGCCGGCGGCGTGCAGTCCACCGGTCTTGTCGAAAGCCTTCTGCTGCTCGCGGAGCCGGTCCGGTGCCGCGGAGACCAGCGCGACCGGGAGCCGGAGCCCCGCCCCGAGGGGATGACAGGTCTGGCGCACGACCTGGTCGATGCTGGTGGTGCCGCACACCCCGCAAGCGCTGGTGGTGACGACCTGACGCCGGTTCTCCGCCGACGGCGGCACCGCGGTCGGGCCCAGGGCGACGTCGAGGACGTTGTAGGTGTTCAGCCCGTCGGGGCCCACCCCGTCGCAGTAGCGGGCGCCCCTGAGGTCGTCGGCCGCGGCGATGACGCCCTCGCTGTGCAGCAGCCCGTGCACCAGGTCGACGTCGTCGCCGGGCGTCCGCATGGTCACCAGGTAGGACTCCCCGTCCAGCCGGATCTCCAGCGGCTCCTCCACGGCCAGGGTGTCGGTGCGGCGGACGGCCGGACCGGAGCCGAGCCGGAGCACCGGGTGCAGGCGGGTGACACGTCCCATGTCATCATCCTGGCACCGGCCACCTGACCGGTGACGAGCACGGGACCGTGCGGACGCTGCGTGACGGCGGAGGGAGACGGGGCATGGAGCTCTACAGCTGGCTCGAGGCGGTGGCCCAGCGGCTCGACCTGACCAACGGCCCGCTCGACGACGCCGAGGTCTCGACGCTGCTGGACCTGGCCCGCGACGCGGCCCACGAGGTCGAGCGGGTCGCGGCACCGCTGACGACCTTCCTGGCCGGGGTGGCCGTCGGTCGCGGTGCGAGCCTGCCCGACGTGGCCTTGACGTTGACCAACCTGCTGGCCGAGCCCGGCCCGCGGGCTGAGGACAGCCCCGGCTGAGCCCGGCGCGTAGCCTGACGGGGTGCGTCGTCTGTGGGTCCGCTGGGCTCTGCTCGTGGTGTTCGTGGCCGTGCTGGGGACCGTGTTCGTCAACCTCGGCGGGTGGCAGCTGGACCGGCTGGACCAGCGCCAGCAGCGCAACGCCGACACCCTCGCCAACGAGGCCAACCCGGTCGTGCCCTTCCAGCAGGTGTTCACCCGGCCGATCCAGGAGTCCGACCAGTGGCAGCGGGTCGAGGCCCGCGGCACCTTCGACGCCGAACACCAGTACCTGCTGCGCTACCGCAGCAACGGTGACGCGAACGGCTACGAGGTCGTCACCCCGCTCCGCACCGCAGCCGGCTCCGTTCTCGTCGACCGTGGCTTCGTCAGCCTGGACCGCGGCGAGCCCATCCCGACGGTCGCCCCGCCGCCCCCGGCGGGCGAGGTGACGGTGACGGGCCACGTCCGCCGGGACGAGCGCGGTCGCGGCGCCGCCCTCCGACCCGTGAACGGCCAGATGAGGTTGATCAGCTCGACGGCGATCGGACCGACGCTGCCCTACCCGGTGGTGAACGGCTACATCGGCTTGCTGACGGTCCAGCCGGCCCAGACCGGCGAGCTCCAGCCCGTCAAGCTGCCGGAGATTTCCGACGGCCCGCACTTCTGGTACGCCGTCCAATGGTTCATGTTCACCGCCCTCGGCCTGGCCGGGGTGATCGTGTTCATCCGCGGCGACCTGCGGCTGCGGAAGCAGGAGCGCGAGGAGCTGGCGGCCGAAGCATCGCAGGACGCGAACAGCGAGCCGCAGGTTACCGCCGCCCCCCGAACCGGCTGAGAAGGCCTGCAGGCAGAAACCCTGTCCACAGGTGCGCACAGCCCCTAGCGAGCGCGACGGACACGGAGCAGCAGGGCCCCGAGGCTGAGCATGGCGACCAGTCCGACAAGCATCAGGACGGTATAAGTCGGTCGCGGCTGCTCGACCGTAGCGCCGGTGACCCCGAGTCCGAAGAGTGATGAAACCAGGGACAGGCTGAGGAACCCCCATCCAGCGCTCCGGGGGCCAGCCAGGTCACGCAGCGGCCCCGCACAGCGTAGGTAGGTCAAGCCGGCTACCCCCACGAGAGCGCCAGCCATGAGCAGGAGGTCGGTGCGGAGCGGTACCGTGCGTGCTGCCAACTGGTAGTCGAGCTCCGCCATCGCCACCCCAGGATCGGCGCGATAACGAACGAGTAGCGGAGGGTGGTAACGCGACTCAGGAGGCGCGGGATAGGTACCCTGCGGCCGAACAGTGGATTCGAACACTCCGATAAGGCGCCTGCTGCGCCGACCCTGGCCTGGGGCGGATATCACGGCTCGCGCTCCTTTGACAACATTTCCTCCTCGGCCCTCGTAGGCGACGCTGATCCGCACATCGGGAGCGACGACGACGTGAGAATCAGCTGTCAGGTTGACGACCGCTCGAGTAGCAGGGATATCTTCGGGTAAGGCCAGAATGAGGACACCGAAGAAAACGAGACACCCGAGACCGATGATCGAGGAAGCACTTCTCTGCACCACTCGGAAGGGCCGCGGTGCAGACCTGCGTCGACGCTGCATCGTTCCATCTTCTCATCAGGGAGGTTGAGGAGAAGGAACAACCAACCTGTTCTGAATGCGTGGGCTCACGATGCGCAGTGCTGGACCATCCCGACTATGCGCTCGAGCACCTCTAGCGTCCAGGGCTCCCCCAGGAACTCCTCGACACGACCGGCTGCCCTCGACCGGGCCGCCTCGTCGGGCGCTTCGAGCCATCGGTGGCAAGCCATCTCGCCGGTGTGTCCGACGACGGCAGCCGGCATGGTCAGGTCGCTCAGCGAGGTGATCCGCCAGGTCCCCCGGCCGAACGGTAGGACTCGTAGAGCCGGTGACCCGGTCCGCGTCCAGGCCGAACTCCAGCAGCACCATCCCGAGCTCCTGTCGGCAGAGGCCGCGCCGCAGTTGTCCCAGTCGATGACCACCAGGCCACCGTCCGGCGCTGCCCGCACGTTGTCGGCAGTCAGGGCGCGGTGGCACAGGATGCGGTCCTCAGGCTCGACGTAGACCCGACCGCGACCAGCTGGGCGAGGGAGCAGCCGAGCTCGTCGGGACTGACCCTGCGGTCCGGCGCCTCCAGCTCGACCCACCGGTACGGGGCGAGCAGGGGCTGGTCTGGCGGTTGGACGTCCAGGACAGTCGCTACGCAGTCAAGAAGACCCTCATACCGCTCGAGGACGAGCAGGCCGAGCTCGCGCACGCGTTCCAGCTGCGCGCTGAGGCGGCCGGCGTGCGAGCGCCCGAGACCGGTCGACCGGTCCCTCCAGCCGCGCCTCGCCGTCGAGCCCGAACAGCCGAGCGAGCAGCTCCGGGTCGTCTGGCTGCAGCACGCCGCCACGGTAGCCCCGGTGCGAGAGGTCAGATGGCTAGAATCGCGGAGGTGCCCGAGCCGGTCGAAGGAAGCGCCAGACCCGGGGTCAGGGCCCGCACTCTTGCTCAGCTGTACCGGCGCTTCGGTGAGGTCGCAGCCGGAACATCGCCGCTGCACGAGCGCGTCGCCGTCGCCTTGAGTGAGTGTGCTGAGGCGCTGAGTGCCATGGAGGCTGCGCCGGCGCGCGCTCGGAACCCAGCCACGATCCTCGCAGCGCTGCACGACCTGGCCCTCGCCGGACGCGCCCCGGCGCTGGCCGCTGCCTACGCTGCCGGGGACGGCGACGCTGCCGCCGACGCGGCGATCGACACCCTGCTCCGGAGGACCGACGCGGTGGTGGCCACCGCCGTGCGACGGCGGCCGATGACCTTCGAGACCGGTCGCTGCGCCGTGCTGTACCCGACGATCGCCGAGGCAGCCCGCCGGGTGGGCGCCCAGGCGGTCGGGCTGATCGACGTAGGCGGGTCCGCCGGCCTCAACCTCCAGGTCGACCGCATGGGGATCACGTACAGCAACCGACGCGGACCCCGGCAGGGGGACGACCCCCGGCAACTTGCGCTCACCACGAGGCTGGGCGACCCTTCGTCTACGGTGCAGCTGTCGTCCTCGGTCGTGGGAGACCGACCCGTCCCGACGCACGCGATCCCCGAGGTCGCCGCCCGGGTCGGCGTGGGCCCCGATCTGGTCGACGTGACTGACGCCGATGATGTCCGATGGTTGCGGGCCTGCCTGGGGCCGGATCAGCCGGAGCGGGTCGCAAGGCTCCAGGCGGAGCTGGCGTTGGCGGGGGCAGCCCCTCCGCTGCTGCTGCGAGGTGACGCCGTCGAGCTGCTGCCCGACGCCCTGGCCCGGGTGCCTGCGGACGCCCTGCCCGTCGTCACCACGACGTGGGCGCTGTCGCAGCTCTCGCTCGAGAGTCGCCTGCGCTTCCTGCACCGCCTCGACGAGGCGTCGGCCGGCCGGGCGGTGGCCTGGGCGTCGGCGGAGGGGGTCGGAGTCGCGCCGGCGATACCGACGCTGGGCGATCGCCGCGCTTCCGGCCACAGCATCATCGGCCTGGCGGTGTTCGACCGGTTGGTTCTGCGCGCCGAGGCCGCCGGCCGCTGCTGGTCGCGGGGGCGTGTGCTCGCCTGGCTGGCTGGATCTTCCTGACGCTGGCCCTGTGCCAGGATCGCCGGATGGATCTGGGTCTGTCCGGGCGTGCCTTCGTCGTCACCGCCGCCAGCAGCGGGCTGGGTCGGGCCAGTGCGGCCGCCCTGGTCCGCGAGGGTGCCCGGGTGGTCGTCGTCGCGCGACGAGGCGAGGTGCTGACCGAGCTGACGCACGATCTCGACCGCCTGGCCCCGTCAGGTCCGGACGGCGGACCGGCGGCTGTCGCGTTGACCGCGGACGTCGGCGACCCCGCGACCGGGCCCCGGGCGTGCGCCTTGGCCCTGGACACCTTCGGACGGCTGGACGGCGCCCTGGTGAGCGTGGGCGGACCGCCGGCCGGCAGCGTCCGCAGCACGACGGCCGAGCAGTGGCGGAGCGCCTTCGGCGCCGTCTTCCTGGCCGCACTCGGGGTGACGGAGGCGGTGCTGCAGGCCGGCACCGCCCCGGACCTCGCCGTCGGCTGGGTGCTGTCGACGTCGGTCAAGTCCCCGGTGGGCGGCCTCGCCGCCTCGAACGGGCTGCGTCCGGGACTGGGCATGCTGGTCAAGCAGCTGTCCGATGAGGTCGGTCCCGACGGCACCCGGGTGGTCGGGCTGATGCCGGGCCGGGTCGACACCGAACGCGTCCGGCACCTCGACGGGCTGGCGGAGGACCCCGCCGCGGCCCGCCGCGCCGCCGAGGCCGGCATCCCGCTCAGGCGCTACGGCCGTCCCGAGGAGTTCGGCCGGGTCGCCGCCTTCGTGCTGTCTCCCGCCGCCTCGTACCTGACCGGCTGCGTGATCCCCGTCGAGGGCGGGGCGCTGCGAACGCTGTGAGCGTCGCGGAGGTGCTCGACCTGCTCCGCTGCCCGGTCTGCGGGCTGGCCTTCACCGACGACGGCGGCGGCGTCCGCTGCCCGGCCGGGCACCGATTCGACCTGGCCCGGCAGGGCTACCTGAACCTGCTCGGCAGCCGGCCGCCCCAGCACGCCGACACCGCCGCCATGGTCGCGGCGCGCGAACGCTTCCTCGGCAGCGGCGCCTACGCACCGCTGGCCGAGGCGCTGGTGGGTGCGGTCCGGGACGGTCTGCTGGGCGCCCGGGAGGTGTTGCCGCCCGCTCCCACCCTGCTGGAGCCCGGCGCCGGCAGCGGCTACTACACCGCCGCGCTGCTCTTGGCGCTGGACGGCCGCGGGGTGGCGCTGGACATCTCCGCCGCTGCCGCCCGCCGAGCGGCCCGGGTCCACCCGCGGGTGGCCGCGGTGGTGGCGGACGCGTGGGCGGCGCTCCCGCTGGCTGGGCGCTGCGTCGACGTGGTGGCCAGCGTCTTCGCCCCCCGCAACCCGGCCGAGTTCGCCCGCGTGCTGCGCTCCGACGGAATCCTGGTCGTGGTGACTCCGCTGGCCGAGCACCTGCTGGAGCTCCGGGAGTCCCTGGGGTTGCTGCAGGTGGAGGCTGCCAAGCAGCAGCGGCTCTCCGCAACCTTGGCCGGCGGCTTCCTCCAGGCGGCCGAGACGACCGTGCGGTACCCGGTCGCCTGGTCGCTCCCGCAGGTCGTGGACCTGGTCGCGATGGGCCCCAACGCGTTCCACGTCGACGCGGCGGAGATCGCCGCGCGGACCGCTGCCCTACCCAACCCCTTCACCACGACGGTGGCGGCCTCCGTCTCCACCTGGGTCAAGCGTCCGGATTGACCCCGGCCTGCTGCGGTGCGGATGGCGCGGCTGCGAGCTGGGTGCGGTGCAGCTCCGCGTACAGGCCGCCCTCGGCGAGCAGCTCCGCGTGCCGGCCCCGCTGCACGATCCGGCCGTCGTCAACCACGAGGATGAGGTCCGCCTCCCGGACCGTCGACAGCCGGTGCGCGATCACGATGCTGGTGCGTCCCCGCATGGCGGTGTCCAGGGCCCGCTGGACCGCCGCCTCGGACGCGGAGTCCAGGTGGGCCGTCGCCTCGTCCAGCACCACGACCGGCGGGGCCTTCAGGAGCAGCCGGGCGATCGCCAACCGCTGGCGCTCACCGCCGGAGAGGCGGTAGCCGCGCTCCCCGACCACGGTCTCCAGGCCCTCAGGCAGCGAGCGGACCAGGTCCGCGATCTGCGCGGCCTCCAGCGCAGCCCAGAGCTGGCCGTCGTCGGCGCGCGGGGCCGCGTAGCGCAGGTTGGCTGCGACCGTGTCGTGGAACATGTGCGCGTCCTGGGTGACGTAGCCGACGTGGTCGCGAAGCGAGGACAGCTGCAGCGAGCGGACGTCGACCCCACCGACGGCGACCGACCCGGCGGTGACGTCGTACAGCCGGGCGACCAGGTGCGTCATCGTCGTCTTGCCGCCCCCGGACCGACCGACCAGGGCGACCGTCTGACCGGCCTCGACCACGAAGCTGACGTCGTGCAGCACCTCGGCACCGGCCGCGCCGGCGGACACCGGACCTGGGCCCGCCACCGACTCCAGGCTGGCCAACGACACCTCGCCGGCCCCCGGGTAGCGGAAACCGACACCGGTGAACCGGACCGACGCCGAGCCCTGCACCGGCCGGGCGTCCTCCGCGTCGGCGATCATCGGCCGCAGGTCCAGCACCTCGAAGACCCTGTCGAAGCTGACCAGGGCGTTCATCACGTCGATCCGCAGGTTGGTCAGGCTGGTCAGCGGGCCGTACAGCTGGCCCAGCAGCCCCGCCAGCGCGGTGAGCGTGCCGACGGTCAACCGCTCGTCGATGGCCAGTGAGCCCCCCACCCCGTAGACCAGGGCGGTCGCGAGCGCGGCCACCAGGCCGAGTGAGGTGATGAAGAACCGGCCGTTCATCGCGATCCGGACCGAGACGTCGCGCACCGAGGCGGCGCGCTCGGCGAAGCGCTCGTGCTCGTCGTGGCGGCGGCCGAACAGGGTCACCAGCAGGGCGCCGCTGACGCTGAAGCGCTCGGTCATGGTGGCGGACAGGTCGCCGTTCAGCTGCATCTGCTGGCGGGTGAGGTCGGCCAGCTTGCGGCCCACGACCTTGGCCGGGATCAGGAAGACCGGCAGCAGGACCAGCGCGGCCAGCGTGAGCTGCCAGCTGAGAACGGTCATGGCGACCAGCACCAGCACCAGGCTGATCAGGTTCGACAGCACCGTCGACAGCGTCGAGGTGAACGCCTGCTGGGCACCGATGACGTCGTTGTTGAGCCGCGAGACCAGCTTGCCGGTCTGGGTGCGGGTGAAGAACGCGACCGGCATCTGGATGACGTGGTCGAACACCTGGGTGCGGAGGTCGTAGATCAGGCCCTCCCCGATCCGAGCCGAGCACCACCGCTGCAGCAGGGCCAGCACGGCCTGGACGACCGCGAGGACGGCCAGCACGAGCGCGAGCACGACGGTGAGCCTGCGGTCCCCCGCCAGGACCCCGCGGTCGATGATCGCCCCGAACAGCAGCGGCGGGGTGACAGCGAGCGCCGAGGTGAGCGCGATCAGGACCACGAAACCGGTGATGATCCTGCGGTACGGCCGGGCGAAACGCAGGATGCGCAGACCGACCCCGCGGGTCAGCCGGTGCTGAGCCACCTCGGGGTCCTGCCGCATCCGGCGCATCAGCGACGCCCCTGAACGCATCGACATGCGGGTGGTTCCTTCCTGGTCGCGTCCGTGGACGCGATGAACGTGGTGGAGCGGTCAGCCGACCGACGGGGTGCGGGCGGCCCGGAGCAGCGGCACCTGGGTGTGCCGCTCAGCCGCCAGCTGGTCAGCCCAGGTCCGCCCGGTTGCACCGACCAGCAGCTGCTTGGTCGCCCGCAGGACCGGAGCCGGCAGCTCCAGCAGCGCGTTGACCAGCTGGTCAACCTCGGCCGCGAGCCCATCGGCCGGGGCCAGGCGGTTGATCAGCCCCCAGCTCAGCGCCTCCTCAGCGCCGACCGGCCGGGCCAGCAGGCAGAGCTCCAGGGCGCGGCCGTAGCCGACCAGCTCGACGAGCCGGCCGGTGCCGCCCAAGTCGGGAACCAGGCCCAGTCGGGACTCGGCCATCAGCAGCTGGACGTCGGCGGCGCCCACCCGCAGGTCCGCGGCCAGCGCCAGCTGGAAGCCGGCGCCGACAGCCCGGCCCTGGACGACCGCGACGACGACGGCCGGTAGCGTCCGCCAGGGCGTGAACGCCTGCTGGAAGCCCGCGAGGGCGTCAGCCAGCTGGACGTCGGAGCCGGGCAGCAGGACGTCCAGGGAGCCCTCCTCGGTCCCGCCGGGACGCAGCTGGCGCAGGTCCAGGCCGGCGCTGAAGTCAGGCCCCGTCGAGCGCAGCAGCACGACCTGGACGTCGTCCGGCAGCAGATCGGGGACGCTCGCCAGGGAAGCCCAGGTGCTGAAGGTCTGCGCGTTGCGGACCTCCGGGCGGTCCAGCCAGACGGAGGCCACCCGGCCATCGAGCGTCAGGGCGACGCCACCCGGGAGTCGCTGGACGGCGTCGGCGTCCAGGCCCGGCCAAGCGGTCAGGACCTGCCCTTGGTGTTCTTGCCGGCCTTGCTTGGCTTGCCGTCCTTGGACTTCTTGCCGCTCTTCTCCGCCTTGTCTTTCAGCTTCCTCTTGTCCTTCGACGGCTTCGCCTCCTCTGCGGACTTGTTGCTCCTGCCCGGCTCGACGACCGCCTCCACCGTCGGACCGGTGCGGTCCATCGGGGCCACGACCGGAGCCGCCTGCGTTCGAGCCTTCGTCACAGCCGGTTCCCTTGCGACGGGCATCTTGCTGGCCCGCGCAACCGTGGTGCGGGCCAGAGCGGCCGCCGGGCCCCGCGTCGCCCCGCCACGGCTGCGGATGCCGACCCCGGACTCCCCGACCAGGCCGTGCACGAACCCGAAGGAGCGCCCGATGTCCTCGGCGATCGACCGGATGCTCTCGCCGGCGGCGTACCGCCGGCCAAGCTGGGCAGCGAGCTCCTCTCGCTGGGCTCCGGTGATCCGTGCTCCGCGTTCCAGTCCTGCAGCCACTACGCCTCCTGTGCCGGGTCGCCGGTGTCGCGACGTCGGGACCATGATCGACGGCCGATGATCATGAGACAAGTGCGGTCGGCCAGATGATCAAGGCCGACGGCGGCTGTCGTCTGCGGGCTGACGGCAGCTCCGGGGCCGCGCTGGCCTGTTGTCCTTCCACCGTGCGCGTTCTCCCCCAGGGTGGGACGGGGTCACGCACCTCACGCGAGCGAGACCAGCTCGGCGTACTGCGGGTTCCACAGGTCCTCTACCCCGTCCGGCAGCAGCAGCACCCGGTCGGGGTCGAGCGCGTCGACCGCGCCCTCGTCGTGGGTGACCAGCACGACGGCACCCGCATAGCTCTTGATCGCCGCCAGCACCTCGGCGCGCGAAGCCGGGTCGAGGTTGTTGGTCGGCTCGTCCAGCAGCAGCACGTTCGCACTGGAGACGACCAGGGCGGCCAGCGCCAGCCGGGTCTTCTCCCCACCCGACAGCACCGAAGCGGGTTTCTCCACGTCGTCGCCGCTGAACAGGAACGACCCGAGCACCTTGCGCACGTCGGTGTCGTTCAGCTCCGGCGCTGCGGTCTTCATGTTCTCTAGCACCGACCGGGAGGTGTCGAGCGTCTCGTGCTCCTGGGCGTAGTAGCCCAGCCGCAGGCCGTGGCCGGGCTTGACGGCCCCGGTGTCGGAGGCCTCCACCCCGGCCAGGATGCGCAGCAGGGTGGTCTTGCCGGCTCCGTTAAGGCCGAGGATCACCACTTGGCTGCCCTTGTCGATGGCGAGGTCGACGCCGGTGAAGATCTCCAGCGAGCCGTAGCTCTTGGACAGGCCCTCCGCCATCAGGGGCGTCTTGCCGCAGGACGCGGGCTCGGGGAAGCGGATCTTGGCCACCTTGTCCTGCGCCCGGACCGCGTCCAGGCCCGACATCAGCTTCTCGGCGCGCTTGGCCATGTTCTGCGCGGCGACGGCCTTAGTGGCCTTGGCCCGCATCTTGTCGGCCTGGGCCATCAGGTGACCGGCCTGCTTCTCCGCGTTCTGCCGCTCGCGCCGACGGCGCTTCTCATCGGTCTCGCGCTGCTGGAGGTAGCGCTTCCAGTTCATCGCGTACACGTCGAGCTCGGAGCGGTTCGCGTCCAGGTGGAACACCTTGTTCACCGTCTGCTCCAGCAGGCCCACGTCGTGGCTGATCACCAGCAACCCGCCGGAGTGGCCCTGCAGGAAGTTCCGCAGCCAGAGGATGGAGTCCGCGTCGAGGTGGTTGGTCGGCTCGTCGAGCAGCATGGTCTGAGCGCCGGAGAACAGGATCCGGGCCAGCTCGACCCGGCGGCGCTGGCCGCCCGAAAGGGTGTGCAGGGGCTGGTGCAGCACCCGGTCGGGCAGGCCCAGGTTGCTGGCGATCCGGGCCGCCTCCGCCTCCGCCGCGTAGCCGCCGGCCGCCGCCAGCTCGGCCTCGGCCCGGGCGTAGGCCGCCATCGCCTTGTCGCGGACCTCGTCGGAGTCGGCACCCATGGCCAGGCCAGCCTTGTCGAGCCGTGCGATGACGGCGTCGAGGCCGCGGGCGGCGAGGATCCGGTTCTTGGCCAGCATGTCCAGGTCACCGGTGCGCGGGTCCTGCGGCAGGTAGCCCACCTCGCCGCCCCGGGTGACCGTGCCCGATGCAGGGGCCGCCTCGCCGGACAGGATCTTGGTCAGCGTCGTCTTGCCGGCCCCGTTGCGTCCGACCAGCCCGATCTTGTCCCCGGCCGCGACCTGGAAGCTGACCCCCTCCAACAGAAGTCGCGCTCCCGCACGCACCTCGACATCCTTCGCGACCAACATGGCTGTTCTCGTCTGACTTTCTTGTGCTTGTGCGTGCGTGTGGTGTGGCTGGGTTCCGGTGCGGCAAGCGGACTTGGGGGCCGGCTCCGAAAACCTGCCCCTTGAGCCGTCCCGTCCTCGCGGCCGACACTGGGCGCGCGATTCAAGCATCTCAGGTTTTCCGAGCCGGCCCCCCAACCCCACTCGTCGCACCTCAGCCGTTCAACGCAGTCCGGCGCCGAGAAAGTCCGCGGCCCGGGTTGGTCGCGAAGGCTGCTCGGCGGCCCAGGCTTACCCAGGTCTTCCCTGCCGGACCTGAACGCGGGCACCGACCTCATCACGAAGACCGCGACCCGGGGAGAAGATCACCGGCCCGGCCGCCCCCACCGCCGCGTCCGGCCACAACGGCTGACACCGCACGGAACCTGACCGGTGCAAAGAGCTGGGGTCGGGAGGGGCTTGGTGCGGGCGGGCGAACCTAAGATGCCTGAATCCCGGCC
>JAABUN010005588.1_pt1 | contig 15427 bp, 15 predicted proteins | sample 5559311 | NCBI WGS metagenome assembly JAABUN01 (sample SAMN10711877, study PRJNA513370) | rock metagenome | isolation source: Antarctica rocks | place: Antarctica: Victoria Land, Siegfried Peak sud | reverse complement strand
TCCCCCCATCGCGCGGCGACGCTCAAGCTCACCAACCGGCGGGAGGCGGCGGGTGGCCCGGCGGTGCGGATCGCGCGGGCGTCGATCGCCGATCCGGCCGCCGCCCTCGCCATCGCCGACCCGGCCGGTGACCTCGACCATCCGCTGAAGGGGCCGTTCGCGCTCGCCGAGTCACACCCGGCGGCCGCACTGGCCGCCGGCCTGTGGCTGGCGACGCACCAAGGGCTGCTGCCCGCCTTGTGGGTGGTGGACGGGGGTTGGGGGGAGGTGCGGATCGCGGCCGGTGATCTGGCGATGGCGCGCGCGCCCGACCGGCTGCGTCGGATCGTGTCGGCCCGTCTCCCGCTCGCCCTCGCCGCCGACGCACGCATCACGGGCTTTCGCCATGAGGTGACCGGCGAGGAGCACGTCGCGCTGATGCTGGGGCGCGCCGACGACCGGCCGCCGCTGGTGCGGCTTCATTCGGAGTGCCTGACCGGCGACGTGTTCGGCAGCCTGAAGTGCGATTGCGGGCCGCAGCTGCACACGGCACTCGACCGGATGCGAGCCGACGGCCACGGCGTGCTGCTCTATCTGCGCCAGGAGGGGCGCGGCATCGGCCTGCTCAACAAATTGCGCGCCTATCAGCTGCAGGATCAGGGCTTCGACACGGTGGACGCCAACACCCGGCTTGGGTTCGCGGTGGACGAGCGCGACTATGGCGTGGCCGCCGCGATGCTGGGCGCGCTCGGCATCGACCGGCTGCGGCTGCTCACCAACAACCCGGCCAAGGTGGCGGCGCTGGCGGCGCACGGGGTGACGGTGGTCGAGCGCGTGCCCCTGACGCTGCCGACGACGGAGCACAACGAAGGCTATCTGGCCACCAAGCGCGACCGGACGGGCCACCAGCTGTGAAGCCCGTCCGCAGTCACAAAACCCGTTCGCCCTGAGCCTGTCGAAGGGCCGTCCTTCTTCTCTGCCTGATCAGTGGAGAAGAGCAGAGCTTCGACAAGCTCAGCCCGAACGGGTTTTGATCACGAGATGTTTCACGTGGAACACTCAGGCAGCTCCAGCAGCGCCGCCACCTCGGCAAAGCTCGTCGCCACCTCCTTTGCCCCAAGCCGCCTCAGCGTGTCGCCGTGCTCGGCCGGGCAATGAAGCCCGGCGGTGACGCCGATCACGCGCGCGCCCGACGCCACCGCCCCCCTCACGCCGACCTCCGAATCCTCCAGGATCGCGCAGCGCCCGATCGGCACGCCGAGCGCGTCGGCCGCGTGCCGGTAGAGGTCGGGGGCCGGCTTGCCGCGCTCCACGTGCTCGGCCCCGCTGTAAATGTGCGGGCCGAAGGCGTCGGCCAGGCCGAGATGGTCAAGGTGCGCGGCGATCCACCCGGTCGTCGAGGAGGACGCGACCGCGCGCGGCAGCTCGGCGGGCAGCGCGCGCACGAACGCGACCGCGCCCGCCACCGCCTCCAGGCCCACGGCGAGCGCCGCGCGCGCGTGCTCGGCGCACGCGTCATCAAAGGCGGCGGGGATCGCGCCACCGATCCAACGCTCAAGCGCCGCCCGGAAATCAGCGCCGCTCAGGCCGACGAAGTGCCGCTGCGTGTCGGCGAGCGTGGTCGGGTGGCCGAGCACGGTCAGGGTCTCGGCGATCTGCCGGTTGCCGACGAACTCGCTCTCCAAGAGCACGCCGTCGAAGTCGAAGATCAGCGCGTCGGGCCTCACGCGCGCTCCCCGAACAGCGCCGTGCCCACGCGGACATGGGTGGCGCCCAGCGCGATCGCGGTCTCGAAATCGCCGCTCATACCCATCGACAGCTGGGTGAGACCGTGGCGCGCGGCGAGCTCGGCGGTGAGCGCGAAGAACGGGGCGGGCTCGATGTCGGCCGGCGGCACGCTCATCAGCCCCACGACCGGCAGGCCGGATTCGCGCGCTTCCGCCAGCAGCTCGCCCAGTGCCTCAATGGCGCAGCCGCCCTTCTGCGGCTCCTCGTCGATGTTCACCTGAAGAAAGCAGGGCGGCACCGGCCCCCCGGCCGTGGCCAGCGCGCGCACGAGCGACGAGCGGTCGACCGAATGGATGGCGTCGAACAGGCTGGCGGCGTCCTCAGCCTTGTTCGACTGAAGCTGGCCCACAAGGTGCAGGGACAGGTCCGGCGTGCGTTCGCGCAGGCCCACGAACTTGCCCGCCGCCTCGGCCACCCGGTTCTCGCCGAAGCTGCGGTGGCCAGCCGCGATCAAGTTCGCCACCGCCTCGGCCGGCTGGCGCTTGCTGACCGCGATCAAAGTGATGTCGGCCGGGTCGCGCCCGGCGCGAGCGGCGGCGGTCGCGATGCGCTCGCGGACTTGGTCGAGGGGGGAGGTGGGTGATGGAGCGGTCGGCACGCGGTCGGCTATAGGGAGAGCCATGCGCCGGCTCCACCCGTCCGATCCGCCCCGGCTGTGGCTGATGACCGACGCGCGCAACCGCGCCGACCTGACTGCGATCCTGCGGCGACTGCCACGGGGCGCGGGCGTGGTGCTGCGCGACGGCGAACTGGGGCGCGAGGCGCGGCGGCGGCAGTTCCGCGCGGTGGCGGCGGTGGCGGCCCGGCGCGGCCTGGTGCTGCTGGTCGCCGGGCCGGCCATTCGCGGCGACTGGCGCGCACAGGGGCGGCACAACTCACGCCGGACCGACCGCCCGCTGCGCTCGCGCTCGGTCCATGACGCGGGCGAGGCGAGCCGGGCGCGGGCGGCGGGCGCGGACTTGTGCTTCGTCTCGCCGGTGTTCGCCACCCGCTCGCACCCCGGCGCGCGGCCGATCGGGCGCTGGGGCTTTGTGCGGCTGGCGCGGCTGGCGGGTGGCATGACGATCGCGCTGGGCGGGATAACCGCCCGACGGATGAAGCGGCTGGCGGGATTGGGCGCGGACGGCTGGGCGGCGATCGACGGCTTGAACGCCAATCAGAACTTGAAGGCGGTGCCCACATAGACCGCCGAGCTGTCGGTGCCGTTCTGGCGCTCGACGTCGCTCCGGTCGCGGTTCACGCGGAACCGGACGCCGGCCTTCACGTCGATCGAGCGGCTGACCCGATAGCGGGTCGCCGCCTCCACATCGAGCGCCGGGTCGGGCAGCAGACCACGCGCCGGACGAGCCGACGAGTCCGCCGACTGGAGCTTGAAGTCCGAATCGAACCGCGACGGCTGCACGGGCCCGTTCGCCTCGGCCAGCGGCAGCGGCGACCGGGTGATCGAGCGTTCGGCCGGAGCCGACGGCGTGCGCTGGGCAAACGTCTTCCAGCCGACCGACTCGCCCAGCTTGAAGGACAGCGGCCGGATCGCCAGCGTCGCCACCGCGCTCGAATCGGCCAGCGTCGGCCGTGGCGTGGCCCCCCGCCCGGCGTGGAGATTGGCGCTGAGATCGATCGAGCGCGCGTGGGTCGCGACCGTCGCCGACTGCGGCAGGACGGGTGCCTGGGTCGGCGTGAAGCGCAGCTTCGTGCCGGCGGGGACAGCGTCGCCGGGGACCGAGCGCAGCAGTCGCGCGAGAACGGGATCAGGGGCGGACGGGGTGAAGGCACCCAGTCCGCCGGCCGACGCCGTCAACGGCGCGACCGACACCGTGCGCGCCAGGGCCGTCGCACCCGACCCGGCGGCCAGCGCAGGGGCCACCGCCACGCAGACACAGACCGCCCCGCCGAGCAGGCCGGCACGCCACGTCGTTAAGGGCGAAACACGTTTGATCACACCGTCACAAATAGGCGCGAACCCGTCCGAGTTCCAGCCGCGAGTGGCGCGTGCGGCCGATGGCGCGGCGCTGTTGCCCAAAGCACACACTGGCGGCCGCCCGGTGCTTGGCCGGCGCTCGCTTGTCCGCGGTGGCGCGCCGCGATAAGGCTGGCTCCCGCCCCTCCGATCTGAACGCGCGCAAGCGAGCGCACCCGGCCCGAAAGGCTTTCCCGAATGACGTCCATACGCCCGCTCCTCTCCGGTCTCGCCGCGCTGGCGCTCCTGTCGGGCTGCGCTTCGGGCCCCGACCTGACGGAGCTCGCGCCCGCGCAGGTGACTACGATTGGCGTCAACGGCTATCTGTGGCGCGCCGCGCTCGACACCGTGTCGTTCATGCCGCTGACGTCCGCCGACGCGGGTGCCGGGGTCATCATCACCGACTGGTACGTCAACCCGGCGAGCGCCGGCGAGCGCATGAAGCTGACGGTCACCGTGCTCGGCACCGATCTGCGCGCCGACGCGGTGCGCGTGGCCGCCGCGCGCCAGGTGGCGCAGGACGGCAGCTGGGCCGACGCGCCGGTGCAGGCGGCGACGGTGCAGTCGCTCGAGGACGTGATCCTGACCAAGGCCCGCGACCTGCGCCGCTCCGCTCTCGTCGGCTGAGGCGACGGTCGCCCCGATGAGCGACGAGCCGGTGCTTTTTGACTCAGCGGCGGTCGACGCGCGCTGGCAGGCCGAGTGGGAGCGCGCCGGCTGCTTCACCGCGCCCGCCACGCCCGGCCCGGACGCCGCCTACATCCTGGAGATGTTCCCCTACCCCTCCGGCTCGATCCACATGGGCCACGTCCGCAACTACGCGATGGGCGACGTGCTGGCCCGCTGGCGGCGGATGCAGGGAGCGGACGTGCTGCACCCGATGGGCTGGGACGCGTTCGGAATGCCGGCCGAGAACGCCGCCATTGAGCGCGGCACCGACCCCGCCGCCTGGACTCGCGCCAACATCGAGGCGATGCGCGCCCAACTCAAGCGCCTCGGCCTCGCCATCGACTGGACGCGCGAGTTCGCGACCTGCGACCCGGCCTATTACGGGCATGAGCAGGCGCTGTTCCTCGACCTTCACGACGCCGGCCTCGCCTATCGCCGGGAGAGCGAGGTCAACTGGGATCCGGTCGACAACACCGTGCTGGCCAACGAGCAGGTGATCGACGGGCGCGGCTGGCGCTCGGGCGCGCCGGTCGAGCGCCGCAAGCTCGACCAGTGGTTCCTGCGCATCACCGACTTCGCCGACGAGCTGTTGGACGGCCTCGCCGACCTGCCGGACTGGCCGGACAAGGTGAAGACGATGCAGGCCAACTGGATTGGCCGGTCGGAGGGGCTGCAATTTGGGTTTCAAATAATCAATGGTCCTCTACGAATGCGAGAGGATAAACCTGGAGGGAATACCTATAATCCAGAACCCGAATGCATCTCAGTTTTCACAACTCGCCCCGATACAATCTTTGGAGCGAGCTTCATTGCAGTCGCCGCAGACCACTGGGTTGCCCAAGACTTATTAGAGAACCGCCCAGAGGTGGCGGAGTTCTTGGAAGAGTTGAAGCGGGGTGGCACGAAGGAGGCGGAGCTGGAGACCGCCGAGAAGCACGGCATCGACACCGGCCTGCGCGTCCGCCACCCGCTCGATCCGACCCAAACCTTGCCGGTGTGGATCGCGAACTTCGTGCTGATGGGCTATGGCACCGCGGCGGTGTTCGGGGTGCCCGCGCACGACCAGCGCGACCTCGACTTCGCGCGCAAATACGGGTTGCCGGTGCGCCGCGTGGTGGCCGATGGCGACCTCACCGCGCCCCAGTTCGAGGGCGATGTCGCCTTCACGGGCGAGGGGCCGCTGGTCAACTCGCCAGACCTAAATGGAATGAGCGTGGCCGAGGCCAAGGCCGCCGTGATCGCGCGGGCGGAGGCCGAGGGTTGGGGGGAGGCCCAGGTGACCACCCGCCTGCGCGACTGGGGCGTCAGCCGCCAGCGCTATTGGGGCACGCCGATCCCGATGATCCACTGCGCGGCCTGCGGCATCGTGCCGGTGCCGCGCGCCGACCTGCCCGTCGTGCTGCCGCCCGATCCGGACTTCAGCCCGCCGGGCAACCCGCTCGACCGCGCGACCGAGTGGGCGACCGTCGCCTGCCCGTCCTGCGGCCAAGAGGCCCGGCGCGAGACGGACACGCTCGATACGTTCGTCAATTCCTCCTGGTACTTCATCCGCTTCGCCAGCCAGCCGGCCGACCGGGCGTTCGACCCGGGCGAGGCGGCCGGCTGGCTGCCGGTCGACCAGTATATCGGCGGGGTGGAGCACGCGATCCTGCACCTGCTCTACGCGCGCTTCTGGACCCGCGCGCTGCACCGCCTCGGCCGGCTGCCGGTGGCCGAGCCTTTTCGCGCGCTGTTCACGCAGGGGATGGTGACGCACGAGACCTATCTCGGCCCGACCGGCTTCCTGTCGCCCGCCGAGGTGCGGCGCGACGGCGTAGGCTGGATCGACGCGACCGGGCGGCCGGTCGAGGTCGGACGCATCGAAAAGATGTCGAAGTCGAAGCGCAACACGGTCGATCCGCAGCCGATCCTGGCCGCGCACGGGGCCGACGCGGTGCGCTGGTTCATGCTGTCCGACAGCCCGCCGGAGCGCGATTTTCCCTGGTCGGCGACCGGCATGGAGGGCGCGGCGCGCTTCGTCGGGCGGCTGTGGCGGCTCGTCACCACACCCGCAAAGGGCGACGCCACCGACGCCGCGCTGGAGCGCCTGCGCCATCGCACGATCGACGGCGTCACCGCCGATCTGGGCGCGCTCGCGTTCAACAAGGCGGTGGCCAAGCTCTACGCCTTTGTGTCCGCGATCGAAAAGTCAGCGGCCGGACCGACCCGCCGCCAAGCCGTCGACACGCTGCTGCGCCTGGCCGCGCCGATGGTGCCGCACATCGCGGAAGAGGCGTGGGCGCGGCTTGGTGGCACCGGCCTGATCGCGCTCGCCGACTGGCCGGTCGCCGATCCGGCGCTGCTGGTCGAGGACAAGGTTACGATCGCGTGCCAAGTCAACGGCAAGCTGCGCGACACGCTGACGCTGGCCCGGGGTTTGTCGCGCGAGGACGCGGAGGCCGCAGCGCTCGCCGCGCCCGGCGTGGTGCGCACGCTCGACGGCCGTCCCCCGCGCAAGGTCATCGTCGTGCCCGACCGGCTGGTGAACATCGTCGCGTGAGGGCGCTTGCCGCTCTCCTCCTGCTGCCGCTGGCCGCCTGCGGCCTGCAGCCGGTTTATGGCGGGGGGCCGAGCGGGGTCAGCGCCACGTTGTTGCGATCGATCGGCGTCGATCCGATCCCGCAGCGCGCTGGCTTTCTGATGCACGGCGCGCTCACCGATCGGCTGGGGGGCAGCGGCCCGGCGAACTATCGCCTGCGCGTGCAGCTCGACGATGAGATCACCGGCTTCGGCACCCGGCGTGACGATTCGGTGGTCCGCGAGCGCCGCACCTTGCGCGCCCGCTATCAGCTGGTCGACGCCACCGGCCAGGTCGTGCTCGACCAGACCGCCGGGTCGGACGCCGGCGTCGAGGTGGTTCAAAGCGAATACGCCGTCATCGCGGCCGAGAACACCGCGCTGGAAAACCTGGTCGAGCAGGTCGCCGACCAGATCGTGGCCCGGCTCGCCCGCTTTCAGCCGACCCCGTGAGCGCAAAAGCGTCGCGCACGCCGCTCGCCCGGCTGCTCGGGCGCGGCCGGCCCGACAGCCTCGCCGCCTTGTTCCACGGCCCGGACGAGGGTGGCGTCGCGCACGAGGTCACCCGGCTGCGCGCCGCCATGAGCGCGGACGCCGACGTCGTGACCGTGTCCGACGGCGAGCTGCGCGACGATCGCGGCGCGCTAGCCGGGGCGGCGGGCTCGCGCTCCCTGTTCGGCGGCGAGACGCTGGTGGTCCACCCGGTCGAGGACCCGACCCGCTCGGCCGCCGCGCTGGCCGCGCTGCTGACGCTGGAGGGCGAGCCCAACCCGGTCGTCGTCACCGCCGGCGTGCTCACGCCCAAGAGCAAGCTGTTGGCGCTGGCGAAGGAGGACGGCCGGGTTCACGCGCAGGAGTTCCGCTCGCCCGACCCGGCCGCCATGGCGCGCCTGGCGGCGAGCGAGGCGGCGGCGCTCGGCCTGACGCTCGACGCGCACGCGATCGACCGGCTGCTGGCCGACGTCGGCACCGACCGGCGGTTGCTGGCGATGGAGCTTGAGAAGCTCGCGCTGTTCCTCGACGCCGCCCCCGACCGGCCGGCGCCGGCGACGGTGGCGGACGTCGGCGCGGTCGTGGCGGGCGGAGTGGCCGACACGGACGCCTATCAGGCGGCGGACTGGCTGCTGACCGGCGACGCGCGCGCGCTGTCCGACTGGCTGCGCGACGCGTCGGCGACCGAGGTCGGCGGGGTGGCGAGCGCATTGGCCCGGCGCGGCGCGCAGATGGTGGCGGTGGCGGGCCGCTCGGGCGACACCGGCGCGCTGCGACGGGCCGGCGCGTTCGGCGGCGCGCCCGCCGTGCTGGCCCGCCTCGACCGCCGGCTCTCGCCGCCCCAGCTCGCCCAGCTCGCGGGCGCGTTGGGCGAGCTGGAGGCGCTCACCCGCACCAGCCGGGCCGATGCGGGCACCGAACTGCGCCAGCGCATGGTGCGGCTGGCGGAGCGGCTGAGCGCCCCCGGCTAAAGCCGTTCGTGATTGTACAGGACCGTTCGTGCTGAGCCCGTCGAAGGCTCTCCTGAGCTTGTCGAAGGACACTGTCCTTCTTTTCTGAGTCGCGGGAGATGGGCGGCCCCCTTCGGCTGCCTGCAAGGGACGCGCTCAGGACAAGCCTTCGACAAGCTCAGGGCAAATGGATCAAGGTGATATCATCCTGCTCTAAACGCCGCCGCTCAACCGCTGGCAGATCAGGTCGAGCTGCTCCAGATCGTCATAGGCGAGCACCACCTCGCCCCGGCCGCCCGCGTTCGTGACCCGCACCGAAAGGCCGAGCTGGTCGCCCAGCTGCCGACCCAACGCCGCCAGATCGGCCGCCATCTCGCTGCTCCCGGCCGGCGCGGGAGGCGGGCCGGGGATCGGGGCGGGGATCGGGGCGGCCGGGCGCGCGGTCTTCGGGGGCTTGGCGGCGCGCATCCGGGCCTCCGTGTCGCGCACCGACAGATTGTCGGCAACGGCCGCCTCAGCCGCCGCCATCGGGTCTTCGGCACTCAGCACCGCGCGCGCGTGACCCATGGTCAGCCGCCCGTCCTCGACCATCGCGCGCACCGGCTCCGGCAAATCCAGCAAGCGCAACAGATTGGCGACGTGCGAGCGCGACTTGCCGACGACCTTGGCCAATGTCGCCTGATTGTGGCGATACTGGTCGATCAGCCGGCGATAGGCGTGCGCCTCCTCCATCGGGTTCAGGTCGGCGCGCTGGATGTTCTCGATCAGCGCGAGCTCGAACACCTGGGCGTCGGTCAGCTCGCGCACCACGACGGGCACTTCGCGGACGCCCGCGATCTTCGACGCCCGCCAGCGCCGCTCGCCCGCCACGATCCGAAAGCGGTTGCCGTGGGGCCGGACGATCAGGGGCTGGATGACGCCGCGCTCGGTGATCGACCAGGCAAGCTCGTCCAGAGCCTCCTTGTCGAAGTGGCGGCGGGGCTGGTCCGGGTCGGGCTCGATCTGGTCTAGGCTGAGCGTGCGGGTGCCGTCGCCGGCCTTGCCCTGCGTGCCCTCGCCCAGCAGCGAGCCGAGCCCGCGGCCGAGCCCCGGCACCGAGCCCGGGTGAAGCTGGAACCGGGTCACGCCGCCACCCGCTCGACCGGCAGCCGGGCCAGCAGCTCGCGGCCGAGCGCCATATAGGCGGCCGAGCCGGAGCAGCGATGGTCGTAGAGCAGCGCCGGCAGGCCGTGCGACGGGGCCTCCGACAGCCGCACGTTGCGCGGGATGACGGTGTCGAACACCGCCGAGCCCAAGCACTCGCGCACGTCGTTGGCGACCTGTTCGGTCAGGCGCGCGCGGCGGTCGAACATGGTCAGCACGATCCCCATGATGTCGAGTGCGGGGTTGAACCGCTCCCGGATGCGCTCGACCGTGCGGAGCAGCTGGCTCAGCCCCTCGAGCGCGAAGAACTCGCATTGCAGCGGCACGAGCAGCGAATCGACGGCGACCAGCGCGTTGACGGTGAGCAGGCCCAACGACGGCGGGCAGTCGATCAGCACGATGTCGTAGCGCTCCAGCCCGCCGGCGAGCGCCCGGTCGAGGCACCGCGTGCGATCCGGCCGGTCGACGAGCTCAAGCTCGGCCCCGGACAGGTCCTGCGTCGACGGCACGATCCACAGGTTGGGGACGACCGTGGGCAGCACGACGTCGCCGAGCGCGACCTCGCCCATCAACAGGTCGTAGGACGTGCGGTGCCGGTCGGCGACGGGTATGCCGAGGCCGGTCGACGCGTTGCCTTGCGGATCGAGGTCGATGACCAGCACCTTGCACTCGGCGGCGGCCAGTGCGGTGGACAGGTTTATGGCGGTGGTCGTCTTACCGACCCCGCCCTTTTGATTGGCAACCGCGATCCGGATCACGCGCGCGCCCGCCCGCGCCGCACGCGCTCGGCGACGACGATCCCCGCGTCCGCGTCGGTGACAGAGTGTTCCACGTGGAACACCCCCTGCCACTCGCGGCGCGCGTCGTCCACCTCCGCGTTGGCCGACGCGCCCTTGGGCAGCAGCCAGCGGGTGGTGAGCGTGGCGAAGGGCAGGCCCATGTCGAACAGCCTTGGCAGCGCGGCGACCGCGCGCGCGGTGATCGTGGCGACCGGCGTGGGGGTGACATGCGCGAGGCTTGTGCCCGCGACCGTGACGGTGGTCAGGCCGAGAGTGTCGGCGGCGTGACGCAGCCACTCGGCCCGGCGCGCGCGGGGTTCGACGCACAGCACGGGCGCACCCGTGACGATCGCGACGACCAGGCCCGGAAAGCCCGCACCGCTGCCGATGTCGAGCCACGCGCCGGCCGGGTCGCGGGCGAGCGGGACGAGCTGGGCGGAATCGACGATGTGCCGGCTCCAGGGGGTGGCGAGGGTCGAGGCGGCGACGAGGTTCTGGCGGGTGGCCTCCTCGCGCAGCAGGTCGAGGAGCTGGGCAAGGGTGGGCACGGCCTGTGGATAAAGCTTGGTGATCCAGGCGAGGGCGTCGTCCTCGGTCACTCCTGTTCCTCCCCATCCCGATGGGGAGGGACAGCTCGCCCCCTCACGCCGCCTCCCTTCGCGCCGCGACCATCAGCAGCGCCAGCGCGGCCGGGGTGACGCCGCGCATCCGGCCCGCCTCGCCCAAGGTGGCCGGCCGCGCCGCCGCCAGGCGCTCGCGCATCTCGGTCGAGAGGCCCGGCAGGGTCGCGTAGTCGAGCGTCGTGGGCAAAGGCACCGCCGCGTCCGCCCGCACCGCCCGCGCCTCCGCCTCGGCGCGCTTGAGGAAGGGCGCGTATCGGCTGTCTTCGATCAGTGACTCGGCCAGATCGCGGGTGGCGGCGAGCGCCGGCTCGGCGGCCTCCAGCTCGGCCCAGCCGACGCCCGGCACGCGCAGCCAGTCGAACAGCGGCCGCGCGCCGCCGTCGCGCCCCAACGCCGATCCGGGCACCGCGCGCGCGAGCAAACTCTGCGCCGCCGCCCGGCGCTCGCCGTCTCGTTCGACCCGCTCGGCACGCGCAGTGCCGACGCAGCCCGCCGCCACGCCGATCGGCGTCAGCCGGGCCTCCGCGTTGGACACGCGCAGCCGCAGCCGGTGTTCGGCCCGGCTGGTCAGCATCCGGTAAGGCTCGGTCACGCCTTGCAATACGAGGTCGTCGATCAGCACGCCGATGTACCCGTTCGCCCGCCCGATCCGGACAGGCGCCAGGTCGAGCGCGTGCGCCGCGGCGTTCAGCCCGGCGACCAGCCCCTGCGCCGCAGCCTCCTCATAGCCCGTCGTGCCGTTGATCTGGCCGGCGTGGAACAGCCCCGGCAGCGCGCGCAACGCCAGCCGGTGGTCGAGCGCGCGCGGGTCGATCGCGTCGTACTCCACCGCATAGCCCGGCTGCACGATCGCGGCGCGCTCCAACCCCGCGATGGTGCGCACCAGCGCCAGCTGCGCGTCGACGGGCAGGCTGGTAGAGATGCCGTTTGGATAGGCGATCGCCGTGGTGAGCCCCTCCGGCTCGAGAAAGATCTGATGGCCCTGACGATCGCCGAAGCGCGCCACCTTGTCCTCGATCGACGGGCAATAGCGCGGGCCGGTGCCTTGAATGCTCCCGTGCAGCGGCGAGCGGTGGAGGTTCGCTCGAATGACGTCGTGGGTGGCGGCGTTCGTGCGCGTGATGGCGCAGGCGAGTTGGGGGACACGGCGGCGGCACGTGGCGGCGCTCATCGTCCAGTCACCGACGTCGGACGGCTGGCGCTCGAGGCGCGCCCAGTCGATCGTGCGGCCGTCGAGGCGCGGCGGGGTGCCGGTCTTCAGCCGCGCCATCGGCAGCGCGAGCTCGCGCAGTTGTTCGGCGAGGCGCGTGGCCGGGCGTTCGTCGATGCGGCCGCCGGCCGAGCGCTCCTCGCCCCGGAACAGCCGCCCGCCGAGAAAGGTGCCGGTCGCCAGCACGATTGCGCGGGCGCTCAGCCGCTCGCCGTCCGCCAGTAGGAGCCCGGTGACGCGCCCGCCCTCGATCACCAGCGCCTGGGCGTGGCCCGCGACCACGCTCAATCCGTCCTGCGCCGCCACTATGCCCTGCACGGCGCGCGCGTACAGCACCCGGTCCGCCTGCACGCGCGGACCATGGACCGCCGAGCCTTTGGTCGCGTTCAGCATCCGGTGGTGGATCGCGGCGGCGTCGGCGGCGACCGCCATCACCCCGTCGAACGCGTCGACCTCGCGCACCAGATGGCCCTTGCCCAGCCCGCCGATCGCCGGGTTGCAGCTCATCGCGCCGATGGTGGCGGGGTCGGAGGTGACGAGCGCCACTCTCGAACCCCGTCGCGCGGCCGCACCCGCCGCCTCCACCCCGGCGTGTCCACCGCCGACGACCAGGACATCGAAGCTCATGGGTGAGGCGCTATGGGGTGGCGGGGGTGGAGGCAAGGCCTTCCCTGCACCCCTCCCTGAAAGGGAGGGGCCGGGGGTGGGTGGCGAGGCAAAGCCGAGCCTGTCCTAGCGTTCGGCAGTTCGCGCTTCGCGCTCACACCCACCCCCAACCCCTCCCTGAACGGGAGGGTGGAACGAGTCACTTGCCCACACAGAACCTTCCGAACAGTTCGCCGAGCATCTCCTCCGTGCCGGCGCGGCCCGTCAGCCGGTCCCAGGCGGCGTTCGCCTGGCGCAGCGACTCGGCGGTGAGCAGAGGGTCGTCGTCCGCTGCTCCCAGCGCGTCGGCCGCCGCCGCGATCGCGCCGCGCTGCCGGGCCGTCAGCGCCAGCGAGTCCGGGCCGGGCAGCAAATCCCGCGCCCGCTCCAGCACCACCTCCCGCAAGCCGGCCAGCCCCTCGCCGGTCACCACCGAGACGGCCAGCCGCCCGTCCACCACCACCCGCTCATCAGCGCGCGGATGGAGCGCCAGCGCGCCCGGCGGCGGCTCGTCCTCCCCCAGCCACAGCACAATGTCGGCGCTCGCCACCGCCGCCCGCGCGCGCGCCACGCCGAGCCGCTCGACCGCGTCGCCGGTGTCGCGCTGGCCGGCCGTGTCGATCAGGAGCAGCGGCACGCCGTCCCACTCCACCGCCGCCTCGATGACATCGCGCGTCGTGCCCGCCACCGGCGTCACGATCGCCGCGTCGCGCCCCACGAGCGCGTTGAACAGGCTCGACTTGCCCGCATTGGGCGGCCCGGCGAGCACCACGCGCACGCCATCGCGAAGGCGCTCCGCCGACGGCCCGGCCAGCTCGCCGCGCAACTCGCCGGCCAGCGCCACCATCTCCGCGCACACGGTGTTGAGGTCGACCGCCACCTCCTCGTCGGTGTCGATCGCCGCCTCGACCCGCGCCGCCAGCCCGAGCGTGCGCGTCTGCCAGGCGTTGACCGCGCGCGACAGGGCCCCGTCCGCCTGGGCCAGCGCCGCGCGCCGGGCCGCGTCGCTGTCGGCGGCGATCAGGTCGGCGAGCCCCTCCGCCTCGGTCAGGTCGATGCGGCCGTTGGCGAAGGCGCGGCGCGTGAACTCGCCCGCCTCGGCCGGCCGGCACCCGAGCGCCAGCAGAGCGCGCTCGGCGGCCGCGACCACGGCGCGGCCGCCGTGCAGGTGCCACTCCAGCGTGTCCTCACCGGTCGCGGTGCCCGGGCCGGGCAGCCACAGCACCAGCGCCCGGTCGATGATGGAGCCGTCGGCGGGATCGACCAGCCGCCTCAGCGAGGCGAGGCGAGGCGGCGGCACCCCATGCACCCGCTCGGCGATTTCGCGCGCCTCCTCACCACTGATCCGCAGAAGGGCGACGGCGCACGGCAGGGACCCGCTGGCGAGCGCGAAAATGGTGCTCACGGAAAGCGGTTCACGTAAAACACTTACCTCATCCGTCATCCCCGCGCAGGCGGGGATCCAGGCGGCGAAGGCGGGGCTGGCACGGCATCACCACTCATGGGACACCATCGGCGCATGGATCCTCGCCGTCGCGGGAATGGACGTGGAAAAAGTGGCTGTACTCACTCGGGCGTCTTGGCCGCTTTCACGAACTGGTTGAACATGGCCAGGCCAAGCTCGCTCATCGGCGCGAAGGCCTTGGCCATCTCCTGCATCCGCTCGGGGCTGGCCCCGCCCTTCATGGCGCTCGCCACCGCGTCGGTGAAGCCGGCATTCACCGCAGTGACGTCGGGGAGGCCGAGGAAGGCGCGCGCCTCGGACGGGGTGCAGTCGATCTCGATGTTCATCTTCATGGGCGTGGTCCTCTCGGCCACAGAATGGTGCTAGGCAAGGTTGAACGCAACGACGGAGCCGCCCGTGACCACCAGCCTGACCATCGCGACACCCAACGGCGAGTTCGCCGCCTACCTCGCCCGGCCTGCCGGCACGCCGACGGCGGCGATCGTCGTCATCCAGGAGATCTTCGGGGTGAACGCCGGCATCCGGCGCAAATGCGACCGGCTGGCGGAGGCGGGCTATCTCGCGCTCGCCCCCGACCTGTTCTGGCGGCTGGAGCCGGGGATCGAGCTCGACCCCGACGTGAAGCCGGAGATGGAGCGGGGGCTCGAGCTGATGGGCCGGCTTGATCAGGACGCGGCCGTGCGCGACATCGAGGCGACGATCCGGCGCGCGCGCGCGGAAAGCGGCGGCAAGGTCGGCTGCGTCGGCTATTGCCTGGGCGGGCGGCTGGCCTTCATGGCCGCCTGCCGGACGGACGTGCAGGCGACGGTCGGCTATTACGGGGTCGGCATCGACGGGCTGCTGCGCGAGGCGCACGCGATCGCCCACCCGGTGCTCCTCCATGTGCCGACCGCCGACCATTTCGTCAGCGCCGACGCGCAGACGGCGATGCACGCGGGGCTGGACGAGCACCCGAGGGTGACGTTGCACGATTATGAGGGCCTCGACCACGGCTTCGCCACCGAGTTCGGCGCCCGCCGCGACGAGGCGGGCACGACCTTGGCGGACGAGCGCACGGCGGCGTTCTTCAAGGCGCAGCTGGGCTGAAGCGCACGTCATCCCCGCACAGGGGGGCTGACGGAGGTGCCCGAGGTCCACCCCTCCCTTTCAGGGAGGGGTTGGGGGTGGGTGC
>JAABUN010005587.1_pt1 | contig 15428 bp, 14 predicted proteins | sample 5559311 | NCBI WGS metagenome assembly JAABUN01 (sample SAMN10711877, study PRJNA513370) | rock metagenome | isolation source: Antarctica rocks | place: Antarctica: Victoria Land, Siegfried Peak sud | reverse complement strand
GCGACGAGATCCTCGGGCTGCTCCAGCACCTCCCCCAGGCCAAGGCCGCTACAGACCCCGAGGTGCTCACCCTGATCGACAACCACCAGCTGTTCGGACTCGGCATCGGGTACGTCGACGCCACCTGCTGGCCGCGACGATGCTGACGGCCGATGCCCGCCTGTGGACGCACGACGAGCGACTCGCGGCGGTCGCGGACCAGCTCGAGCTCACCTTCCGCCAGCACATCGGGACCTCGAAGCTCCGGTAGGTAGCCTTCCCCTGCCTGCCCCCAGCACCCGCTCGAGCAGTGAGCCCGGGGCCAGGCAGTACGGTCGTGTGGTGCGTGTCGTCAGCCTCGTCCCCTCCCTGACCGAAGCGGTCGCGCTGTCCGCACCCGGGCTGCTGGTCGGGGTGACCGACTGGTGCACCCACCCCGCAGACCTGGACGCGCAGGGCGTCATCCGGGTGCGCGGTACCAAGAACCCCGACGTCGGGGCCGTCGTGCGGCTGGCACCGGACCTTGTGGTGGCGAACGAGGAGGAGAACCGGTCCGCGGACCTCAACCTGCTCCGCGCCGCGGGGCTGGAGGTGCTGGTCACCGACATCCGCACGGTGGCAGATGCTTTCATCGGTCTGGAGCAGGTGCTGACGGCCTGCGGAACGCCTCGGCCGAGGTGGCTGGACCAGGCCGAGCAGGCCTGGGCCGATCCCGAGCCGGTCGAGGCAGGCCGCCGGCTCACTGCGGTGGTGCCGATCTGGCGCAAGCCGTGGATGGCCCTGGGTCGCGACACTTACGCCGGGGACGTGCTGGTGCTGCTGGGGGTTGACCACGTTCTCGCCGACGACACCGAGCGCTACCCGCGGTTCGATCCCGACGTGCTCGGTGCGCTGGACGTGGTGGTGCTGCCGGACGAGCCCTACCGGTTCACCGCGTCGGACGGCCCGGAAGCCTTTGCGGGAACGCCGTCAGCACTCGTCGACGGCCGCTCGCTGACCTGGTACGGCCCGGCAATGGTGCAGGCGCCGGCACGGTTGCGGGAGGCGATCCGCGCGGCCGTTCGGTCGTGACCTTTACTGTCACCGGTTCTGGTTGCGGGGGTGGCTGCGCCACGCGTTCGTTGCCGTGCTTGTAGGCGCCCGTCACCCGGGCCATGAGCAGCTGCGGGTCCGCCCTCTGGACCTCGTCGAGGAACTGCGTGGCCGCCAGCCCGCGCAGCATCGTCGCCAGACGACCTCGGTGCAGGATGCGGACCTGCCCGTCCGCGAGCACCTCGTACTCGAAGCTCTCTGCCGGTCGGCCCATGTCAGGGAGTGTTGGCGCGGATGTCGTTGACGATCTTGCGCACGTCGTCATAGTTCTCTGGCGCGGCGACAAACTCGGCATACACGTGCGTCGTCGGCTCCTCGCCCCCGGCCGGGTCGTAGATCCGGCTCATCCGGATGCGCTGGAACGTCGGTCCGGCCGGGTCGATGTCCTCGGCCAGCGCCGTCCCCTCGTCGACCAGCTGCCAGCCGGGGTCCTCACCCCGCAATGCCCGTAGCAGCGCCCATTCCCGGTCGTCGCACACCCCGTCGCACGATGTCACCTCGATGAACCCGGCCGATGCCTTGACCTCCGGCCGCTCGCTCACCGCTGCGGCGTCCATGCACAGGTAGATGACGCTGGGCGGGCTGTCTGAGCGCACGCACTCCCAGCCCGCGGGGACTCGGAAGGGAAACGGCAGGCCGTCCAGTCGCAGCTCGACGGTCTCCTCGTCAGTGAAGACGGGGCCGGACACGACTGGCCCTTGGGCGAGGGGCTGCTCTGGAGCCGGCTCGCCGGCGGCCGACTCCCCCGGCGCCGGGGTGCCGCCGGTGCCGGAAGGACCGGGCCCGGTGGTGGGCGGGCCGGTCGACGACGGCGGCGCGGGTGAGCCGCCTGGTGAGGTGGGGCTGCCGGTGGGCCCGGGCTGCGTGCCCACGCCCTGCTGCGGCCAGCACGAGGAGAGCAGGACGAGCAGCAGGAGCACCCCGATCGCGATGAGCGCCAGCCACCACCACTTCCTCCACCCGGTCCGCCCACTGGGGGTGATCGCCGGCGCGGCCACCGGGGCTGCCACGGCCGGGTACGCCGCGCCGGAACGGCTCCAGTGCGGGCTGAACTCCGGGCCTGCCGCCGGGGCGGCGTCGCTGCCCGGGGGGGCGCAGGCACTGAGCAGCAGACCCGCCATCGAGGGACCCGAGCCCGGCGTCAGGGCGGTCCAGGCGATGGGGCCCGAGGTGTCCACCGACAGCACCCGGCCGGGGTACTCGCGGCTGAGGTCCTCCGCAGCGGCGGCGAACCGGTCCCGCGCCGCGGCGTCGGAGCCGGGCCCAGGAGCCATCAGGACCAGCTCAGCCTCGCTACCGGCGCCGTCCCTGCCGCAGAGGACCTGCCCGCCGGCCTCGTTGTGCCAGCGGCCCACCACGGCGTACGGACCCAGCGTGCTGGGGGTCCCGCTGGGTGCTGCCTGCCGGCTCGTCTCCACCGGCTCATTCGACCACACAAGCACGGCGGCATCGCGCGGTCCGCAACAGTGGTGGAATGGCTCGGTGATCACCGACAAGCCGGGCAGCGTCCCCAGCCCGGACGACGTTCCCAGCCGGGACGACGTTCCCAGCCCGGACGACGTCCATGCCCTGCAGCAGGCCGTCCGCGTCGTCTCCAGCGTCGTCGTCGGCCAGCACGCGATGGTCGAGCGGCTCATGATCGTCCTGCTGGCCCGTGGGCACTGCCTCCTGGAGGGGGTGCCGGGCGTGGCAAAAACCTTGGCGGCGCGGACGTTCGCGGTCGTCGCCGGGGGGTCCTTCGCCCGGCTGCAGTTCACCCCGGACCTGGTCCCCTCGGACATCGTCGGCACCAGGATCTACCGGCCCAGCGCGGAGACCTTCGACATCGAGCTGGGTCCGGTGTTCGTCAACTTCGTGCTGGCCGACGAGGTCAACCGTGCGCCCGCCAAGGTGCAGGCCGCGATGCTGGAGCTGATGGCCGAGCACCAGGTCTCGCTGGGAGGCCGTTCCTTCCCGCTGCCGGAGCCCTTCACCGTCATCGCCACCCAGAACCCATTGGAGTCCGAGGGGGTCTACCCGCTGCCGGAGGCGCAGCGGGACCGCTTCCTGCTCAAGGTGGACGTGCCGCTGCCGCGCGCCCACGAGGAGGCGGAGATCCTGCGGCGCATGAGCGTGGACCCCCCTGCCGCCCACCGGGTGCTCACCGTCGATCAGGTCGTTCGGCTGCAGCACGCCGCCGACAGGGTCTACGTGCACCCGCTGGTCTCGGACTACGTGGTGCGCCTGGTCATGGCCACCAGGTCCCCTGCCGAGTACGGGCTGGCCGAGCTCGCACCGGTGCTGGAGGTTGGGGCGAGCCCGCGTGCCACGCTCGGCCTGGTGGCCGCGGGTCGTGCGATGGCCCTGCTGCACGGGCGGGACCACTTGCTGCCTGCGGACGTCCAGGCCCTGGCTGTGGACGTGATGGCGCATCGGCTGGTGCTCGGCTTCGACGCGGTGGCCGACGGGATCTCGGCCCGCTCGGTCGTGGAGCGGGTGCTTGCCGTGGTGCCGCAGCCCGTCCCGTCTCTGGTCGGGTGAGCGCCCCGTGACCGCCGACGGCTCGGCCCGTCAGATGATGGCGGACTTCGCCCACCTGGCGCCCTCGCAGGCGCTGCGGGGGATGGAGCTGACGATCGTCCGCCGCCTCGAGGGGTACCTGCGGGGGGAGCACCTCGGCCTGCTGCCTGGCCCGGGGTCGGAGCTGGCAGAGGCACGGCTCTACCGGCCGGGCGAGGACGACGTACGGCACATGGACTGGGCCGTGACCGCCCGCACCACCCAGCCGCACGTGCGCGACGTGGTCGCTGACCGCGAGCTCGAGACCTGGGCGCTGGTCGACCTGTCGGGCTCGATGCAGTTCGGGACCAGCGACCACCGGGGGCGCGCGCTGGACAAGCGTGACCTGGCGGTGGCCGCGGTGGCCACCGTGGGCGTGCTCACCGGGCGCATCGGCGACCGCTTCGGCGGCTACGTGCTGAGCGAGCGAGGAACGGCCCGCCACCCTGCTCGCGCAGGGCGGATGGCGCTGGCCTCGTTGCTGCGCTCGCTGGTCGAGCACCCGCGGCACCAGGTCGACCCGGGCCGGGCCACGGCGGGCATTGCGCTGGGCCCAGCCATCGACGCGCTGGGTGCGGCTCAACCGCGCCGCGGGCTGCGGGTCGTGGTCTCGGACTTCCTCGAGCCCGAGGTCTCTGCCTGGAGGCGGCCGGTCGACGAGCCGCCGCCGTGGGCGCGTCCGATGCGCAAGCTCTCCGTGCGCCACCAGGTGCTCGCCGTGGAGGTGGTGGACCCGCGCGAGGGGGTGCTGCCTGACATCGGCGTGGTCGATCTCGTGGACCCGGAAACCGGTCAGACGCTGGAGGTCGACACCGGCAAGGCAGCCACCCGGCAGGCGTTCGCGGCTGCCGCGGCCGCCCACCGCGAGCGCGTGCGGGTCACCATGCGCCGCGCCGGGGTGGCGCACCTGGTGCTGCGGACCGACTCCGACTGGATCAAGGACACGGCACGTTTCGTGCTGGCCCACCGCGTGCACGCCCACAGGCTGCACGCCGTCAGGCGGGGAGCCTGATGGTCCCCGACACCTTCTTGGATGGTTGGCGGCTGTGGTTCCTGCTGGCGCTGCCGGTGCTGGCGGGCCTGTACGCCTGGCGTGACCGGCGTCGGCACGCCTATGCCGTGCGCTTCAGCGCGCTGCCGATGCTCGGGATGGTGGCGCCGCGGCGACCCGGCTGGCGCCGGCACGTGGTGGCGGCGGGGATGCTGCTGGCCACGGGGGTCCTGGTCACCGCCTTCGCGCGGCCGGCTGCCGAGGTGCGCCAGCCCAAGGAGCGCGCGACGGTGGTGCTGGCCATCGACGTGTCCTTGTCGATGAACGCCGAGGACGTGGCGCCCAACCGGCTTCGCGCGGCCCAGGAGGCAGCCCGCAACTTCGCCGACGAGCTGCCGCCCAGCATCAACCTCGGCCTGGTGACCTTTGCTGGGTCGGCCAACGTGCTGGTGCCGCCCACCACTGACCGCGCCCAGATCAAGAGCGCCGTGGACGACATCAGGCTCGGGCCCTACACCGCGATCGGGGAGGGCATCTTCACCTCGCTGTCCGCGCTGGAACTCGTTCCCGAAGATCCCTCCGGGGAACCGGTTCCTGCCCACGTGGTGGTGCTCTCGGACGGCGAGACGACCGTGGGGATGCCCAACGCCGAAGCTGTCCTGCTGGCGCAGGAGGCGGGCGTGCCGGTCTCCACGATCGCGTTCGGTACCCCCGGGGGGACCATCGAGCTGGAGGGGCAGACCGAGCCCGTTCCGGTGAACGAGAGCGAGTTGCGTCAGATCGCCCAGGACACAGCGGGTGTGGCCTACGTGGCCCAGACCCTGGACCAGCTCGAGCAGGTCTACGACGACATCGGATCCTCGATCGGCTACGAGCTGGTGCCCTCGGAGATCACCGACCGCTGGGTCGGGCTGGGTCTGGTGTGCATGCTGCTGACCGTCGCCGGGTCGCTGGTCTGGTTCGGACGGCTGGCGTGACGCTCGAGCAGGAACCCACGCCCGAGGCTGCGCAGAGCCCGCCGCCGCAGGTCCACGAGCCCGAGCCTCCCGTCATCCCGCAGCGGTCGGAGGACGAGCAGGACCTCGGCTGGGGCGAGGGCTCCGGCGGCCGGCCCGACGAGTGGTACCTGGGCGAACGCCCCCCGCACTGGTGACGTCAGGCAGGGTTCCGAGCGAGCAGGTCGCGGATCTCGGTCAGGAGCAGGATGTCCTGGTTGGGCGCCGGGTCGGCCTCGGGCTCGTCGAAGCGCGCTTTGGCGATCTGGTACGGCTTGACCAAGAGGAAGTAGACGATGGCCGCCAGCAGCAGGAACGAGACCAGCGCCGTGAGGAACGGCCCCACCGAGGTCAGGCCCGCCGGCCGGAAGCTGTCGAAGTTGGGACTGCCGCCCAGCTTGGCGATCACCTCCAGGACGACCTTCACCAAGGCTGTCACCACTGCGGTGAAGGAGGTGGCCATGATGAAGGCCACCGCCAGCTCGACCAGGTTGCCACGCATCACAAAGGCCTTGAAGCCTGACATCACGTTGTCCTCTCGACCGGTGAGCTGTGCCGGAACCGTATCGAGAGCAGAGCGCGCACCGGTCAGGGCACCAGCACCGCCGTGAGCCACTGCCCGGCGGAGGCTCCCACGATGCGACGCGCACCCTCGCGGTCGGTCGACACCAGCACCGCGGTGCCCTCATCGCCACCTGCCTGCCAGGGTGCCGGCGCCGAGCTGCCTGCAAGATCGAGCACCATCACCTCGTCCGCGGCCACCGTCGCGGTGGCCCCACCGTCCAGCGGGTCCACCGGTGCTGCGAGCAGGGAGATCCGTTGGCCCACCTGGACCCATCGCGCCGCTCCTGGTTGTAATCGCACCGGGACCGCCACCTGGCCGGACGCCAGGGTGGACAGCAGCGAGGCGCCGGACACGCGGGCGTCGGTGATCGGCTCGCCTGCCCGCACGCCGGAGGCCAGGCGTGCCCCCAGCAGCCCCCGCTGGTCCAGCACACCGGCGGGCACGGCGTCCGGCGGCAGCGGCACCTGGCGAAGGTCGGAGGCCGCCAGCTCGTGCCCTGCAGGCAGGTCCTGCGCAGCCACCATCACCAGCACCCCGGTGGGGGCAGGGCTGAGGCTGTGCACCGCGACGGCGGCCGCAGCAGCCAGGAGCAGAGCAGCGAGGACGCGTCGGTGCCGTCGCAGCACCCGGGTCGGGCTGAGCCGCCCCTCGAGCCGCCCCCCGAGCCTGCCGCCGAGGCGCCCGCCGAGCTGTCCGCCGTGGGACATCGACGAGAGCAGCGGCGACAGCAGCGACGAGAGCACGATCAGGGCAGCTCGAACGGCAGCTGCAAGCCGTCTAGCGACCGCTGGCAGGAGCAGTCCGACCCGGCGTCGACACCAGGTGCGGACGCAGGCAGACCCTCGATCGTGTCCGCGACCAGGCCCTTGAGCCGTTCGACGTTGCGGGAGAACACCTTGAGGACCTCGGCGTGCGTGACGGCCTCCCCGCCCTCGACGCCTGAGTCGTGATCGGTGACGAGGGCGATGGTGGTGAAGCACAGCGCCAGCTCACGTGCGATGGCTGCCTCCGGCATCGTGGTCATACCCACCAGCGCCCAGCCCGCTGCAGCGTGCCACTGGGACTCGGCACGGCTGGAGAAGCGGGGACCGTTGATGACCACCAGCGTGCCGCCGTCCTCGACCGTCTCACCGCGCGCCTCACCCGCTGCCGTGACGACCCGCCGGCCGACGGGGCAGAACGGGTCCGCGAAGGAGACGTGAACGACGGCACCGGTCTGGTCATAGACGGTGTGCTGACGGCCCCAGGTGCGGTCCACCACCTGGTCGGGCACCACGACGGTGCCCGGCCCCAGCTCGGGACGCAGCGATCCCACGGCGCAGGGCGCCAGAACTTGGCGCACACCCAGGCTGCGCAGGGCCCACAGGTTGGCCCGGTAGTTCACCTGGTGCGGTGGGAGACGGTGGTCGCGACCATGGCGGGGTAGGAACGCCACGGTGCGCCCACCGACGGCGCCGACGACAGGGTCCTCGCTCGGCGGCCCGAACGGTGTCTGCACCGCCACGGGTGAGGCGTCGCTGAGGAAGGAGTAGAAGCCGGAGCCTCCGATGACGCCGATCTCGGCCTGTGCGCTCATGGGAGAACGCTAGCCCGAGCTGCCAGCCCCACGCCGCGCCGCCGTCAACCTGTGGACGACGCGCGGAGCAGGCGCGGACTGGGGACGAGCCGGTCAGGTACGCGCGGGTGCCGGTGTGGCGGAGCTCTTGCCGCCGGAGCCGCCGTTGTTCCCGCCGCCGTTGTTCCCGCCGGACGTGTCACCACTCTTGGCGGACCCGCCGTTGGAGCCCTTGCCGGCGCCGCCCTTGCCGGACTCGCCCTTGCCAGAGCCGCCCTTGTCAGACGCACCCTTGTCACTGCCGCCCTTGCCAGAGCCGCCCTTGCCAGAGCCGCCCTTGTCAGACGCGCCCTTGTCGGACGCGCCCTTGTCGGACGCGCCCTTGTCGGACGCGCTCTTGTCGGACGCGCTCTTGTCCGAGCCGCCCTCTGAGCCGCCCTTGTCGGCCTTGTCCCCTGTGGCGGACGCCCCGTTGCCAACCCCCGCGCGAGAGTCGGTGCGGTAGAAGCCGGACCCCTTGAACACGATGCCGACGGAGCTGAAGATCTTGCGCACCCGGCCCGCGCACTCCGGGCAGTCGGTGAGGGAGTCGTCGGTGAACGACTGCTGCACCTCGAACCGGTTGTCGCAGGCGGTGCAGGCGTAGGCGTACGTCGGCACGGAACTCTCCTTCACGTCTGGCACTCCACTGCTGTGAGTGCCAAATGCTAACGCCTGCGCGGACGTCCACGTCCCGATCGGGCGGCGGGACGTCGCCACTGGGCGAGCCGTCCGCCCTCGCTGAAGGACCGCAGCCGGGCCTGCGCCTCCTCCCGGACGGCGGTGCCGGTGATCACCAGCAGCTCGTCGCCTCGGCGCAGCCGGGTGTTGAGATCGGGGACGAAGGATGCCCCGTCCCGCACGACCAGGGTGACGTTCGCCCCCTCCGGCAGCCGCAGCTCGAACAGCTCCATCCCGTGCAACCGGGACCCTGGCCCGATGCTGACCTGTAGGACCTCGGCCTGCAGGGCCCCCAGCGGGGAGCTCTCCACCTCCAGGTCCACAGGGGCGTCGGAGCCGAGCCGCAGCCGTCCGGCCACCCAGGGCAGGGCTGGTGCCTGCACGAGGGTGAAGACCACCACCAGCAGGAACACCAGCTCGAACAGTCCGTCCGTGCCCGCGGCCTGCTGGCTCACCGGGATCGTGGCCAGCACGACGGGTACGGCTCCGCGCAGACCGGACCACGACAGAAAGGCCTGCTCTCGCCAGCCGTAGCCGAACCAGCTGACCGACGCGAGCACCGACAGGGGCCGGGCGACGAGTAGGAGCACCGTGCCCACCACCAGGGCGGGGACCAGCTGGGCGGCCAGCTGTGACGGTGAGGCGAGCAGGCCCAGCAGCACGAAGAGCCCGATCTGGGCGAGCCACCCCAGGCCCTCCGCGAAGCCTCGCACCGTCTGCCGGTGCGGCAGATCGGCGTTCCCCAGCACCAGGGCGGCCAGATAGACCGCCAGGAAGCCGCTGCCGTGCACGAACGCGGCCGCACCGTACGCGAGGGCGCACACCGACATGACCGCCAGCGGGTAGAGGCCGGAGGAAGGCAGGGCCACCGCGCGCAACCGACCTGCGCCCAGCCACCCGATCGCCAGGCCCACCACGGCGCCGATGGCCAGCTCGGCCGTCGCCTCCAGCAGGAGCGCGAAGGGGGAGTGCATGTCCTGGCCGTCGACGCTGGCGCTCAGTGCCACCACCAGGATGACGACGGGGGCGTCGTTCATCCCTGACTCGGCCTCGAGCATCCCGCCCAGACGTCGCGGAAGGGGCACCCGGCGCAGGACCGAGAACACCGCAGCGGCGTCGGTGGAGGAGACGACGGCGCCCAGCAGCAGAGCGTTCACCCAGGGGATGCCGAGCAGCCAGTGCGCTGCCACCGCGACGACCCCTACCGACACGGAGGTGCCGACGGTGGACAGCACCGCGGCCGGCGCCATGGCGGAACGGATGTTGGACCACCGCGTCGTGAGCCCGCCCTCGGCCAAGATGACGATGAGTGCCGCGTACCCGAGCACCGTGGTGAGCTGGAAGTCGTCGAAGCGGATGCCTAGCGCGCTCTCGCCCAACGCGATGCCCAGCGCGAGGTAGATCAGGAGCGAGGGCATCCCGGTACGCGTGGACAGGCGCACCGCCGCGATCGCCAGCAGGAGCACCAGCGCGCCCCCGAGCACGGCGTCGTTCAGGTCGCTGACGTCCACCGGGCTCCTGTCGTGGGGGTGCCGGCGTGCGTCAGGAGCGACGCGCGGGGGGTCGTCGGGGGGTTGAGGGTGGGGCCGAGTCTAGGTGGTTACTCTCGGCGGGTGCCTGGACTGCGTCGCGTCGCCCTCGTCACCGTGGCACTGCTGCTGGCGGTGGTGATGGTGGTCGTGATCACCGTCGTCATCACGCTGCGGCGCCCGTTGCCCGACTACTCCGGACAGGTTCAGGTGCCCGGTCTGGGGTCGGAGGTGTCCGTCCAGCGCGATGCGCGCGGGATCCCGCAGGTCTACGCCTCGACCTCCGACGACCTCTTCTACGCGCAGGGCTACGTGCACGCCCAGGACCGTTTCTTCCAGATGGACTTCCGCCGCCATGTCACCGCCGGGAGGCTGTCGGAGCTGGTCGGGCCCGACGACGACGCGCTCCAGGCTGACCGGGTGGTGCGCACGCTGGGCTGGCGCAAGGTCGCCGAAGAGGAGCTGCCGCTGCTCGAGCCGAGCTCCCGCAACTACCTGCAGTCGTACGCGGACGGGGTCAACGCCTATATCGCCGACCGTGCGCCGGCGGAGCTGTCGGCGGCGTACTCGGTGCTCGGGCTGCAGAGGGACCTGACCCGGATCGAGCCGTGGACGCCGTTGGACTCCCTGACCTGGCTCAAGGCGATGGCGTGGGACCTGCGCACCAACTACGACGACGAGCTCGGACGGGCTATCACCTACGGACAGGTGGGTGACGAGGCGCTGGTCGCACAGCTCTACCCGCCTTACCCGTTGGGCGAGCACCTGCCGATCGTCCCGGGCGAGGCCGTCGTCGGCTCCTCGTTGGAGGGAGCGCTGAAGGTCCAGGACGGGGCCCAGGACCAGCAGGTTTCCACTGCCGCTCAGGATCCTGGCCGCGCCACGCTGCGGGCCGCCGAGGCCGGATCGTCAGCACTGCAGGGTGCACAGGAGACCCTCGACGTCATCCCGACGCTGCTCGGACGCGGCGACGGCATCGGCTCCAACTCCTGGGTCGTCTCGGGCGAGCACACCGTCAGCGGTGAGCCGCTGCTCGCCAACGACCCGCACCTGGCCCCGGGCATGCCCAGCACCTGGTACCAGGTCGGACTGCACTGCACGCAGGTGAGTGCGGCGTGTCCGTTCGAGGTGGCCGGGTACTCCTTCGCCGGCCTGCCCGGTGTGGTGATAGGACACAACGCCGACATCGCCTGGGGCTTGACCACGCTGGGCGCGGACGTGTCCGACTTCTTCCTCGAGGACGTCGAGGACGGGTCCTACCTGCGCGACGGGGTCCAGGTCGAGCTCGAGACGCGCACCGAGACGATCAAGCGGTCCGGCGCCGACGACGAGGAGATCACCATCCGCTCGACGGTGCACGGCCCGATCATCTCGGACGTGCTGGACCCCGCCTCCGACGTCGGCGCCGTCGCCCCTGTCGCCCCGCCGGCCCCCTACAGCCCAGACGGCTTCGCGGTGTCCTTGTCCTGGACGGCCATGACCCCTGGACGCACGGCCGACGCGCTCTTCCAGCTCAGCACGGCCTCCGACTGGGACGACTTTCGTGCGGCGGCCGAGCTGTTCGAGTTCCCCTCGCAGAACCTGGTCTACGCCGACACGAAGGGGCACATCGGTTACCAGGCGGCAGGGAAGATCCCGGTGCGGCTGCCCGGGCCGGGTCTGGGCCAGAAGGACGGCACCTGGCCGCGGCTGGGCTGGGACTCACGCTGGGACTGGGCCGGCTACATCCCGTTCGAGGTGCTGCCTCGGGTGCTGGACCCCGAGGAGGGGTTCATCGTCGCTGCCAACCAGCAGGTCGCCGGCCCGCCGTACACGTATCGGCTGACCTCGGACTGGGACTACGGATACCGGTCCCAGCGGATCAGGGACGTGCTGACGGAGAGCATCGAGGCGGGGGACAAGCTCTCCAGCGAGGACATGAGGGCCCTGCAGCTGGACACCCGCAACGGCTTCGCGCCGGTGCTGGTGCCCAGCCTGCTGGCGGCCCCACCCTCCGACGTGGACACCACAGCCGCGACGCGGGAGTTCACGGCCGAGGCGGTCACCATGCTGCGCGACTGGGACTATTCCCAAGGCCGGGACTCGGCGCCTGCGGCGTACTACAACGCGGTGTGGAGCAACGTCCTGAGACTGACGTTCGAGGACCAGCTGCCCGAGGAGGCGCGTCCGGACGGGGGCGACCGCTGGTACCGGGTGGTCGACGCACTGCTCGCCGATCGCGACAACCTGTGGTGGGACGACGTGCGTACGCCGACCATCGTGGAGACGCGCGACCAGGTGCTGGGCCAGGCCATGAAGGACGCGCGGCTCGAGCTCACCGCCAGCCTCGGCAAGGACCCGCTCGAATGGGAGTGGGGCAAGCTGCACACCCTGACTCTGGAGCGCGACCTGTTGGGTGACGAAGCCGTCCCGGGGCCGGTGCGTGCGCTGTTCAACTCGGACACGATGCAGCTCGGTGGCGGCAGCGCAGCCGTGCTGGCCACCGGGTGGGACGCCTCGGAGTACGGCTCGTACTTGGTCGACTGGGTCCCGTCGATGCGGATGGTGGTCGACCTCTCTGATCTGGACGCCTCGACCTGGGTGGACCTCACCGGGGTCTCGGGGCATCCCTGGAGCGCGCACTACGGGGACCAGACGCAGGCCTGGGCCGACGGCGAGACGTTCGTCTGGCCGTTCAGCCGCAGGGCGGTGGACGAGGCGGCGGTGGACACCCTGACGCTGTCGCCGCTCGAGCCCGCCGGGGGCTGACCCGTGCCGGTTGAACCGCCCCGGCTGACCCGCGCCCCCGGGAACCTGCCGTCAGCCCAGCACCAGCCAGCGGCTCGGGGTCAGCACCGCGTGCACCGGGTGGTCGTGCTCCTCGCGGGGGATGCGCCCGTGCTCGAGCACCTCCTCGTCGTGGACGACAGCGACCAGCAACGGCGCAGCTGTGCGCGGTCCTGAAGCGGTCATGGCGCTCCGCCTCATGAGGTGCAGGGCCCGGTCGTAGTACCCGGCGCCCTGTCCGAGCCGGGTCCCCGACAGGTCCACAGCCAGCGCCGGCATCAACATCAGCGCTACTGCTGACGGGTCGTGCGCGGCCGGCCCGGTGGGCTCGTCGATGTGCAGCCCGCCCGGCAGCGCCTGCCCGCGCCGCAGGTTCCCCTCGTCGCGAGCCCACTGCAGCGCATGCCCGCCGTCCTGCCCGCGTGCGACGACGGGCAGCAGCACCTGCACCCCGGCCGCTCGCAGCGACTCCCGCAACGGACCGACGTCCGGTTCCCCGGCCATCGCCGCGTAGGCCGCGACGGTGGGGCCCGTGCCTGCCGCCGCTGCGCGCAGCAGCGCCTGCACCGGCTCGGCCGCGAACGCGGTGGCACGCAGCTCCTGGCCCGACGTCGTGGACCGCTGCGAGCGGGCACGGCGTACGGCGGCTCGAAGCTCGACCTTGCCCCTCCGGTGCGCAGTCGTCATGCTTCCAGTCTCTGCCATCGAGGCCCCCGCTGGCGCTGGAGGTTCGCGCCCGCACGGCCCGGACCGCGCCGCACACCCGTCCCGGATAGCCTGCGCCCATGACCTCTGCGCCCGCCAGTAAGCCGTCCATCCGGAAGGCGGTGATCCCGGCCGCAGGCCTGGGGACCCGTTTCCTGCCTGCCACCAAGGCCACCCCCAAGGAGATGCTGCCGGTGGTGGACAAGCCGGCCATCCAGTACGTGGTCGAGGAGGCTGTGGCCGCCGGTCTCGACGACGTGTTGATGATCACCGGCCGCAACAAGGGGTCCCTGGAGGACCACTTCGACCACGCCTGGGAGCTGGAGTCGGCGCTGGAGGCCAAGGGCGATGAGCACCGGCTGGCTCGGGTGCGGGAGTCCACCACCTTGAGCGACATCCATTTCGTGCGGCAGGGGAGCCCGCGCGGGCTCGGCCACGCCGTGCTGTGCGCCGCCCGGCACGTGGGCGACGAGCCGTTCGCGGTGCTGCTGGGCGACGACCTCATTGACGCCCGCGACCCCTTGCTGGAGACGATGGTCGCCGTCCAGCGGGAGCGGGGCGGGTCGGTCGTGGCGCTGATGGAGGTTCCGCACGAGCACGTGAACATGTACGGGTGCGCTGCCATCGAGGGCTCGCCGAACGGTGACGTGGTCCGGGTGACGGGTCTGGTGGAGAAGCCCGATCCTGCTGAGGCACCGTCAAACCTCGCGGTGATCGGCCGGTACGTGCTGCACCAGTCCGTCTTCGCGGTGCTGGAGAGGACGCCTCCGGGCAGGGGCGGGGAGATCCAGCTGACCGATGCGCTGCAGACGCTGGCGCAGACCGACCCTGCGGATGGCGGAGGGGTGCACGGTGTCGTGTTCCGCGGCCGCCGTTACGACACGGGCGACCGGCTGGACTACATCAAGGCGGTCGTCCGTATCGCCACCGACCGCGAGGACCTCGGGCCGGACCTTCGCGAGTGGCTCACCGGGTACGTCGCGCAGGACTTCACCGGATGAGGTCGGTCGACGAGCACCTCGCGCAGTGCCTGGCCGGGGTGCGGCCGCTGCCGGCGATCGAGGTGTCGCTGGCCGACTCGCTGGACTGCCTCCTGGCCGAGGACCTGGTCTCTGCGATCGAGCTGCCGGGCTTCGACAACTCGTCCATGGACGGATATGCCGTCGTGCTGTCCGACGTGCTGACGGCCTCGGCGCAGAGCCCGGTGACCCTTCCGGTGGTGGCGGACCTGCCGGCTGGGGCACGGGACGTCCTGCCGCTGACGCAGGGCAGCACCGTCCGCATCATGACCGGTGCCCCGGTGCCGCGCGGGACCAGCGCGGTGGTGCCGGTGGAGTGGACCGACGCGGGGACCGTGCGTGTCCGCATCGACCAGGCACCGCGGGACGGCCAGAACATCCGCCGCGTCGGCGAGGACGTCGTCACCGGGCAGCCGCTCGTGGCCGCCGGGACACGGTTGGGTGCCCGGCACCTCGGCCTGCTGGCGGCCACCGGCTTCGACCGGGTGCGGGTGCACCCGCGTCCTCGGGTGGTGGTGATGTCGACCGGCAGTGAGCTCGTGGAGCCTGGCCGGCGACTGGCCTCGGGTCAGATCTATGAGTCCAACAGCTATGCGCTCGCTGCGGCCGTGGTTCAGACGGGTGCCATCGCCTACCGGGCGCCGTTCGTGGGCGACGACCCGCGAGCCTTCGTCAGCGCCCTGGAGGACCAGCTGGTCCGCGCTGACGCCATCATCACCACGGGCGGGGTCAGCGCCGGCGCCTACGACACGGTCAAGGAGGTGCTCTCGCGGCTGGGCACCGTCACCTTTGACAAGGTGGCCATGCAACCGGGCATGCCGCAGGGCTTCGGAACGCTGGGCGACCGCCGTCAGGGCGACGGGTCCGTCGGCGTGCCGATCTTCACGCTGCCCGGCAACCCGGTCAGCTCCTACGTCTCGTTCGAGGTGTTCGTGCGGCCGGCGCTGAGGAAGATGCGCGGCGAGAGCGACCTG
>JAABUN010005586.1_pt1 | contig 15428 bp, 16 predicted proteins | sample 5559311 | NCBI WGS metagenome assembly JAABUN01 (sample SAMN10711877, study PRJNA513370) | rock metagenome | isolation source: Antarctica rocks | place: Antarctica: Victoria Land, Siegfried Peak sud | reverse complement strand
ACCAAAAAAGCGGACTCCTTAGTCACACCCCCACCAGCAAACCGGCTGGTCAACGAGTTGCAACCCTGCCGAATCTATTCACCCCCTACAACTCAGGTCCGGGCCCCGTAGACGCCGTAATTCTCGGCGTGGATCTTCGCGATCAACGCCCGCGATCCCAGCATCGAGTTGGGCTCGTGCCGAGGCCGGGCGGGTCTTGGCCGGGTAGTACGTGCTGGGGGCGATCTGAGCGTTGGTTGCTTCCAACGCCCGGCAGATCGGCTCGACCCCGTGCTGGTCCAAGTGATCGTCGATGAAATCCACGATTACCTGTGTGGGCGGCCCGGCTCCGCCTGCGCGAAATATGCTGCTGCTTGCCGCGAGATCGTGTTCGCTCGCCGCAACTCACGGTTCTCTCGCTCCACCACCGCGAGCCGCTCGACGTCATCGCTGGTGGTTCCCGGTCGCAGACCACCTCGAGTTTACCGATGCGAGCGATCGCTCCCCGCGCCGACGCCGGGTCCTTGCGCGCATCCAACACCCACCGCGTCGCCCGCTCCTGCAACTCCGATGAGTACTTCCTCGGTCGTCCCATAATTTCCATCCCTGCGTGTCAAGAAAGTCTCCACCAGACCAGGGGCGATGCAGTAGCGTTTCGGCTACCTTTCGAGGCTTCATACCTGCACCCCGTCGACTCCTAGAGCGGGTGTCGCGCGTTCGAATCGGGCCGAGAGCACAACCGTCACCGTAGGTCAGCGAACTCATGTGTCGTTGTTCGAGCGCCGTCGGCACCATGCACGGCAGCGGCTCTGCCGATAAGTCGGTTGGTGCGGCGGGACTGGCACAGACCGTCGCTGGTGGCCTGTCGGTGCAAGCCGCACCAAGACCCCGTTGACGTCTGCGACCGATCCCGCCGCGTTGTAAGATGCGTGCCCTCACGGCCCGACCAAGATCAGGTCTGACCGAACATGCGCCGCCACCATCCGCCTCCAGCATGCTCGGGTGTGTTCAGAGCAGACCCGCCTTGGGTGTGGCCGGGGCATCGATCAGCCGGTGGGACGCCGCGCATAACCTGCTCCACGTGCTGGCCGCATCCGGCCCAGGTCGTTTTTCCGCAGATGGTGCAGGTCGCCGAACGGCACATGTGTTGCTCCTTGGTGTCAGGGTGATGCTTTGGTGTGACACGTCGTGAGGGTCACTGTTCGAGGCTGACTCCGGCACCTTCGGCGTCGGGGAAGGCCGCGTCGATGTGTATCGGGTTCTTGCCTGCACGTTGGAGCAGGCTGGCGGCGACCCCGGCGCGGTAGCCCGAGCCGCAGTGCACCCACACCGGGCCGGCGGGTACTTCATGCGCGCGGGTCAAGATCTCGTGCAAAGGAATGTTGACTGCCCCGACGAGGTGCGATTCTTGGTATTCATCGCTCCGGCGCACGTCGAGCACCGTCTCCTCTTCTGGTCGCTGAGCCAGGAAGCCTTCCCAGTCGACCTGCCGGTAGTGCGACGTCGGGACGCTCGGTGCCATGTCGTGAGGACCATCACCGATCGCGGCGTCCGGGGAGTCGATGCCGATCCTGGACAAGTCGCGGATCGCCTGCTCCACCTCGTGTTCGCTGCCCACCAGGGTGATCCGGTCCCCATAGGGCAGGGTCCATCCCAGGAATGTCGTGAAACTGGACCCGTCGCCGTACTCAAAGCTCACAGCACCGCTGAGGTGATCCTGGGCAAAGGCCACCCGCCCTCGCAGGTCGACCACCCAGTCCCCGGCGTCCAATCGGCGATGCAGTTCAGTGGCATCCAACGGCTGCGGCACGGACAGATCCACCGGCTCAGGGCCGTTGAGGTTGGCCGGTCCCATGTGTGCGTAGTAACTCGGGTATGCCGTGAGGTTGGCGATCAGCTCACGCACGAAGTGTGCCTCATCGGTGTCGGTCAAGGCGTGGTTGTTATCGCGTTGCTCGCCGACCGTAGAACTGTCCGCGCCGGTAGCCGGGCCGCTAGAGCAAAAGGAACCGAACCCGTGCGTGGGATACAACTGCGCGCTGGACTGCGCCTCATCGACGAGGCGCCGAGCTGAGGCGTACTGCGCGTGCGTCAGAACCTCAGTCTTGGTCGGATCCACCAAGTCGGTGCGCCCGACCGAACCGAACAGCAAACTGCCCCCGGAGAAGACCGCTTCCTCCCCCGCGTGCGTGACGACATACGCCAGGTGAGTCTCGGTGTGCCCGGCCGTGGCCACGGCCCGCAGCGTCATCTCGCCGACGCTGAGTTGCTCTCCGTCGCTGATTGAAGTGCGTTCGTAGCGCACCGGATCGGCCGCGTTGACCAGGTAAGTGGCACCGGTCTCCGCCGCCAATTCCAGACCCCCGGTGACGTAGTCGTTGTGGATGTGGGTTTCGGCGATGTGGGTGATCTCCACTCCAGCCAGCGCCGCAGTGTCCAGCACCCGGTCGATGTCGCGCTGCGGGTCGATGACCACGGCGACCTGGCCGTCGTGCACCAGATACGAGCGATCCCCCAAGGACGAGGTCTCGATAACGATGACGTTCATGACTGCTCCTTCTGTTGGTTGGTCTTAATGTACGTACATTTGCTATGGTTCGCAACAGCACACCACCCCCGCTCATTCCCTACCTATGGAGAACCCCCATGACCAGTCGCACCATCGCCCCCGCCCAACTTGCCGAACAGCACGGCGACCACAACGAGCTGCTTGTCCTTGACGTCCGGACCCCGGCGGAGTTCGAGACGGCGCACATCAAAGGTTCGTACAACGTGCCGCTGGCCACGCTGACTGAGCACCGTGATGAGGTCAGCGGACATTTGGATCGTGACGTCGTCCTGGTATGCCGTTCCGGGGCGCGCTCCCAGCAGGCTGAGACCACGTTGAGTGCCGCCGCACCGGTCAACCTGCACGTGCTGCACGGCGGCATCGCTGCCTGGCAGGCCGCCGGGCATCACGTCGTGGAGGGCACGCCGCGGTGGGACCTAGAGCGACAGGTGCGCCTCGTTGCCGGTTCGATCGTCCTGAGCAGTGTGCTGACCAGCACGATCGTGCCGGGAGCCAAGTGGTTGGCCGCCGGGGTCGGCGGCGGACTGAGCGTCGCGGCCCTGACCAACAGTTGCCTGATGGGCACGATGCTGTCCAAGCTCCCCTACAACCGCGCGGCCGCTCCCGACCCTCGGGAACTCATCGCTGCGCTGGCCCGACGGTGAGCGCCATGCTTGCCCTCACCCTGGTCCTGGCCGTGCTGGTCGGGGTCACCCTCGGTCTGCTCGGCGGGGGCGGCTCTATTCTGACGGTGCCGTTGCTGGTGTACGTGGCGGGCATGGACACCAAGGAGGCGATCGCTACTTCACTGCTCGTCGTGGGGGTGACCAGCGCCGTCGGGGCCATATCGCACGCCCGGGCCGGCCGAGTTCAATGGCGCACCGGGCTAGTCTTCGGCGTCGCCGGGATGACCGGTGCGTATGCCGGCGGCCGGGTCGCCGAGTTCATCCCCGGGCAGTGGCTGCTGATCGGCTTCGCCGTGATGATGATCGCCACCGCGTTGGCCATGCTGCGCGGGCGACCAGAGATCGATCCGGGCGACGCGCCCGATCACCTGCCGACGACTCGGGTCGTCCTCGACGGACTCGTGGTCGGCCTGGTCACCGGGTTGGTCGGCGCGGGCGGCGGCTTCCTCGTCGTGCCAGCCTTGGCCCTGCTCGGCGGCCTGCCGATGCCGGTCGCGATCGGCACCTCGCTGGTGGTCATCGCGATGAAGTCGATGGCCGGAATGGCGGGATACCTCGCCTCAGTCACCATCGACTGGCAGATGGCCGCCATGATCACCGGGGCCGCAGTCCTCGGAGCCCTGCTCGGGGGCCCGTTAGCCGGACGCATCGCACCAGAGACACTGCGCCGGTTGTTCGGGTGGTTCGTCCTGGTCATGGCCATCTTCGTGGGAACCCAAGAAGCCCCAGGCGGTGCCTGGACCTGGGTCGTACTCGGCCTCGGCGCAGCCTTGCTGATCGGCACCTGGCTGGTCCTGCGGCGCCAGCACGTCGCCGTGGACACCGCGCGGACCTGAGAAGTACAATGCGCGACAATGGGCCTTCGTCAAAACCTTCACATTTTGCTTAGGTTTTGACATGTCTGTGACGACGAAACTCGAACGACTGCGCGAGGTCGCCCTAGATCAGCACGGGTTCGTCACGACCGCGCAAGCCCTTGAAGACCGCGTGTCACATGCCGAGCTGTCGACGATGGTTGCCCGCGAAAGGTTGAGCAGAGCGTCGCACGGCGTCTACCGCGTGCCGCAGGTACCCGAAACCGAGTTCGACGAGTATCAACTCGCGGTGTTGTGGGCTGGCGTCCCTGAAGCCTGCCTGAGCCACGACACAGCCCTGGCTGCGTGGAACATCAGTGATATCAATCCCGATCGTATCCACATCACCGTCGCCAGTCGCCCTCGCATTCGACGCAGTGGTGGCGAGCGGTACGTCGTTCACTACGAGGGCGTAGACCTACGAGACGTTTCGTGGTGGCAGGGCATACGAACGGTAGATGTGCCGACCGCGATTGGACAAGGAATCGCCTCGGGCGTGCCGACCTACCTCATTCGTCAGTCTTTAGAGCGCGCCGGAAAGACAAGCCTATTGCCCAAGGCGGAACGCAAGCGACTGACAGAAGGCCTCGATCGGCGCGATGGCGGAGGGTGAGCGGGCTCACATCGCGCAGTCGTTCAAAGCTCTGAGGCAAGAAGGTAAGCCGCCGACCAGTCCAGCACTTTATCGCCCGTCAGGGCTAGCATGACCACGTCTGCATACAGGCGCGTAATGCGACCGTTGACATCAACGAACGAATGAATGCGCACCAGCAGGTGACGGCCCCGTGCAGCTACCTCGATGGGGGCATGTCGATTTCATCAGCATTGCAGAGAATCGGGAAAGGGCAAGCGAGCCTGGATCCGCCGACGTTTAATCGTGATGGGCTAACGCTCTATGTCTCTCATATGCTGAACGCGAATGTGCTGAAACGTATCATCTTGATACGGTTGCGAACATGACACTCTATGATCGAGTGCTTGAACGAGCCCTTGAGCAGCACGGCTACGTGACAACCCGTGACGCTCGAGACCTTGGCATTGACCCGACCCAACTGCGCCAATTGGCGGCCCGTGGACGACTAGACCACGTGGCTCGCGGGGTCTATCGCGCCTCGGTGATTCCCCGTAGTGAGCATGACGACCTTGCTGAAGCAGTGGCTTGGACGTTGGGGCGCGGGGTGATCTCTCACGAATCGGCATTGGCTCTGCATGGTCTCGCTGAAGTGAACCCCTCGCGCGTGCATCTGAGCGTGCCGAGGGAAAATTACCCGAGGGCGGCTGGGGGCGACCTCTACCGGCTGCACCGCCGCGATCTTGACGCGGCGAACGTGACCGAGTCCGACGGCATTGCAGTGACATCGGTCGAGCAAACGGTTTGTGACTGCATTAGCGAGGGCACGGACCCCTACCAACTGCGGATGGCCATTGATCGGGCTCAGGAGCAGGGACTGTTGCGAGTAGCACGTGCGGATTCGCTTCGCCAGGACGTCCTGGCAGCGGGGTCGGCTGAATGACATCCTTCTACGAGACATCGCCGCCGAACCTGCGCTCGCTGCGCGACCGTCTCACACAAGCCGCAAAACGGGAGGGGGTCGTCTTCGGTCGCCTGCAACAACACGTAGCCGTACTCGTTGTTACACAGTTCATGTCGACGCTGACTGACGACGGCGGCGGCCCACTGCTCCTCGTCAAAGGTGGCGTTTCGCTGGAATTGCGACAAGGCATCGCAGCATCGCGTACCTCCAAAGATCTCGACGCCGTAACACGTGCGGACATTGTGGAGGTTCATGAGTACCTCGCGGATGCAGGTGCCGCTGGCTGGGAGGGGTTCGCGGCAATGTTCACGCCGCCGACTGAATTCAGGGTGTCTGGGATGACGGGTCGAGCGCACCGATTCACGGCGAAGATTAGCTACCGCGGCAAACCATTCGCATCTGTTCCAGTCGAGGTCTCGTCCGCAGAAGCCGGCAACGCCGACCACTATGACCGCCTTACCTCTGAAGCGCTCACGTTGGCGGGACTGCCCGCTAGCGAGGCTGTTCCTTGTATGACGTTGTCCTGGCAAGTGGCGCAAAAACTGCACGCGTGCACCGATCTCGTTGAGGCACCGCGCACCAACGACCGCGCTCACGATCTGGTCGATCTGCTACTCATCGAGGCACTCCTAGCCGATGAGCCACTCGGCCCAACGAGGAAGGGATGCGTGGCCGTATTTCGTGTGCGCTCCAAGCAGGCATGGCCAACGACACCAGACCATGTCAAAACCTTCACAATCAGTGAAGGTTCTGACGCAGTCCGACCGCACCATCAGCGAAAGGTTGGGAGGGCAACAAGGCATGAGCACACGCGTCAGATCCCGGCCTAGCCTGGTGGCTGCCGCTCCGTGGATCGGGACCGTCGCAGCCGGCGGCATCTTGTCGGCAATGACCGCTCCCGGTCAGACCGCCGGATTGTCGGTGTTCACCGATCCGTTGATTGCGAACCTTGCCGTCTCCCGCACCGAAATCTCCGTCAGTTATCTCATCGGCACCCTTGTTGGTGCCGCTGCACTGCCCTTCGTTGGGCGCGCGCTGGACCGCCACAGCATTCGCGCAGTCACCGCCGTCATCGGCGTTGTGTTCGCCAGTTTCCTGCTCGTGCTGAGTCTGGCCGGGGACATCTTTGAGCTCACCGCCGGGTTCGTCGGGGTGCGTATGGCCGGGCAAGGGGCTCTCTCTCTCGCCGCGACCACGGTCGTCGCCCGCACCATCACCCACCGGCGCGGTCTGGCGCTGGGCATCACCACCGCCGTGGGTTCCGGTGGCATCTCGCTGGCGCCGGTTTTCCTCGCCGCAATGATCCCGGGCCTAGGCATCGAGCGGGTATGGCGACTCGAGGCTCTCGTTGTCCTGTGCGTCGTCGTGCCGATCGCCCTCCTGCTCCCCCGCAGCCGCCGTGTCACTCATGCCAACAGCACGACCAGCCAGTCGGCATACGACCTGGACTCGTGGACCTTGGCCGAGGCCAGGCGCACCGGCATGTTTTGGGTCATCTGCGCAGGACTAGCTGCCACCGGCCTGCTGAGCACGGCGCTGGCCTTTCACCAGATATCGATCCTCGGCGCGCAAGGTCTCTCGCCCATCGAGGCAGCGGCCAACTTCCTTCCGCAAACCCTCACCGGCATCGCCGCGACACTGACCGCCGGGGCGCTATCGGACCGCATACCCCCGAAGTATTTTGTAACGTTCTCGATGGTGACGATGGCCGCAGCACTGGTGCTCATCCCGACGATCACGCCCGGATGGACGGCACTGCTCTACGGGCTGGTCCTCGGTGCGGCCGGCGGCAGCATCCGCGGGATCGAGGCAGCCGCGTTCGCCCGCTACTTCGGCACCCGCCACATCGGCTCAATCCGCGGGGTCGCCACCGCCATCAACCTCGCGTCAACGGCGGCCGGCCCTGTCGTGCTGTCGATTGGCCGCGACCTTTCCGGCGGATACCACCTGCCCGTTCTGTGCCTAGCCGCCCTCCCGTTGGGCGTCGGCATACTGGCGATCTTTGCGCGGACCCCGTCGCGAGACCTGAGTATGCAGACATGACAGCCACCAGCGTGGACGTGGTAGTGATCGGCGGTGGCCAAGGGGCTCTAGCTGCCGGTTACTACCTCAACCGGACTGGCCGACAGTTCGTCATTCTCGATGATCAACCCACACCCGGCGGGTCGTGGTCACGCGTCTGGCCGTCGCTGCGACTGTTCTCACCAGGCGAATTCGCCTCGCTGCCCGGACGCCCGATGCCGCCCTGGCCGAGCGGTTTCCCACCGGCCTCACACGTCGTGGACTACCTCACCGCCCACGAGGAGCGCTACGACCTGCCGGTGCAGCGGCCCGTCCGGGTGACGTCGGTGACCCGAGACGGCGACCATCTACTCGTGGCCTCCACGGACCACCAATGGCGAGCGCGGCACGTCATCAGCGCCACCGGCACCTGGCAACGACCGTTCTGGCCGATCTATCCCGGCACGCGCTCCTTCAACGGTCGCCAACTCCACACCGTGGACTATCACCGTCCTACGGACTTCACCGGTCAGCAGGTTGTCATCGTTGGCGGCGGCAACTCTGCTGCTCAACTCGTCGCCGACATCTCCACCGAAGCCGCCACGACCTGGGTAACCACCCACCCGCCCCAATTCCTGCCCGACGATGTCGACGGACGAGTCTTGTTCCAACTCGCGACGGCGCGCGCAACGGCAATAGCAGCCGGACAACCCGACCCCGATGGCATCGCTGATCTCGGTGACGTCGTGATGGTCCCGGAGGTGCGGGCCGCGCGAGACCGCGGCGTCTTGCAGGCCCAGCCCATGTTCGACCGTCTCACTGCCGACGGTGTGGCCTGGGGATCGCGGCACAACCATGCCGATGCGATCGTGTGGGCCACCGGCTTCCGGCCCGCCCTGGCCCACCTTCGTCCGCTAAGGATCCGCGAGCACGACGGCACCATCGCGATGGACGGCACCCGCGCCGCGAAGGAGCCGAGGCTCCATCTCCTGGGCTACGGGGACTGGACCGGCCCCGGGTCGGCGACCATCCTCGGGGTCGGACGCACGGCCAAAGCGGTCGTGTCCGGGTTGGACGACTGACGCTGCCGCACACCCCGCCGGTGAGGTAGGTCGCGTCACGTGTTCTGCGGGAAGCCCAGGTCAACGCCGCGTTCGTTGGGGTCGGGCCAGCGGGTGGTCACGACCTTGGTGCGGGTGAAGAAGTGCACCCCGTGCGGGCCGTAGGCGTGAGTGTCGCCGAACATCGATGCCTTCCACCCTCCGAAGGAGTACGACGAAACGGGCACCGGAATCGGCACGTTGACCCCGACCATCCCGACGTGGACTCGGCGTTGGTACTGCCGCGCCGCTCCCCCATCGGCGGTGAAGATGGCGGTGCCGTTGCCGTACGGGTTCGCATTAACTAAGGCCAGAGCCTCATCGAACGTGTCCACCCGGACTACCGACAGCACCGGCCCAAAAATCTCCTCGGTGTAGACCGACATGTCCGTGTTGACACGGTCGAGCAGGCTTGGCCCCAGCCAGAAGCCCGCGCCCTCGACCGTGTGATCGCGGCCGTCCACCACCAACTTTGCGCCCGCCTCAACTCCGGCATCGAGATAGCTGTCCACCGTGTCACGGTGTTCGGCCGTGATCAGCGGCCCCATTTCGCTGTCGGTATGCCGACCGTCGCCCACCCGAATCTGCGCCACTCGCTCGGTGATTTTGCTGACTAGCTCGTCGCCGACCGGCCCCACCGCGACGATCACGGACACCGCCATGCACCGCTCGCCTGCTGATCCGAACCCAGCCGACACCGCAGCATCGGCGGCATTGTCGAGGTCGGCGTCCGGCAGGACCACCATGTGGTTCTTGGCACCGCCAAGGGCTTGCACCCGCTTGCCGTGGCTGGTCCCGATCTCGTAGACCGAGCAGGCCACCGGAGTCGAGCCGACGAAAGAGATCGCCGCCACGTCGGGGTGAGTCAACAGTCGCTCGACTGCGCTCTTGTCACCGTGCACCACGTTGAACACGCCATCCGGCAAACCTGCCTCGGAAAACAACTGGCCCAAAAAGACGGCGGCCGAGGGGTCCTTCTCGCTCGGCTTGAGCACCACGGCGTTGCCACAGGCGATGGCGATCCGGACAAACCACAGCGGCACCATCACCGGGAAGTTGAAGGGTGAAATGACTCCGACAACGCCCACCGGGTGCTGCACCGAGTGCACGTCGACCCCGGTGGAGGCGTTCTCGGTATGAGCACCTTGCAGCAGAGCCGCCAGCCCACACGCGTACTCCACGACCTCTAGCCCGCGCTTGATCTCCCCCGCCGCGTCAGACAGCACCTTGCCGTGCTCGGAGGTGACGATGGCGGCGAGTTCATCGACAGAAGCCGCCAGTCGCTCGCGAGCGCTGAAGAGGACGGCGGTGCGGGCAGCTAGGGACGTTTCACCCCACGAGGTGGCGGCTGCGACGGCACTGGCTACGGCCGTGTCGACATCGTCTTCGGAGGCGAACGCCACCTGCGCGGCGACGCTGCCGGTGGCCGGGTTAAACACGTTCCCGGTCCGACCGGCTGGAGCGGAATGCGCGTGCCCGTCGATCCAGTGGGTGATCAGCGGCGTGTCGGTGCTCATCGGGCCATCCTCTCGCTGGTTGCGGCGAGGGCACCCTTGAGCGCGGCCAGACCTTCGTCGGTTTCGTCGGCCGTCAACGTCATGGGTGGGGCCAGGCGGACGACGTTGCCTTTAAGCCCACCCTTGCCCACCAGCAGGCTCCGGTCCCGGGCCTCGTTGAGCAGCATCGTGGCTGCAGCCGGCGAGGGATGCGTGGTGCCAGGCTCGACAAACTCGATGCCGATCATCAGACCCTTGCCGCGAACCTCATCGACCCAGGGGCAATCGGGCGCGAGATCGCGTAGGCCCTCAAGCAGATAGTTGCCAAGTTTGAGCGCGTTGCTTTGCAAATCGTGCTCAATCAGGTAGTCCAGCGCGGCCTTGGCTCCGGCGGTCGCGAGCGGATTGCCGCCGAAGGTGGAGATGGAACTGGCCGTGAGGCTATCCATCAGTTCGGCACGCGCAACGACCCCACCAATCGCCAACCCGTTGCCGAGCCCCTTGGCAAAGGTCATCGCATCCGGGGTTACCCCATGTGCGCCGATCCCCCAAAAGTGCTCGCCGGTACGGCCCCACCCGGTCTGCACTTCGTCGGAGATCAGTGGTATGCCGTGGCTGTCCAGGACCTCCTTGAACGCGCCAAACAACCCGTCGGGGGCCATCGTGAACCCGCCGACTCCCTGCACGGGCTCCACGATCATGGCCGCCACGTCACCGCTGGTCGAGGTCTCTAGGACGTTGCGCAGATCCGCGACGCACGCCTCGACATACGCCGCGTCGGACAGGCCCCGAAAGGGTGCGATGCCTCGATAGCCGCCGTGCACGTAGGAAACGTTGACCGGGCTGTGCGCCGAAGCCGACCAGCCGCGGTTGCCGGTGATGCCCATCGTGGCGAACGAGCGACCGTGGTAGGAGTTGCGCAGGGCCAGCACTTGGTGCGACCTGCGCGTGGTCATGGCCAGCAGGAGGGCCGCTTCGTTGGCCTCGGTGCCCGAGGAGGTAAAGAAGACTTTGGCGTTCTCGATCCCGGATAGCTCCGCGATCTGCTCCGCGAGCGCGACCTGCTGGTCGATCAGATACAACGTCGAGGTATGCAGTAGGCCGGTGTCGAGTTGAGCGCGCACCGCATCGGCGATCTCGGGGATGTCGTAGCCGATGGCGTTGGTCAGGATCCCGGCAAAAAAGTCGAGATAGGTCCGGCCTTCCACGTCGCGTACGTGCCGACCCCGCCCGGAGACCAGCGCAAGCGGCTCGTCGTAATACAACGCCATCCAGTTCGGCATCACTGCGTGGTGCCGGGCGAGCAAGGCAGACGAAGCCGACGAAGAGGGCGCACTCGAAGTCATACGGTCAGCACACCCCTACAACGCGTAAACCGCAACCCCCAGCGTTCGAGTGGGGCCACCTCGGGTTGAGATAGATTCATTGGATCACTGGGAGCATCCGACGACGAATGAGGAGTCATGAGCACCAAGAAGCAGAAGCGCATCATCGAGCAGTACGCGGCGAAGCAGAAGAAGCTGAAGAAGGACGTCTCCTCACTCAAGGGTGAGTTGACTAAGGCCGAGAAGAAGCTCGCCAAGGAGGCTGAGCGGACCGAGCGTTCGAAGAAGAAGGCCAAGGCCGCTGAGAAATCAGCATCGAAGGCGGGAGCCCGGGCCAACCTTCTCCAGGAACAGTTGGACCAGGCTTCGGCCACGCTGGCGTCCACACCTTCTGAAGCCTCCGTTGATGCGGCGACCCTCGATGCGCCGACGGTCGACGCAGAGGTCACCGAACAAGAAACCGACGGGGTCGGAGTGCCGGACGAGAGCTGGAGCGTCGTCCAGCTTCGGGCTGAGGCCCGTTCCCGCGGGATGGCCGGCATGTCGAAGACGCCAAAATCAGAGTTGATTGCTGCGCTGACCGTATGACGGAAAAGACCTCAGGAGGCCTCGACCTCGACCACCGCTTTCGGTCCCGGTTGCCGGAGCTCAGCCTGGACTTTCGACCCGCCGTCCCGCCGCGCCCGGAGCTCGTCGCGATCAACGCATCGCTGGCTGGCGATCTCGGCCTCGACATCGACTGGCTCCGATCGTCGGAGGGCGTAGCCACCTTGGCTGGCGCCAACGTCACGTCAGACTCGACGCCGATCGCGATGGCCTACGCCGGTCATCAGTTCGGCGGCTACTCCCCCCGTCTTGGCGATGGTCGAGCCGTGTTGCTCGGCGAGTTGACCACAACCGGCGGTGAGCTCGTTGACCTGCACCTGAAGGGATCGGGTCGCACCCCGTTCGCCCGCGGGGGTGACGGCAAGGCCTCGATAGGTCCCATGCTGCGCGAATTCTTGATGGCTGAGGCCATGCACGCCCTCGGGGTCCCGACTGCTCGAGCGTTGTCGGTCGTGACCACCGGGGAGTTCGTGCAGCGAGACACCCGTGAGCCTGGAGCGGTGTTGGCCCGGGTGGCCGCGAGCCATCTTCGCGTCGGGACCTTTGAGTATGCAGCGCGGCTCGGCCCGGACACGCTGCTGCCTCGGTTGATCGAGGAGGCGATTGATCGCCACCACCGTGAGGCTGCCGATTCGGACAACCCGGCGTTGGCCCTCCTGCGGTCGGTGGTCGAGGCCCAGGCTGAACTGATCGCGCGCTGGATGCTCGTCGGCTTCGTGCACGGGGTGATGAACACCGACAACATGACGATCTCGGGCCAAACGATCGACTATGGCCCCTGCGCCTTCGTCGAGGCCTACGACCCGGCGGCGGTATTCAGTTCCATCGACCACGGCGGCCGCTACGCCTACGGCAGCCAGCCATCGATCGCTGTGTGGGACCTCAGTCGGCTCGCCGAAACCCTCCTGCCACACATCGACGCCCGTACCGACCGGGCGGCCGCGCTGGCGACCAAGGAGCTTGAGTCGTTTGCCGAGCGCTACCAAAGCCACTTCAGCCACCTGCTCGCGGCGAAACTCGGCATACCCCGGGCCGCCGCAGACGTCGTCGGACCTCTCGGCACCGACCTGTTCGCGATCATGAAGGCGCAGGCCTCCGACTTCACCAGCACCTTCCGGGCGCTGCGCCAGGCCGTTCGCGGCGACGATGCCCTGGCAAATGCCTTGCTGGGCGAGGCGGCCGCGAAGACGTGGTTGCCGCGCTGGCGTGAGGTAGTCACGGACTCCGAGCGGTCTACGGTCGAGGTCGCCGCCGCGATGGACGCCGTAAACCCGCTCTACGTACCGCGCAACCACCTCGTCGACGAGGCCCTACGCGCCGCCACCGCTGGCGACCTTGCGCCCTTCCATCGGCTGCTCGCGATCGTCACCGCGCCGTATGCCGAGCAGGAAGGTGCCGAGCGCTTCGCTCAGCCCGCACCGGCAGCTTTCACCGCACGCTTCCAGACCTTCTGCGGGACCTGAACTCACGACCTTGAGGTCAGCGGACGGCGATGGCGACCTTTCCGTTTGCCTTGCCGGAACGGGCGTGCTCGTAGGCAGCCGCGACGTCGTCGAGCGTGAAGGTGCTGTCAACCACCGGACGCACGGCACCCTCGGTGATCAGCGCGGCGATCTCGGTGAGTTGTTTACCGTCGGGCTCCATGAAGAACTGATGGAACGTGACGCCGCGTTCTTCGGCCAGTCCTTCGGGGGCCTCGCCCTTGATGGACACGACGGTGCCACCCGTTTTGACCACGTCGAAAGAGTGCTCCAGGGTGTCACCGCCAAGCATGTCGAAGACGAGGTCACAGGGATCGACCACCTCTTGGAAAGTTTCGCTGGCGTAGTCCACGAATTGATCCGCACCCAACCCCTCGACCAATGCCCGGTTCTGGGCGCTGGCGGTCGTGGCCACCCAGGCACCGGCGTGCTTGGCGAACTGAATGGCCAGGGCACCGACGCCACCTGAGCCGGCGTGGATCAAGACACGTTGACCCGCCTGGAGGCCACCCTTGTCGAACAGCGCCTGCCACGCAGTGAGGCCAGCCAGCGGGACCGAGGCCGCCTCGGCGTGGGATACGTTCGCCGGCTTGATCGCGAGGTCGTGCGACTTCACCGCGCAGTATTCGGCCATGGTCCCGGCCTGCATACCAGCGGCGCGGGCGAACACCTCATCGCCGACGGAGAAACCGTCAACGCTCGGTCCGATTTCGGTCACAACGCCCGATACGTCGTAGCCAATGGTCCAGGGAAGCTCATACGGGAGCATGTCCTTCATGTAGCCGTCCATGATGACCCAGTCGACCGGGTTGATTGCGGCGGCGTGGACTTCGATCATGACGCTGTCGTCCGGAAGCTCGGGCCGGCCGATATCGGCAACTTCAGGCGCGTTTCCGTACTCGGTCAAGATGGCGGCCTTCATAGAATCTCCTTCTGGGGTGGCTTGCTTCGATCGGGCTGGGTGATTATGACATCGGTGCATCGGACGTGAGCATCTTCGGGGTAAAGGCTGACGGGCCCACAGATCAACGCGAGCACTTCGGACTCACGCGCCGTCACCCCACACTCGTCCCCTGGCCATCTCCCGAACATTCTCTCGGTGAAAATGTCCGCGTTGGGGATGACGACCTCACGTGCATGGGACCGGAAACACGTCACCGTGGGTGATCACGACCCGATGCTGGCTAAGGACGTCCCCCTCGTAGGTCGTGGGACCTAAGCCTCTAGCCGACCCCCCTAAACCCGCTCATTCTGGTGCTAGGCCGAACAGCAAGCAATGGCTCGGTCAGATTCACACCCAGAGCAAGGAGAGGCCATGAACGCATCAGTAGTTCAGTCACAGCATGTCGACCAAGCACCATCGGGGAAGCGTCATGACGACCCACCCGCGCGGCGACAGTTGAAGGACAACCCACCGGCCCGTCTACTGCTTGGGGTGTTGCGCATACTGTTCGGCTTCACCTTCTTGTGGGCCTTCTTCGACAAGTTGCTCGGCCTGGGCAAGGCCACCCCCAGCGAGAACGCATGGATCAACGGTGGGGATCCCACGTTTGGTTACCTATCCAACAACGGCGGCACGTTCTCCTCGTTCTTCACCGGTTTGGCCGGTCAGGGCTGGGTGAGTTGGTTGTTCATGCTCGGTTTGCTCGGCATCGGGGTCGCGTTGATCGCCGGCGCTGGTATGCGGATCTGAGGTGTGTCTGACTTAATGAGGCATTCTCGGTTGGAAATACCCAGCCATTCGTGGTGCGTGATCATGGTTGGGTTTCCTTGTGTGTTCGACGGTACTTGATCCGGTCGTGGCGTGCTCGGGTGAG
>JAABUN010005585.1_pt1 | contig 15436 bp, 9 predicted proteins | sample 5559311 | NCBI WGS metagenome assembly JAABUN01 (sample SAMN10711877, study PRJNA513370) | rock metagenome | isolation source: Antarctica rocks | place: Antarctica: Victoria Land, Siegfried Peak sud | reverse complement strand
CCGATGACAAGGACGACAAGGAAAGATTGCCGCGCTCCACTTCGTTACGCTCGCAGTGACAGGCGGTTTGTTAACCTAAAGCTTACAGAATCAGCATCGCGTCGCCGAAGGCGAAGAAGCGGTACTTCTCTTTAATGGCTTCCTGGTAAGCTGCCATCAGCAACTTGTAGCCGGCGAAGGCTGAGGCCATCATCACCAGCGTACTTTCGGGCAGGTGAAAGTTGGTTAGCAGCGAGTTAGCGATTTTGAAATCGTAGGGCGGGTAGATGAATTTGTCGTTCCAGCCCGAGGTCACCTTGATGCGGCTGTTGGCCGACACCGAGGCATCAAGCGCCCGCATGGTGGTGGTGCCAATGGCGCACACCTGCTTTTTGGCGTCCATGGCCTTGTTGACGACCTGCACGGCTTCGGGGTTCACGAAGAACTGCTCCGAGTCCATCTTGTGTTTGGTGAGGTCCTCCACGTCCACGTTGCGGTAGGTGCCCAGGCCCACGTGCAGCGTGATGTAGGCTTTCTCTACCCCCTTGATTTCCATGCGCTTCATCACCTCGCGCGAGAAGTGCAGGCCGGCGCTCGGCGCGGCCACGGCCCCGATATTCTCGGCAAAAATAGTTTGGTAGCGCTCCTTGTCGGCGGGCTCGGTTTCGCGCTTCAGCACGTCTTTGGGCACGGGCGTTTCGCCCAGCTCATGCAAGGCCTTGCGGAACTCCTCGTCGGTGCCGTCAAACAAAAACTTGATGGTGCGGCCGCGCGAGGTCGTGTTGTCGATGACCTCGGCCACGATGTCCGACTCGCCAAAGTAGAGCTTGTTGCCCACCCGAATTTTGCGGGCCGGGTCCACGAGTACGTCCCACAGGCGGCCTTCCTTGTTCAGCTCGCGCAGCAGAAAAACCTCAATCTGAGCGCCGGTGCGCTCTTTTTGGCCGTACATGCGGGCCGGAAATACCTTGGTATCGTTGAAAACGAAGACGTCACCCTCCACAAAATAATCCAGGATATCTTTGAACATCCGGTGCTCAAACTGGCCGGTGGCGCGGTTTACCACCATCAGGCGCGACTCGTCGCGGTGGCGGGCAGGGTGACTGGCAATCAGCTCTTCGGGGAGTTCAAACTTGAACTCATGCAGTTTCATCGCCATGATGGGCAGTACTAGGGGGAAGTTACCGAAAATTCGGGGGGCAAAGGTACGAGTTTTTTTTGAGGGTAGTCTTTTATGTAGGGTAAGCTTTAGCTTGCCGGGCGAAGGACTGGTAATTTTCCACCACCTTCGCGGTAGTAATAGCGAAACGGCGGCGTTCGCTTGTTGTATTCTTTCGGCGGCAGGCTGAAGCCTGCCCTGCATTACCCGGTAAGCTGAAGCTTAACATAAAGCTAACTTAGTATGTTTCTTACTATTCGCCTGGTACTTGAAAGCTTCGTCTTTGCCTGGCAGGCGCTGCGGGCCAACCTGCTGCGCACCATCCTGTCGCTGCTGGGCGTCACGGTGGGCATCTTCTCGATTATCGCCGTTTTTATGGTGGTCGACTCGCTCGAAAGCAACGTGCGCAGCAGCATGAATTTCCTGGGCGACAAGGTGGTGTACGTGGGTAAGTGGCCCTGGGTCTTCGACCCCGACCGCCCCTGGTGGAAGTATTTCAACCGCCCCGTACCCACGCTGCGCGAGTTCCGGCAGCTCCAGCGGATGCTGCCGGCCAGCAGCCAAAAGGGCATCGCCATCTTCGTGCCTAAGGGCGGCAATACGCTTAAGTCGGGCATCAACTCGGTGAGTGACTGCGCCTTGCAGGGCGTAAGCTACGACTACCGCACCATCGCCAGCGTGCCCATCGAGCAGGGCCGCTACTTCACGGTGCAGGAGATGGACGGGGGTAGGCCGGTGGCCATCATCGGGGCCACCATCGCCGAAAATCTCTACCCCCAGGGCGAGCCGGTGGGCCGGCAGTTCAAGACCCACGGCCGCTACTTCACGGTCATTGGCGTGATGAAAAAAGAGGGCAAAAACCTGCTCGGCACGCCCAGCAACGATGCCAACTGCCTGATTCCCTACGGTTCGTTTGCCAGCATCTTTGCCATGAGCAGCACCGGCATGGGTGGCCCTTCGCCGCAGCTCGGCGTGAAGGGCCGCGACGACGACCCCGGCCTGCTCAACCTCGAAGCCGAGATGCAGGGCGACATGCGCATCATCCGCGGCCTCAAGCCCCGCGAGGAAGACAACTTCGCCCTGAACCGCCCCGAGATGCTCGCCGACATGATTGGTAAGCTCTTCAGCGTCATCGGGATAGCGGGCGGCATCATTGGCTCGTTTGCCATGCTGGTGGGCGGCTTCGGCATTGCCAATATCATGTTCGTGTCGGTGCGTGAGCGCACCAACATTATCGGGATTCAGAAATCGCTGGGCGCCAAGAACTACTTCATCCTATTCCAGTTTCTATTCGAGGCCGTGTTTTTGTGCCTGCTGGGCGGCGCGGCGGGCATTTTTCTGGTCTGGCTCATCACCCTTTTCCCGCAGGATTCGCTGGCCCTCACGCTGAGCGCGGGCAATATTTCGCTGGGCCTGCTGGTGTCGGTGGGCATCGGCATTCTGGCCGGCATTATTCCGGCGGTGCTGGCGGCCAATCTGGACCCCGTTATCGCCATTCGGGCCAAGTGAATTGGGGCTTGGGTGTTGGTGCATAGTGCTTGGATTGTTCAAAGCTTTCTAAACATCAACACCCAAGCACCAAGCACCAACACCCAAGCCCCATTTTTCCCTATCTTCGCCCCCCTGCTTTTGGCCGCCCCGCTTTTCGGAGCCGGGGCGGTTTCGTTTTCCCCCTGGCTAGATATGTCCAAACTTAAAAAAACCAGTAAGACCAAGTCTTCCGACGAAGCCCTGAACGCGGGCTCGGGCAAGACCATCGTGCAGCCCAACGTGAACGATAACAAGCTGACCAGCATCACCGAGCTGCGCCAGCAAACCGGCGGCGTGGCCAAAACCGGTCAGGACCCCGACGAGCAGCGCATCCGCAAGGCCTTTGTAGATAAAGACTGGAACGAGATAAAAATCGCCGATAGCTGGCAGATTTTCAAGGTAATGGCCGAGTTCGTGGAAGGCTTCGAGAAGATGTCCAAAATCGGCCCCTGCGTGAGCATCTTTGGCTCGGCCCGCACTAAGCCCGACAACCAATACTACCAGCTGGCCGAGGAAATCGCCTCCAAGCTGGTCCGCCACGGCTACGGCGTCATCACGGGCGGCGGCCCCGGCATTATGGAAGCCGGCAACAAGGGCGCCCGCGCCGAGGGCGGCAAGTCGGTGGGCCTCAACATCGAGCTGCCTTTCGAGCAAACCCACAACATCTACATCGACCAGGACAAGTGCATCGATTTCGACTACTTTTTCGTGCGCAAGGTGATGTTTGTGAAGTACGCCCAGGCCTTCGTGGGGATGCCCGGCGGCTTCGGCACCATCGACGAGCTGTTTGAGGCGCTCACGCTGATTCAGACCAAGAAAATCGGCCGCTTCCCCATCGTGCTGGTGGGCTCGGCGTATTGGGGCGGCCTGTTTGAGTGGATTAACAACGTGATGCTCAACGATGAGCACAATATCTCGCCCGAAGACGTGAACCTCGTGCAGATAGTGGACGACGCCAGCGAAGCCGTCAAAATCATTGACGACTTCTACCACAAGTACTCGCTGTCGCCCAACTTTTAAGCCCTACCCCCCCCTCATCACGGGCGAAGCCGGACGGAAACGTCCGGCTTCTTTGTTGGCTGGCTGTGCCGCTGGCTATTTCCGTAGTTCTCCCAGCCCGACCTTTGCCCGACCATGCCCGATATTACCCCTACCCCCGCCAAAAAGCTGTTCCTGCTCGACGCTTTTGCCCTCATCTACCGCTCGCACTTCGCGTTCTCCAAAAACCCGCGCATCAACTCGAAGGGCGTGAACACGGGGGCCGTGCTGGGCTTTACCAACACGCTGGTAGAGGTGCTGCAAAAGGAGCAGCCGACCCACATCGGCGTGTGCTTCGACGGGCCGAAGAAGACGTTCCGGCACGAGCAGTTCGCGGCTTACAAGGCGCAGCGCCAGGCCATGCCGGAGGATATCGGCATTGCCCTTCCGTATATTAAGCAGATTATCAGTGCCTTTCATATTCCCATCCTGATGATGGATGGCTACGAGGCCGACGACGTTATTGGCACCATCGCCCAGCGGGCCGAGGCCCACGGCTTCGACGTGTTTATGATGACGCCCGACAAGGACTATTGCCAGCTCGTGACCGAGCGCATCAAAATCTACCGCCCGGCCTTCATGGGCAACGCGGCCGAGGTGCTCGACGTGGCGCACGTGCTCCAGCGCTTTGAGATTGAGCGCGTGGAGCAGGTAATTGATATTCTGGGCCTCCAGGGCGACGCGAGCGACAATATCCCCGGTATTCCGGGCATTGGGGAGAAGACGGCCAAGACGCTGATTCAGAAATACGGCTCGGTCGAAAACCTGCTTGCCAACGTGGACGAGCTCAAGGGCAAGCAGCAGGAAAACGTGCGCAACTTCGCCGAGCAGGGCCTGCTGAGTAAGGAGTTGGCCACCATCCACGTCAACGTGCCCATCGACTTTGAGCCCGAAACCCTGACGCTGGATGCGCCCGATGAGGCCCAGTTGCGGCAGCTATTCGACGAGCTGGAGTTTCGGCAGCTGGCGGCGCGGGTGCTGGGCGGGGGTAGCAGCCCCGCGCCCAGCGCCGGCCGCGGCCCGGCGGCCCCTACCCCCCGCGGCGCCCGCCGGCCCAAGGTGGCCGCGCCCGCTTTGGGCCAGGGCTCGCTGTTTGGGGAAGGGAGCGCGGCGGTAGTCATCGCGGCCGAAAATGGCGAATTTGGCCCCGACGACGCGGGCGAGTACTATACCGGGCCCAGGAAAACGCTGGCCGACGTGCCGCATAATTACCACCTGGTCGATACGCCGGAGCTGCGCAAGTCGCTGCTGGCGTTTTTGTTGCAGCAGTCTGAAGTGAGCTTCGACACTGAAACGACGGGCCTCAATACTATGACGGCGCGGCTCGTGGGCCTGAGCTTTTCCTGGCTGCCGGGCGAGGCTTACTACGTGCCCGTGCCCCAGGACGAAACCGCCCAGGCGCTGGTGGAGGAGTTCTGCCCGTTTTTCGAGAGCGAAACCATCCTGAAAATCGGGCAGAATATTAAATATGACCTGCTGATTCTCAAGAACTACCAGGTGCGTATTTCGGGTCCGTTCTTCGACACGATGCTGGCGCACTACCTCATCGAGCCCGACATGCGCCACAACATGGACGTGCTGGCCGAAACCTACCTGCACTACACGCCGGTGCCCATCACCGACCTTATCGGGCCCAAGGGCAAGAACCAGAAAACGATGGCCGACCTCGCCCCGGCCGCCGTCAGCGACTACGCCTGCGAAGACGCCGACGTGACCTTGCAGCTGCGCCACGTCTTCGAGCCAATGCTGAAAGAGCTGGGCCTGTTGGGCCTGCTCAATGAGGTGGAAAACCCGCTGGTGCCCGTGCTGGCCGCCGTCGAGTTTGAGGGCGTGCGCATCGACTCGGTGGCGATGGGTGAGTACTCAGCTGAGCTGCAAGGCTACGTGCAGGAGCTGGAAACGCAGATTTACCGCGAAGCGGGCCAGGAGTTCAACATCGGTTCGCCCAAGCAGCTGGGCGAGGTGCTGTTTGATAAAATGGACATCGGCAGCGGTAAAATCAAGAAAACCAAAACCGGCCAGTATGCCACCGGCGAGGAAATCCTGAGCCAGCTGGCCGCCGACAACCCCATTGCCGGCCTCATCCTGGAATACCGCCAGCTCAGCAAGTTGCGCAGTACCTACGTGGAGGCCCTACCCCAACTGGTGAGCCCCGTCGATGGCCGGGTGCACACCAGCTTCAACCAGGCCGTGACGGCCACCGGCCGCCTGTCTTCGACCAACCCCAACCTCCAGAATATTCCCATCCGCACTGAAAAGGGCCGCGAAATCCGCAAAGCCTTCGTGCCGCGCGATGCCGGCCACGTGCTGCTGGCCGCCGACTACTCGCAGGTGGAGCTGCGCATCATGGCCGACTTTTCGGGCGATAAGACCATGATTGAAGCCTTCCGCCTGGGCCAGGACGTGCACGCCAGCACCGCCAGCAAGGTTTTTCACGTGCCTATCAGTGAAGTAGATGGCGAGATGCGCCGCAAGGCCAAAACCGTGAACTTCGGTATCATCTACGGCATCTCGGCCTTTGGGCTGGCCCAGCGCATCGGCATCAGCCGCAAGGAGGCTACCGATATTATCGACACCTATTTCCAGGAATTCCCGTCGGTGAAGCAGTTCATGGATGACAGCATCAACCGCGCCCGCGAGCTGGAATACGCTGAAACCCTGCTCAAGCGCCGCCGCTACCTGCGCGACATCAACTCGCGCAACGCCACCCTGCGCGGCTACACCGAGCGCAACGCCATCAACGCCCCCATCCAGGGTACGGCCGCCGACATCATCAAGCTGGCCATGATAAACATCCACGACTGGCTGGAAAAAGAGCGCCTCGGCACCAGGATGATACTCCAGGTGCATGACGAACTCGTGTTCGACGCCGTGCGCGAGGAAGTAGACTACGTGACGCCCAAAATCCGCGAGCTGATGACCCAGGCGCTATTGCTACCCCACGGCGTCCCATTGGAGGTGGAAGTGGGAGTAGGGGATAACTGGCTGAAGGCGCATTAGGCCAGCGGTTCCCGTTTTCGTCCGACCTTTGAGCCGCTCCTCGACTAGCCTGGGAGCGGCTCTGCTATGTTAATGGAATCCTTCGAAGTCGAGAATTTTCGCAGCCTGAAACACTTGAAGCTGGATAAGTTGGCGCGGGTAAATTTGCTGGTGGGAAAGAATAATTCGGGGAAGACGAGTGTGCTGGAGGCACTTTATGCGATTATAGGGATTAGTACGCCTGTTTGGTTTGAGAGTATTATGAGAGAACGGGAATTGTCTTTGAACAATGCTGACTTTCTGCAGCTGTTCTATAGACTTGATAGTTCACGAAGTATTAAGTTACTATCGAAATACAATTCTCTGCCTTCACCAGAAATTTATGGTATGTGGTTGGAGGTTATTTTACAAACAAAAGGCTCAATCACACGTCAAGTTTCAGAAGATTTGGAATGGGGTTCTGATGAATCTTTTCACCGAGTAAATCGAGGGGAAACTTTAGCTATTGAGCTACGAACTGATTCGATGCATAAGGCGGCATACTATGAACTAGTGCCAAACGAAAGTAGAGGTTTGCGTCGCTTTAATTTACAGGAAATTGATTCGGGTTCTTTACAAGTTGCAAGGGGTATCCGTAGTGTCGGGCTCTTTCGTTCGCGTGTTGCGTATGTTTCTAGTCATCCGCGTCTGCGTAATTCCAGTTCATCTATTGAACAGCTAAAGATTATAAAAGCAGATAATGAATTAGTAGATGTACTGAGGCAAGTAGACAGTCGAATAGAAAGAATTGAGCTTGTCAGTGGCGGAGTATATTTTAATTTAGGTCCAGATTTCCCCAATTTATTGCCTGCTAACTTGATGGGAGAAGGGATTCAGCGCCTTTTACTTATTGTGTCAGTAATTATTAGTAGAGCTGGCGGACTTATCTTAATTGATGAGTTAGACAACGGTCTGCATTATTCTGCTTTACGAGTCCTATGGAAAGCCATTCTATATGCGGCACGCAAACACGATGTGCAGGTAATTGCCACCACGCATAGCGCCGAAGCTCTACGTCACCTCACATGGGTGTTGGATGATGAAGAGTATAAAGACTACCGCAATGACGTAGCCTCCTATACCCTGATTCGCGCCAAAGATGACACCGTACGCAGTTACCGCTATGACTACGAACAGCTGGATTTTGCAATGGAGCATGATATGGAAGTTCGCAACTGATTCGGGCGGCGTTATGCAAATCAATATTATGGTGGAGGGCTACGACGACCAGGAATTGGTTGCGGCCCTGCTCGTGAAGCTAGGTAAAGTGCGGCAGTGGGATAAGTCGTTTCAGGGCATTACTGCTGGGAACAACCAAGTCGCCATTTACGAAATGGGTGGCTGGACCACCTTGCCCACTAACAAGCTACTGCCCCGGTTGCAACAGTCGTTGGAAGTGGATGTTCTAAATCTAGTTATCTATGATGCAGATACCATCAAACACGCTAGTGGTGGCGTATCTGCCCGACGCGCTGAATTGCAGCAGCAGGCAAAAGTGCTTAGTCTATCATTTGAGTTGTTTTTGTTGCCTAATAATGTGGCTGACGGCAATTTAGAAAATCTACTGGAAAGCCTCATTCCTACCGGTCATCGACAAGTAATCGATTGCTTTGCTGCTTATGAAACTTGTATGCGCGGTTGTTCAACTCCAACTGGGGAGCCTTATCGGTTGCCCGCTGATAAGTCAAAATTTTACGCATATATCGAAGCCATGCCCATTACCGATGACGAGCGCAAAGCCCATAAAAGCCGAGGTACGACCAAGTATTTTGTGAACGCCGCATATTGGAACTTAGATGCTGCTGAAATTCAGGCACTGCGCACTTTTCTGGATTTACATGTGAGGTAGTTGAGTTAGCAAATGGATGCGGGCTAATTGCGTACCTTTTCGTGCCTAACCTCTCCCACCCATGCGCCGCCTCCTACCCCTGCTGCTGCTGGCCAATTGCTTGCTGGCCACCAGCGCTTTCGCTCAAAAGACCCTCACGCTCCGCTCGCCCGACGGGCAGCTGACCTACCGCTTTCGCCTCACGCCGCGGGCGCCGACCTACGCGGTGGACTTCCACGGCCAGCCCGTGGTGGCCGAGTCGCCGCTGGGGCTGGTGTTTCAGCAGGGCGGGGCCTGGGGCGCGGACTTGCGGCAGATGAGCGCGCGGGTTTCGGCGGTAGATGAAGTATACACCTTGCCGGTGGGCAAGGCCAGCCGGGTGCGCAACCACTACCGGCAGCTCGTCATCGCGTTGCGGGAAAAAGCGGGGGTAGGGCGACTGGTAAACCTGGTGGTGCGGGCGTTTGACGACGGGCTGGCGTTTCGCTACGAGTTTCCGGCGCAGGCCGGCTGGGCCAGCTACGTGCTGACGGATGAAAACTCGACCTTCCGGCTGGCCGGCGACCCCACGCTGCTCACGCTGTTCCGGCCCAGTTATACTACCTCGCACGAAGGCTTCTACAGCCGGCTGCCCCTGAGCCAGGTGCGGCCCGATACGCTGCTGGACCTGCCCACGCTGGCGCAGTACCCCGGCGGCCCCTACCTGGCCATTACGGAGGCGGCCGTGCGCGACTATGCCACCCTGTATCTGGCCCGGCACGACGGGCTACTCACGAGCCGCCTCTCGCCGCTGCCGGGCCAGACGGCCGTGAAGGTGCAGGCCACGCTGCCGCACCGCTCGCCCTGGCGGGTGCTGCTGCTGGGCCAGCAGGTGGGCGCGCTGCTGGAATCGAACATCATCACCAGCCTCAACGACCCACCGAGCCAGGATTTTAGCTGGCTGAAGCCGGGCAAAAGCGACTTCCACTGGTGGAATGGTGACATCCTGCCCGATACTATTTTCCCGCCCGGCCGCAACTTCGAGTTCAACCAGTACTACATCGACTTCTGCGCCAGCCACGGCATTGATTACCATTCGGTTATCGGCTACGGCAACGCGGCCTGGTACCAGAACGACGGCGAGGGCTACGCGCCCGGCCCGCATACCGACGTCACCAAGCCCGTGCCAGGGCTCGATATGCAGCGCCTCGGCGATTATGCCAAAAGCAAGGGGGTAGGGCTGCGCGTGTGGGTGCACTGGCAGCTATTCTACGCGCAGCTCGACAAGGCACTGGCGCAGTTCGAGGCCTGGGGCGTGCAGGGCATGATGGTCGATTTTATGGACCGCGACGACCAGCAGATGGTGAATATGCAGGAGGAAATGCTGCGCAAGGCGGCTCAGCACCACATCCACATTCAGTTTCACGGTGTGGCCAAACCCACCGGCCTCGCGCGCACCTACCCCAACGAGCTGACCCGCGAAGGCACTCTCAACTACGAAAACAACAAGTGGGGCCCCGCCATGCCGCCCGACCACGACCTCAACATGCCCTTTACGCGCCTGCTGGCCGGGCCCACCGACTACCACCTCGGCGGCTTCCGGGCGGTGCCGCCGACGGCGTTCCGGCCTCAGTACACGCGCCCGCTCATGGTGGGCACCCGCTGCCACATGCTGGCCATGTACGTGGTGCTCGAAAGCTACCTGGGCATGGTGTGCGACTACCCCGCCGCCTACGAAGGGCAACCGGGCTACGAGTTCATCCGCGCCCTACCCACCGTTTGGGACGAAACCCGCGTGCCGCTGGCCGAAGTAGCCACCTACGTGTGCCTGGCCCGCCGCAAGGGCCGCGACTGGTACGTGGGCGCCTTGAACAACAGCCAGGCCCGCTCGCTGTCGCTAAAACTCGATTTCCTACCCCCCGGTGAGTACGAGGCCACGCTTTGGGCCGATGCGCCCGACGTGGCAACGGAGCCAAACCACTTGCTGAAAACGACGCAGGTAGTAACCCGCCAAACCACGCTGCCGCTGGAGTTGGCGGCCGGCGGCGGGCAGGTGCTGGTGTTGAAACGAAAGCCCTGACCGCTTCCTTTACCCTTGCGCTTCAAAAGCTGCCACCAATTCATGAAGCTATTCCTACCCCTGTTGCTGAGTCTGATGAGCCAGGCGGCGATGGCCCAGCAAACCTCCGCCGCGCTAACGGCCCTCCTCACGCGCTACAACGTGCCGGGGATGCAGCTGATTTATACCAAGGGTGCCACGGCAACGGCCTATAACTTGGGAGTTCGCCAGGCCGGTACCAGTCAGCCGGTCACGGCGGCTACCACATTTGAGGCCGCGTCGCTGGGCAAAGAAATGCTGGCCTACATTGCCCTGCGCCTGCACGACCGAAACCTGCTCGACCTGGACAAACCCTTATTACAGTACTGCGACTACCCCCGGCTACGGGGCCAGCCGCGCGCCGCGCGCATCACGGCCCGCATGGTATTGACGCACACGGCAGGGCTGCCCAACTGGGCCGAAAACCCGACGAGCCCAAGTTGGAAAAGCTCAGCGTTGGCCCTGAAATACGCCCCCGACAGCTGTTGGAATTATTCGGGCGAGGGCTACGCATTTTTGCAAACAACGCTGCAACACCTCACGGGTAAGTCCCTGGAGGTCCTTGCGCAAGCAGAAATATTCACCCCGTTGGGCTTGAAGCACAGTAGCTTTGAGTGGCACTCCGCGTTCGCGGCCACCGCCAGCGCCGGCCATGACGCCAGCGGCCAGCCGCTGCCCATCGACCAATTCGCCGAGCCCAACGCCGGGTTTAGCCTCTACGCTACAGCGGCCGACTACAACCGCTTTTTGCAGGCTTTCGCGAAGGGGCAAGGGCTAAAACCCGCCACTGCCCGCCTGCTGCGCATACCCGCCACGGCGGCCAACCGTTGTGGCCAGCCGGCCAGCGCCGCCGACCCCTACATCGCCTGGGCCTGCGGCGTCGGGCTGGCTACTACCAGCCAGGGCCTCGCCCAGTGGCAATGGGGCGATAACGGCAATTTCAAGGGCTTCTTTATGACCCTGCCCGGCAAACAGGAAAGCCTGCTGCTTTTCACGAACAGCGCCAATGGCCTGCTGCTGGTAGAGGAGCTATTGCAGCGGTTCTTCGGCCCCGGCCAGTACTGGGCCACGCAGTGGCTAGCCAACTAACCCAGCGCTTTACGCTAGCAACATATGCTGCCAAAACCTGCCTTTCACGCCGCCTGCCTCGCCTACGTACAAACCCGCCTCGAAGCCGCCCGCGCCGGCATGGCCGCCGCCCAGGAATCCTCCAACTCCGAAACCAAGAGCAGTGCTGACGATAAATACGAAACCGGCCGCGCTATGGCCCAGCAGGAGCGTGACCGCCACGCGGCCCAACTCCACGAAGCGCAACAGCTGCTAGCCGCATTGCAGAAGCTCAACCCTGAGCTAGCCAGTGACCTGGTACGCCCAGGTGCCTTGGCGACTACCAGCCTCGGACTGTTTTACGTCAGCATCGGAGCAGGCAAGCTGACGACTGCCGAAGGCCAGGAGTTTATCGCCGTATCGCCAGCTGCGCCACTAGTAGGAGCACTGAGCGGCAGAAGAGCTGGGGAAGAAGTGATTTTCAACGGCAAGAAAATTAAGGTAGAGGCGGTGAGCTAACCACGGGTAGGTGCACCTTAGCCACTAGCTGGCCGTATGCGTAGGGTCAATCTCAAATGCTGCTCACAAGCCATGCTACACAAAACCCAAACCACTACCTTACAGAATGTGGCCCGTGGGTTGCTGGGCACTTTCATGGTAAGCGCCGGTACGGGTCACCTCACATTCGTGCGAAAGGACTTTCAAGCCCAGGTGCCCGATTGGGTACCGATAGATAAGGACACTGTAGTGTTGCTCTCAGGAGTAGTTGAGATTGGGTTAGGAATAGCCCTTCTTGTGTCAAAGGGAAAAAACAAAGTGCGGATGGGGATAAGGCCAGCCACGTTTTACGCGCTGATTTTTCCAGGCAACTGGTCGCAGTACAGCCACCACCGCTCAGCTTTTGGCCTCGATATCGATGCTAAGCGCTTGGCGCGGCTATTCTTTCAGCCCGTATTGATAGGGGTAGTACTCTGGTCTACAGGCGCTTGGCCAGCAGTGCGAAAAGATAAATAGTGGGCTTTCCATGAATTCAATAAGAATTATCATAATCCATAAAGCACTTCGCGAATTCATGGAAAGCCCACTACCCCATTTTCTCATCCCTCTATTAAGGACGCGGAGTGAAGAATAGTTGAAAAACAGTAGCACTGAGACCATTCTGTTTACGCGTTCACAGCTATACAGTGAGGCTACTAGAAATCGTAGAATATGTCGTCTCACTTACTATGCGTCACTGGCATGCAATTATTTGCTGTTTATTCTTGAGCTGTAATTACCTGTAAATGAATGTTCCAAGGCTTGGTGATGGTATGATGGCATCAATTTGTTTCGCATTTTTTGGGAGAAAATTTGTGTCATCAGAAAAAGTCAGTACTTTTGCACTCCCAATCCGAAAGGAACTGGGCCGGTAGCCGCCTCACTAGAAAGCGTTGCTGAAATTTTCAAAGAAAAATTTGGAAGTTTAAAAAGTATTCGTACCTTTGCACTCCCAATCACAAATTAGGGTTTGCGATTGACGAGTGAGGGGCTGAAAAAAGCCCACCAGGTTACTTCGACAGGAAGTGACACATGTTCTTTGAATGTTGGAGATAGACAAAATAGTAAGTGCGTCAGGGGCGCAAGTCCGTGACGAAACGAGCGAAATCGAATTAAGCGACCAGACGTCCGGATACGAGCGAGGCCAGCCCTCGACATCGTTCTTACTTAGGTAAGGATTAGGAATATTTTACAATGGAGAGTTTGATCCTGGCTCAGGATGAACGCTAGCGGCAGGCCTAATACATGCAAGTCGAACGGGGTGTAGCAATACATTTAGTGGCGCACGGGTGCGTAACACGTAACTAACCTACCTATAACTGGGGGATAGCCCGCCGAAAGGCGGATTAATACCGCATAAGCTAGTTGAGTCGGCATCGACTTATTAGTAAAGATTTATTGGTTATAGATGGGGTTGCGGGTCATTAGCTGGTTGGTAAGGTAACGGCTTACCAAGGCGACGATGACTAGGGGAGCTGAGAGGCTGGTCCCCCACACGGGCACTGAGATACGGGCCCGACTCCTACGGGAGGCAGCAGTAGGGAATATTGGGCAATGGGCGAGAGCCTGACCCAGCCATGCCGCGTGCAGGAAGAAGGCTTTCTGAGTCGTAAACTGCTTTTGACAGGGAAGAATAAGCTGGTCGTGACCAGTGATGACGGTACCTGCAGAATAAGCACCGGCTAACTCCGTGCCAGCAGCCGCGGTAATACGGAGGGTGCGAGCGTTGTCCGGATTTATTGGGTTTAAAGGGTGCGTAGGCGGCCTTTTAAGTCCGGGGTGAAAGCCCGTTGCTTAACAACGGAACTGCCCTGGATACTGGAAGGCTTGAGTACAGACGAGGTTGGCGGAATGGACCGAGTAGCGGTGAAATGCATAGATACGGTCCAGAACCCCGATTGCGAAGGCAGCTGACTAGGCTGATACTGACGCTGAGGCACGACAGCGTGGGGAGCGAACAGGATTAGATACCCTGGTAGTCCACGCCGTAAACGATGGATACTCGCTGCGAGCTAAAGATTGTTCGTGGCTTAGGGAAACCGATAAGTATCCCACCTGGGGAGTACGCTCGCAAGAGTGAAACTCAAAGGAATTGACGGGGGCCCGCACAAGTGGTGGAGCATGTGGTTTAATTCGATGATACGCGAGGAACCTTACCTAGGCTAGAATGCGCGTGACCGGTTCAGAGATGAGCCTTTCCTTCGGGACACAAAGCAAGGTGCTGCATGGCCGTCGTCAGCTCGTGCCGTGAGGTGTTGGGTTAAGTCCCGCAACGAGCGCAACCCCTATGGTTAGTTGCCAGCACGTAATGGTGGGGACTCTAGCCAGACTGCCTGCGCAAGCAGTGAGGAAGGCGGGGACGACGTCAGGTCATCATGGCCCTTACGCCTAGGGCGACACACGTGCTACAATGGACGGTACAGCGGGTAGCTACTGGGCGACCAGATGCCAATCTCGAAAAGCCGTTCTCAGTTCGGATCGGAGTCTGCAACTCGACTCCGTGAAGCTGGAATCACTAGTAATCGCGCATCAGCCATGGCGCGGTGAATACGTTCCCGGGCCTTGTACACACCGCCCGTCAAGCCATGGAAGTCTGGTAGACCTGAAGCTGGTGCTCGTTAAAGAAGCCAGTTAGGGTAGAACAGGTAACTAGGGCTAAGTCGTAACAAGGTAGCCGTACCGGAAGGTGCGGCTGGATCACCTCCTTTCTGGAGCAGCCTCGCTCGGAACGTTTGCCAACGAATTCGCTTCGCCCAACACTTATCAAAGGGTCTATCTCCTCCATTCAACGATATTATCGGATTCTGCATTGACCTCGCAAGAGGGCAGGTCGAAATCCGGGCTTGTAGCTCAGGTGGTTAGAGCGCTACACTGATAATGTAGAGGTCCCTGGTTCGAGTCCAGGCAGGCCCACTGGCAGCAGCGGGTTTCTGCTTGAATGCCAACTTCTGGGGGATTAGCTCAGCTGGCTAGAGCACCTGCCTTGCACGCAGGGGGTCAACGGTTCGACTCCGTTATCCTCCACTGAATATCACCTCTAAATGAGATAGTGAATAAGAATATTGTTGCGTTTGAAAGTGATTTCACTGTACCACATTTACTACTAAATGAGTAGTAGACGTTCTTTGACGTAAGGGAAAATAAGAGAGAGAAGAACAAAGCGGGCTTGATTGTCACAGACGATTAAGCAATTCACTCCAAGAGATTGGAGGAATCGCGAGTG
>JAABUN010005584.1_pt1 | contig 15438 bp, 16 predicted proteins | sample 5559311 | NCBI WGS metagenome assembly JAABUN01 (sample SAMN10711877, study PRJNA513370) | rock metagenome | isolation source: Antarctica rocks | place: Antarctica: Victoria Land, Siegfried Peak sud | reverse complement strand
CTGCACACCGACTACCGGCGACCACTCGAAACATTCGAAACCACCATCACCGCGGTCCTCGGACTCGAATTCTTCCGGACGACCCGGTGAATAACCCTCGAGGTCTGCAAAACCACGAGATCGGCGTCGAGGTGGCGTCGCACCTCGACCTCCGGATCGAAGGACTCCTCGACTACGGTCTCGGTGACGTCATGGCCGCGAGCCCCCAGGTGCGCCTTCGCCTTCTCGGCCATCGCGTGGTTGAGGGTGCCTTCCGACCAGTTCGGATAGGTCAGGTGCGCGTTGACGATATGAACCCTCATCGGTTTTCGACCTCCAGGGATGGTGACAGCGAGATGGTCTAGTTTCTTGCTTCGACTCTCAAAGCACAAGGTGGTTCGAGAGTCAAAAAAGGCGGCAGCCAGGACGATTCGGATCTCGCCGACGCCATCAAAGTTTTTTGCTTCGGAGCCAGGTGCGGATGGCCTGGATGTGTTCTGCCTTGCGTTCCAGAGGCAGCCAGTGTCCGGCGGGCATGCTCGTCACGGTGAGGTCTGTGCAAGCCACGCGCATCGGGTCGCCCTGAGGGTTTTCCGGTGGTGCTGCAGATCTGATCCCACTCGCCGTTGATGAACAGCACCGGCTGCGACAGGCGGCCCCCATCGGGCGCCGTGCGAGCGTAGGCGATGTTGGCGTCATCGTTGACGTACCACGCGCAGGGGGGTCGGGAGCCGTGGGCCGTGAAAGCCCGTACCAGCACGTCGAAGTCCGCCGGAGGCCAGAGAGCCGGGTCGGCTTGGGTCGGCGGGGCCCGGTGCGTAGCGCCAAAGCGCCCTCCGTTGCGCGTGACCAGCGCGTTCGGCGAAACCTTGCCGATGGTGGCGGGGCTGCCTGTCTGAAAGACCGACGCCAGCGATGCTGCCTGGTCCGCGTCGAGGTCGGCGACCGCCGCCTCGAAGTGCGTCGTGTAGTACCGGTAGTAGTCCCACTGGCCATCCGGATGCTGGTCGGCCGGGTAGATCGTTCGGTCAACCAGCGGGACGAGCGTGGGCAGGGCGTTTGCATCGGGGAAATACGCCAACGAGGTCAGCACGACGCCGCGGCTGCGCTCGGGCTCGTGCGCGGCCAATGCACCGGCCACCACGCTGCCCCAGTCGTGGCCGACCCAGATCGCCGGCTTGCCGCCGAGGTGGTCATGAAGCTCTGCCATATCTCCGACGACTTCTTCGATGGTGTAAGCGTCGTTGGGCGCAGGCGCGGAAGAACGGCCGTAGCCGCGCAGGTCAGGAGCGATGCAGCGCCAACCCTCGGCGGCGAACGCGTCCATCTGGGCGCGCCACATCAAACCGATGCTCGGCCAGCCGTGGAGAAAGATCATCAGCGGTCCGCCGGCCGGCCCGCCCTCGATGTAGTGCGTCCTCTGACGAGGCGTGTTGAGAGTGTGGTCGTCAGTTTGGGCGGATTGCGGCACGGGTTCTCCTGGGTTGGTGGGGTCGGTTTGCGTCGCCGGGGTCATCGGGCTCTGGTCTCCTGGCGTGTCGCGACGAACACGGCGGTGGCCAGGAGGGCTGTTGCTGTGCTGTAGGCCTCGGCGGTCGGGATGAGTGTCGAGCTCCGGGTTCAGTGGGATCCGCCGTCTAACCTGCCCCGCTCCCTGCTCGCCGGTTCCCTGGTGCGTTCGCGGCTCATGCTGCGCTGACCGGTGCTGAGCGGCGGGCGAGCAACGCGGCGGTGATGGCGACCAGAGGCAGGATGGCCGCGACGGCCAGGGCGTCGGCCAGGGGCAATCCGGCCGAGAGGCCGCCGACGACGGCGGGGCCCACCGAGCTGCCGCCGTAGATCAGGAAGTCCAGCAGGCCCTGGGCGCTCTGCTGCTGGCGCTGCACGACCAGGGAGGGGACCAGGCCGAAGAGCACCGTCTGGCCGGCGGCGAAGGCGGCGGTGGTCAGCGCGAGCCCAAGCACGGTGAGCACTGGTTGCGCAGGGGCCAGCGCGGCGAGCAGGACCCCCGCGGTGCTCACCGCGCCAAGGCAGAGCGCGACGGCGGTGATGGAGGCGCGCTGGGCCAGGGTGCGCACGAGTCTGGCTCCGAGGACGGAGAACGCCGCGCACGGCAGCAGGGCTGCTCCGATCGCCGGGGGGCTCCAGCGCGTGGCGGCCTCGATCAGCGCCGGTGCGGCGAACAGCGTGCCGTAGTAGGCGGCGAAGACGGTCAGGCCGATGATCCCGGTGGCCACGAAGTACGGCGCGGCCACAACTGAGCGGGGCACGAAGCCGTCGGGGTCGCGGCGTACGTGGGCGACTAGGGCGAGCACGGCTGCGACGGCCGCGGCGGCCAGGGCCAGGACCACCGTGAGCGGCAGGGCTGTGGAGGGCGCCTGCAGCAGCACGACCACCGCGCCCCCGAGCAGGGTGAGCAGGATCGCGCCGAGGGGGTCGATGCGCGTGGCGGGGTCGCGGTCGGTGGGGGCCAGGCGCGCGGCCGGGACCAGCACGAGCACGGCCAGGGCGGGCAGGGCGACCACGAGGCGCCACCCGGGCCAGGCGGTCAGCAGGCCCCCGAGCAGGGTCCCGCAGGCAGAGGCGGTGGTGCCGATCGCGGCGACGATGGCCAGCGCTCGTCCGCGCTCGGCCCCGTCCAGGCGCGCGGCGATCGTCGCGTACCCGCTGATCACCATCGCGCCGGCGCCGAGGCCGCCGACGGCGCGCCCGGCGACCAGCACGCCGAGGCCGGGGGCAAGTGCCGCCACGAGCGAGCCGACGGTGACCAGCGCCACGCCGGCCACCACGCAGGCGCGCAGCCCGACACGAGCGGAGAGGCGGCCGAAGAAGGGCATGGCGACCGCGGAGCACAGCGCCCAGGAGGCCAGCACCCACGAGGACGCCCCAAACGGCACCCCGAGGGAGCGGGCGATGGTGGGCAGGGCGACCGAGGGTGCGCCCAGGGCGACGAAGGAGGGCACCAGCAGGGCGCCGAAGACCACCCCCGTCCTGGTCGCGGAGACCGGCGCGGCCACGTCCCCACTCACTCCAGCGCCGCCTGCGCGATCAGCGCGGCGAACGCCCGAGGGGCCTCCAGGGGGGTGAAGTGCCCCACCCCGTCCGCCCAGGTGATGGTGACGTCGGAGAAGAAGGCGTCGAGCCGGTCGGAGAAGTCGCGGGGGAAGGTGGGGTCGAACTCCTGCCACAGCACGCGCACGGGCATCGCCAGGCGGTCCTGGCGCGCCGGGGCCTGCTCGGCGGTGGCGCCCTCGATCAGCCCGCCGCCCGCGCGGTACCAGGCGATCGAGGCCGCGAACGCCCCAGGGGGGCCGTAGACCTCGACGAGGTGCTCCAGGTCGGCCTCGGCGAGCTGGAAGCCCGGGCCCGACCAGTGCTGGTAGCGGTCGCGCAGGTACTGCCGCACCAGGTCGGGCTGGCCGTCCAGGAGGGTTTCGGCCAGGCCGGAGCGGTGGAAGCCGATGTACCACAGCTCGCTGACCGTCGGGGGGATCAGGATGCGAGCTCCGGCGCCGGGCAGCGGGGGCGAGAGCACCAGCGCGCGCGGCAGGTTGGGACGCGCGCGCGCCAGGGTCTGGGTGATCCGGCTGCCGATGTCGTAGCCGGCGATCACGGGCCGGTCCAGGCCGAGCTCGTCGATCAGGGCGAGCACGCTGCGCGCCTGCGAGGCCGCGTCGTAGCTCCCCTGCGGCTCGCGGCGGTGCTTGTCCGAGCCGCCGAAGCCGCGCAGGTCCGGGGCAACCACCTCGAGCTCGGCGGGCAGCAGGGGCAGCACCGCACGCCAGTCGGCGCGGTCCCCCGGCCAGCCGTGCACCAGCACCACCGACCTCCCGCTGCCGCGCCGGTGGTCGTAGGCCAACCGGAAACCGTCCACGGGTGATCCCCAGGGCATCGCGCCGTCCTCCCCCGCCACCACGCGCTCACGTGATGACCCAGGAGACCACCGATCCCGGCGGGGATCGATGAGCGGTCCGCCGTCGACCGTTCAGTAAGGTTGAACGATCCGTTCGTGAGGAACCATTGAGGAGGGTGCGGGTGGACAGCCGGGACCTGCTCTTCTTCACCACCGTCGCCGAGGAGTTGCACTTCGCCCGCGCGGCCGCGCGGCTGTACATCGTGCCGGCCACGGTCACCCAGCGCGTGCGTGCCCTGGAGGCGGAGCTGGGGGTGGCTTTGTTCGAGCGCACCAGCCGCCGCGTGGCCCTGACCCCCGCGGGCAGGCGCCTGCTGGAGCCCGCGCGCGCGATCTTGGACGGCCTCGACGCGATGGCCGACCTAGCCCGCTCCTTGGCGCTGGGCAGCGCCGGCCATGTCCGGGTGGGCTTGGCGCCGAACCTGGGCACGATCGGGGCCCGGTTTACCGCCGATCTTCTGGCCCGCCTCCCGGGTCTGGAGACGGTGGGGGAGTCCATGTGGAGCAGCCAGGCTCTGGACGCGGTGACCAGGGGTGACATCGCCGCGGCCGTGGTGCGCGGCCCCATCGATCGCCCGGGGCTGGACTTGAAGTTCCTCGGCTCCCACCACGACGGCTTCGTGGCGCTGGCGCCGGACGACCCGCTGGCCACCCAGCAGCAGGTCTCGGTCCAAGACTTCCAGGCCCGCCCGTTCCTGATCACCGAGCGGTCCCTAGCGCCGACCGTGCACGACGGCACGGTCGCCTTCTTCGCCGCCCACGGCGTCGCCCCGATCTGGCGACACCACCGGCTGATGGGCTACGAGCAGATCGCCCCGTTCGTCGCAGCCGGCTACGCCGCCACCCTGGTCCACTCCACCCTGGTCCACCCCCACCGCGGGGAGGTCGATCTGCCCGGGGTGCGCGTCCTGCCATTGGTCGAGGCCGCCCCAAGCTATGAGGTAGCCGTCGCCTGGCGCCAGAACGAGCGCTCACCCCTGGCCGCGACGCTGGCGCGCTGGACCCCATCAGGCCAACCGCGCACCGCGGCGGCACGAAGTGCCGACCCCGCACCGATCGCCGGCCCCGTGAAAGGTTGAAGTGGTGCAGGTCTACACCACTTCGACGCGGGTCCACCGTGGTGGGCGAACCCTGAGGAGCGAAGAGCTCTGCGGGTCCGGCTGCCGACCGGGTTGCTGCCAGGCGTGCACGGCTCCGTCGGCAGCCCGGTCAAGGTCGGTGCGGTTGGAGCCGTCGCGGGCGCACGCCTCCATCCCGGCCAGCACGGTGTCGATGCCGTCGTCGATGCGAGGGCGGTGTTCCCCCGCAAGCGGGAGGTGCCCCCACCCAGCGGCTGGGTGTCGATCCCGGCGGGTTGGGCCAGGTCGACCAGGGCCAGGAACTGCTCGCAGACCGGCTTGAGGATGGATGATTGCAGGGCGGGCACAGGGAAACCCCCAGATCACGAAGCGTCAGCAACTCCATGATCGGGCAGATCTCTGTGCCCGTGCTTGCTGTGCTTCGTCAACCAGCCCGCTCAGCACCTACTGGCGGACGGCCTAAACCATGGAACGGCGAGGGCCCCAGCCCCCGATTTCCGGCATGCCGGTGACGTACATATTGCTGGTCGGGTTCAGCGAGCACCGGGCCTATCGCCTCGACGTCGGCGGCAGCGAGGAGGCGCAGCGCCACCTCGGGACCGACCAGAGGACGAGCAAGTCGTAGCGGCGCGCTGGCCGACCTGCATCAGAGCGCGGCGAGGATCGCTGCGGCGACCTCGTCGGGGTGGGTCATCAGCGCCAGGTGCCCGCCCGGCACCATGACGGGTTCCACGCCGGCGCGCTGGGCGAACGTCGCCCCGGGTAGCGGCAAACCGCCGACGGTGTCCTCCTGCGCCAGGACGTAGGCCGCCGGGATCCCGGCGGCCACCAGGTCGACGTCGTGGGCGGGGTCGCGGAGGTAACGGCTCGGCTCCGGGACGAACAGCTCGAAGAGGAGCTGCTGCGCCTGCGCCGGCGCGCCGGGGAGCATGACGAACTGGATCGCCTCCAGCGGGATCGTCACCGAGCCGTCCGATGACGCATCCGCGGACTGCCGGCTGGAGTCCCGGTTGACCCCCAGCATCTCGTCGTCGACCGACACCCCCTCCAACGGCACGTAGGCGTCCACGAAGACGACCTTCACCACACGCTCCCTCAGCCGTACGGCGGCCGCGGCGGCGGGCGTCCCACCCCCGCTGTGGGCGACCAGGACCACAGGACCCTGCACCCTGGTCACCGCGTCGGCGACGTGGACGATCGCGTCCTCCAGCGTCAGGCCAGTGCGGTCATCCCCCGGAGCCAGGCCCGGAAGCGTCAGCGTCGTGACGCCGTGCCCCGCCGCGGCCACCCGAGTGGCAACCGGGATCCAGGACCAGCCGCCCAGCCAAGCACCGGGGACGAACACGACATGGGCGATGTCAGCCACGCTCGTCATGTTCACACGATCGGTCGCGCCCGTCCGGAGCGCACTTAGCTCAAGGTCTTCTTGAAGAAGACGGCGGAGTCTTCGTAGTCCAGTGCGGCGTAGACGGTCCTGCTCGTCGACTGGCGAGGGCGAGGTAGCCCGCGCCGATGGCTCGAGCCCAGTCCTCGGCGTGCTCCATGAGGCGACGTCCGATGCCGGAACGTCTGCTGCTCTGATCAGTCGAGCCCGCCGGATCACCTCATGGCAGCAAGCCGAAGCCGGATGTCGAGCGGGTGGAAGACGGCGAACTCGTCCCGCGCGAGACGGCGCAGCGCCGGGAGGTCGGCTGCGGTGAGGAGCCGGTTGGTGGCGACGACCTCGACGAAGGGTCGGTCCGGGTTCCGTCCCGGGTAGCGGGGACCGGCCAGGACGGTCAGGTCGTCACCGGCGGGGAGCCAGCGGTTGAGGAACATCTCCGGGGGAGCGCTGCTGGCTGGTTGGTGGACGGCGAAGTCGCGTGCCCACTCGAGGTCGCGGCCAGCGACGTCGACTTCACAGCTCAGTTGCTCGCGCAGCGCGCCCAGCCGGTCCGACCGCGGGACCCAGGCGTGGACGGCCGGGTGCAGGCCACCGTCGGCGATCTCCGCGAGTCCCGCGATCCCCGGGAAGTCGGCCACGACCGGACTGTGTCACCCGACCCCGACGCCGAGCCGGTCATGAACGGGCGCGGGTGGCGGACTCGACGAGGTCGGCCCGGCCGGCGGGTGGCCCGGCGGGGACGTCGACGAAAGTGAATCCGTGGTCCCGGTAGACCTGTTCGTGGACTGCTTGGAAGGTGAGGGAGTCGGCAAAGGTGATCCGGCGTACCGGAGTGGGTCGGATGAACCGGAGCGGGCGGATGAGGAAGACGGTCGGCTCGTACAGCCGTTCGGCGAGGACCCGGTGGACCTCGGTGCGCAGCGCCGGGGTCACGGGCCGGTCGAGGTACTGGGCCAGGGCGAGGGTGCACAGCGGTGAGCGGTCATAGATCTGCATGGTGGTGTCCGCGCGAACGGGTGCCTGTTGCCGTTGGCGTTGTAGGGCGATGATCCGGTCGCAGAAGTCGTCCCAGGTCCAGGGCTGGTCGATCCCGTCGGCTTGGAGGGCGGCGATGACGTCGGTGGCCGCCTCCTGGATGACCGGCCATCCCTGGGCGGTGAGTGCGTGGAGCAGCACGGTCTTCCCGGCGCCGGGGGCGCCGGTGAGCACGTAGCGGCGGATCACGGGTTGCCGACGGCTGAGCGGGGCGGGCAGCCGCGGACCAGGCCGTCGTCCGCCCGCGCACTCCGCGCTGGCCGGCTGAGGTCCGGCGAGGCTACGAGGGCGTCAGGTCTGGAGGAACCCGCCAGGGTGCACCGCGTCGATGAGCGCTGTCCGGACCTGCTCGGTTGGGTGGGCGCCACCCTCGGCCAGGGCGTCCAGCGCCGCACCGACGACTGGCGGTGCGGTGGTGCTCTCGATGTCGACCCGAGGCATCACCTGTGCGAGCTCGCGGGTGGTCGCGGTCCGCAGGACTGCGTGCTCGGAGGTCATGAGCGAGCCCCCAAGAGCGACCGGGACACGGTCGGCGGCCAGGTCGAAGCCGGCCCGGCGGGCCGCGGCTGCTGCGTACTCGGCGAAGGACCGTGCCTGCCCGGTGACGATCCGGACAGCGGCCGGGTCACCGGCGTCCGCGGCTCCCAGCACCGCGCGCGCCGCCCGGCGCTTCTCCGGCCCGGGGAGTGCGTCGACCCTGCGGGTGAACAGCTCCAGCAGGGACGCGACGTCCCGGCAGCCGAACACCTCCAGCAGGAGAGGCGTCAGGCAGGTCGGTGGTTCTATGCCCAGGCTCGCGCGCACAACGGTCCGGAAGGCCGCGTCCCCGAGGGAGACGCCGCCGATGTCGTCCTGGATCCACCACGACACGCTGAACTCTGCTCCTGCCGGACCTCGCGCGGCGATGGCCGGCCCCGTCCCGGCGATCACCGACACACCGGCGCCCGTCAACGACGCCAGGCGGATCAGGGAGAAGCCGTCGTTCTTGGCGCTCCACGACTGCAGACCTGGGAACGAGGTCTTCACGGCCGCGTCCCAGAAGGCGTCGTCGGCGGTCCAGTCGATCCCCGCCAGCCGGAACGCCGCGTGCTCGATCCGCGCCACCGTCGTGCTCGCGGCGGCCAGAGCCGCGCGCACAGCTGCGCTGACCTGTCCGACGGCCGCCGCCGCCCCGGGAGCCGCGTAGATGTCCCCTGCGTCGGCCCGCCCGCGACCGGTGATCTCACCGGTTGCGGTGCACACGACAGCCACCGTCTTGGAGTTGCCCGCGTCGACCGCGAGGAACTCCCGGCTCACCGAAGCAGCCGGTCGGGCAGGAAGTCGCGGTTGGCCCACGCGAGGTCGTCGTAGAGCTCCTCGGCGACGGCGAGGGTGGAAACGAACGGGTGCGCCACCAGAGCCCGGATCGCATCGGCGCGAGTGCCCTCCCAGGCCGCGACCGCTGCCAGTCGCTGGTACTCGGCAAGGGTCTGGGTGATCCCACGTACTGCGTGCGGCAACGGCTGCTGGGGGATCGGGTGCGTCCCGGTGCTGTCGACCCGACACCAGAGCTCCACGACCGTGTCCTCGTCGAAGCCGGGAAGTGCGCCGCCGGTGTTGAGGACGTTGACCGGGTGCAGCGACCCGGTGTCGTTGTAGTGGGCGCTCATCACGTCGATCGCGAGCTCGAGTTCGTGGATCCCACCGCGGGACCGGCCCGGGTCCAGGGTCGGGGTGCTCGCAGCGGCCTGTTCGCTGTAGTGACGCCAGTAGTCCGGGATGGCCTCCAGGATGACCCCGGCGCGGGTCAGTCGCTTCGCCTGCTGCTCGCGGAAGAACTCATCGCCGAAGTAGTAGTAGCGGAAGTAGTCGGCCGGGACCGACCGCATGGCGACCACCAGGTGCAGCATGCGCTTGCTCCACACGTCCACGCCCGGGTCGTCGCGGACGCGCTCCCACGCCTCGTCCAGCAGGGGCAGCAGGTCCGCACCGTCGTAGAGGTGGGTGGTGGACCAGCAGTTGTGGTTGACCCCCGCCATCCGGACCTCGGCGCGCGCCGGGTCGAGTCCGGCGGTCTGCAGCACCCACTCGGGAAAGATGATCGGGCCCTCGCACATGGACCAGATGGGGACATCGGTGTTGTCCGTGACGGCCTGGGAGACGATGTTGACCGGGTTCGTGTAGTTGAACACCCGCGCAGACGGGGCCACCGCGGCGAGGTCGGTGAGGATGCCCTTGAAGGCCTGCACCGAGCGCAGCGCCATCATCAGACCACCGGGACCCTGTGTCTCCTGGCCGATGACCCCGTGGCGCATGGGGATCAGCTCGTCCTGCTGGCGCATCTCGAACCCGCCGGGACGGAAGCTTGTCAGGACCGCGTCGCAGTCGGTGAGCCCCGCCCGACGGTCGGTGGTCGCCGACACGGTGATGTCGAGCCCGGCGTTGCGCGCCATCTTCTCCGCGATTGTGCGGACGATCTCCAGTCGCTCGGCGTCGAGGTCGACGAGTACGACCTCGGAGCCGTCGAACTCCGTGCCGTGAGAGAGCAGTGATGCCATCGTCCCTGCCGCGCGGGAGGAGCCGCCGCCGATGTACGCGAGCTTGATCCGGGCCATGCGAGGTCCTTTCGAGAGGAGTGTCAGCCGGGGACGTGCAGGAGGCCGGCCGCGTCCTCGGCGGCGCGGTCGACGAGCAGGGCGGGGGAGCGGCACTCGGTGACGACGGTGGCGGGCCATCCGGGCTCGTACTCGGTCGCAGCGGTCAGGCGGCTGACGGCCCGGCCCTTGTCCGAGCCGTGACAGAGCATCAGCACCGACCTGGACAGCGAGCTGATCGTCTCGATGCCGACGGTGACCCCGAAGTGAGGGACGTGGGAGAGGTCCCCACGGAAGGACGGGAACGTGGCCAGGTTGTCGGTTCGCGTCGAGTCGGGGAGTCGGACGACACGGGTCCGGCTGTCCCGTGCCGATCCGGCGGGGTTGAACGCGATGTGGCCGTCGGAGGCTCCGGATGCCAGCAGGAAAAGGTCGACACCCCCAGCGTCGTCCAGCCGGTCGTCGTAGGCCTCCGGGGCCGCTGGGTCGGGCAGCCAGAGGTTGTCGGCCGGGATCCTGCGCTCGGCCGACAGCGACGCGTTGATCCGGCCGAGGATGTCGCGGCGGCCGAACCGTTCGCACGAGTGCGGTGCTCGTGGGTCCTCCCGTACGAGCCGGCCCGCATCGTCCGGCACCAGGTAGTCGTCCATCATCACGATCACCAGGCGGGACAGGTCGAGGTCCGTCCGGGATGCCAGGTCGGCCAGCGCCTGGTAGGTCGAGGACGCGCTGCGTCCACCCGGGCAGCCCAGCAGGAAGCGGCGTGCTCCGGCGGTGGCGATCGCATCGGCGACGAGCCGGGCGGCGGCGTCACCGAGCCCGGTCGCGTCGGGGAAGACCTGCGGGCGAAGGTGCACGGGTGCTCCCTGTTCGGCGGTGGCGGGCGGGGGCCGGGTGGCGCCCACTCCTGTGGAGCTCGGAGATGTGGCACTCACTCCTTCAGAGCCCCGCCGAGCACCCCGTGGATGAAGCTGCGCTGGAAGAACGCGTACAGCACGACGACGGGGGCGCAGATGATCAGGGCTGCGGCGGCCATGAGGTTGAACTCGGTGGTGAACCGACCCTGGAAGTTGCCGAGAGCGAGGGTCACTGGTTGCAGCTGCGGGCTGGAGATGAAGACGAGGGAGAGGAAGTAGTCGTTCCAGGTCCACATGAAGTTCAGCAGAACCAGGGTCAGCAGGGCTGGGCGGCCCACCGGCACGAGGACCCGCCACAGGGTCCGCCAGGTCCCGGCGCCGTCGAGCTGCGCGGCCTCGAGCATCGAGCGCGGCATCGCCCGGAAGGTCGCCCGCATCCAGAAGGCCCCGAACGGGACGCCCATGCCCACGTGGATGGCGATGAGCCCCACCCAGGTGTCGGTCAGCCCGATCTGGCGGAACTGGTAGTAGAGGGGGATGACGATGACCTCGGTGGAGATCATCAGCCCCAGCAGGATGAGCGGGAACAACACCCGGGATCCCCATGCGTTCAGCACGCCGAGGGCGTAGCCGGACAGGATGGCCAGCAGTGCCTGGATCGCCACGGCACTGACCGTGATGGTCAGGCTGGCGAGCATCGCGTCACCGAACCCGCCGCGGGTCCACGCGTCGACGAAGTTGCTCCACTGCAGGCCCGCCAGCACGGGTTGCCCGGACGGGTCCGGGCTGATGGCCGCGAGCACGGCGTAGCCCACCGGCAGGACGACCACGGCGGTGAACAGCAGCAACACGAAGTAGTTGACGATCTTCTCCCGCGCGCTGGTCACGCGTCGTCCCGATCCGACACGCGCTGCACCAGCACGGCGACCAGCAGGGAGAACACGGCCAGGACGATGCCGATGGCCGCGGCGGCGCCGACGTCGGGGTTCTGGAAGGCCCGGCGGTACAGCAGCAGGGCCGGGGTGATGGTGGCCGTGCCCGGACCACCCTGCGTCGTGAGCCACACCAGGTCGAAGGTCCGCAGCGCAGCCGTGACGGTGATGGTCAGGGCGATCGCGAGCTGAGGCCGCAACCCGCGCAGGGTGATCGTGAAGAACTCGCGCACCGGCCCGGCGCCGTCGACCCGGATCGCCTCGAACAGCTCCTGGGGGATCGACTGAGCACCCGAGACGAACAGGACCATGCAGAACCCGAAGGTGACCCAGGTCCCGATCAGTCCCAGTGACACCAATGCCCACGCCGGGTCACCCAGCCAGGTGTGGGTGAACGCACCCAGACCGACCGCGTCCATCGCGCTGTCCAACGGTCCACCCGGCTGGTAGATGCGCTTCCACAGCACGGCGATTACCACGCTGGTGATGACCTGGGGCAGGAAGAGGATCCAGCGGAAGACCGCCTGTCCGCGCAGGCCTCTCTTGGACAGGATCGCGGCCGAGAGCAGGCCCAGACAGATCGGCAGCAGCGCGAAGAAGCCGACGAGCACCACCACGTGCTCGACGGCCTGTGCCAGCTCGGGGTCGGTGAAGAACGCCTGGTAGTTGCCGAGCCCGACCCAGACCGGGGTGGTGACCCCGTCCCACTGGTAGAGCGAGTACGACGCGGACTGCACCAGCGGGACCAGGACGATCCAGGTGTAGGCGGCCAGGGCCGGGGCCAGGTACAACAGGCCCACCCAGCGGGACCGGCGCACGTGTGGCCGGACGCGTCCCGCGGTCACCTCCTGTGCAGCGGTCCGTGCCCCGGAGGGTCGCAGCGCCGTCTGGCTCGTCGCCATCTCAGCAGGCCATCTCAGGTCGCCATGCTCACGTCGTCTTGTGGAACTGGTCGTAGTCGGCCTGCCCGGCGCTGACGAGCTGCTCGGGGGTGGCGTGCCCGGCGAGCAGCAGCTGGGTCTGTCCGCCGACGATCTCCAGCATGTTGGGGCTGGCCCAGTCGAAGAACGGGACAAAGCCGTCAGCGCCGGCGACGGTGTCGGTCTGGGCGACCTCGGTCGCGAACACCGTTCCGGTCGGCGCCTTGGTTCCAGCAGCCTGGATCGGGAGCATGCCTGAGTCGACCGCCAGCTGGTTCATCGGCGCGGACTGCAGGAAGTTCAGGAACGCGGCCGCGGCGTCGGGGTGCGGCGTCCGCCCCGAGATACCGAATACTGCGCTCGGGCCGCCGACGGCGACCTGGCCCCCGCCTGTCGGCTGCGGGAACTGGAGGCGCGCGAAGGACGCGCCGTTCACTCCTGGCTCTGCCAGCGAGCCCGAGTAGTCGAAGTGGAAGACGCCCCGGCCCTTGGTGAAGGCCGTCCTGCCGGACTGGAAGTCCAGTCCGGCCGCGTCGGGGTTGAAGTACCCCGCCCTGCTCCACTGCTGGAGCTTCTGGGCGGCGGCGAGCATGCCGGTGTCGGCGAGGCTGACCTGCCCGGAGCGGTACACGAAGTCCGCGATCGACCTCTTGGCGCCGAGCACCGCCTGGACGGCGAACAGCGGGTTGGTCGCGAAGGTCTTCTCCTGCGTGCCCGCGACGATCGGTACCGCACCGGTGGACTTGATCTTGGCGCACGCGGCCTCGAAGGCTTGGAGGGAGTCGGGGGGGCTGATGCCGGCGGCGGTCAGCAGCTTGACGTTGTAGTACAGCCCGACGGTGGTCAGGCGCGCGCCTGTCGTCCCGAACAGCGACCCCTCGCCCATGGTCTTGCCGTCGGTGGTGAACAGGTGCTCGCGCAGGATCGTCTGGGGGATCTGCTTGCGCCATCCGTAGGCCTCGGCGTACCCGTCAAGGTTGCGGATCAGGCCGCCCTTGGCGAGGGTCCCCATCGACTGCCAGCCGTTGTTGATGGTGGCGACGTCGGGGCCGTCCTTGTCCGCCAGTCGCAGGTTCAGCGTCGACATCACCTGGTCGAAGGACTGCGCCGTCCGGACGATCTTGACGTTGGGGTGTTTGGCCTGGAACTGCGCGATCGCCGTCAGCATGTACTTGGCGTCGTTCCCGCCGGAGTAGTCCAGGAACTTCAGCGTCACCGGGGCGTCCCCCGCGATGTCGGTCCGTGCCGCCGAGGTCGGCACGGGCTTCGGTGACGACCCGGAGGACGGCGCACACGCACCGACCGCCATCGCGCCGACGACGCCCAGTCCCGCGCCGAACTGCCGGCGGCTCATCGAGGTCCTGCTCAGTCGAGTCATGGTCGATCCCGTCCACGAGGTCCCGAGCGGTGCTGCCGGGTGGACGGGACGTTAACACCGTTCGTACCAGTCAGACCAGAGGGTGGCGACTGGTTTCCTCAGTTCGGACCAGTTGAGAGACTGGTACTTTTCAGCCATGGCAGTCGAGCGAGCCGGCACGGTCACCCAGCGACGGCTCCTGACGGCGATCGAGAATGGGACCTACCCGGCCGGGACGCGGTTGCCGGGTGAACGGGTGCTCTCGGAGGAGCTCCGGGTGTCCCGGTCGACGCTGCGCGGGGCGTTGCAGCGGTTGGCCGAGACCGGTGCGGTGGCCAACTCTGCACAGCGGGGCTGGTTCGTCCCGCGCCCGGTGGTGGGGGAGCCCCCGAGCACCCTGCAGTCGTTCACCGAGATGGCACTGTCCCGGAACCTCCGCCCGTCCTCGGTGGTGCTCTCCCGCGTGGTCCGCCCGGCTGCGCTGGACGAGTCCTCGCGGCTGGCTGTCGCTCCCGCCAGCGCCGTGCTGGAGCTGGTCCGGCTGCGGGGCATGGACCAGACCCCGATCTGTGTGGACACCGCAGTGCTTCCCCTCCCGCTGGCGCAGCCGCTCGTCGAGATGGACCTCACCGACCGGTCGTTGTACGCAGCGTTGCGCGACGAGTGCGGTGTCCGGATCCACCGGTCGGCGTACTCCCTGGTCGCGGAGGCGGCATCCGGTCGGGTCGCGGAGCTGCTGCGGGTGCAGCCCGGCTGGCCGGTGCTCGTCGGCACCGAAACCACATACGAGCACAGCGGCGAACCGGCCAACCTCGGGCACGCCGTGTACCGGGGTGACGCGTACCGCTTCCAGGCCGACCTCTTCCGTCCGCAGGACTGAGGTCCGCGCCGGTCGACGGCTCGAGTTGGCTGAGCGGGCCGCGAGTACGACCACTGGTTTCTTTGGTGAGCGTGCGGCGGGTCGCGCAGTATTCGGCAAGCGGGACCCGCACGTGCACCTTCCGCGGCGTCCGCGCCACCGGCCGGCGCATCCGCAGCCAGGAACTGGTCGTCTACCGCTTGGCCCGGGCCGGGATCGCCGAAGTTTGGGGCGACCTGGGCTCCGCCGTCCGCGACGAGCTCGGGCGAGTGGGTCAGAACCGATCGCCGCGTCACCGAAGGGAACCCCTCGCTCAGCTTCGCCACCGGGGGAGCCGAGCGGAGGGCTCGTCCGCTGTGACATGGGTCGGGCCGGTGTCGGGGTCGGTGGCGGCCGTGGGCTTGACGGTAATGACCCGGACCACCAGCGACCCGACGGACAAAGGACCACACACTCGCGGCAGCTCGCGGCAGCTCGCGGCAGCTCGCGGCAGCTCGCGGCAGCTCGCGGCAGCTCGCGGCAGCTCGCGGCAGCTCGCGGCAGCTCGCGG
>JAABUN010005583.1_pt1 | contig 15438 bp, 20 predicted proteins | sample 5559311 | NCBI WGS metagenome assembly JAABUN01 (sample SAMN10711877, study PRJNA513370) | rock metagenome | isolation source: Antarctica rocks | place: Antarctica: Victoria Land, Siegfried Peak sud | reverse complement strand
CCGTGCAGCTCGATCACGCCGGTGGCGCCGGCCGCGGTGTGCAGCCCGTCGACGTTCTGCGTCACCAGACCGCTGAGCAGCCCGGCCTCCTGCAGCACGGTGACCGCCCGGTGGCCGGCGTTGGGGATCGTCTGCGCGACGATCCGCCAGCCGAGGTGGCTGCGCGCCCAGTAGTGCTGCCGCGCCGCCGCGTCGCCGGTGAAGCGCTGGTAGGTCATCGGCGTCGCCCGGCGCAGCGCGCCGGTCGGGCCGCGGTAGTCCGGGATCCCCGACTCGGTAGAGAGACCCGCACCGACCAGTGTTACGACCCGGCCCTTGCTGACGAGGTCCACGAGGGCCTGGAACTCGGGGCTGTCGGGGTCGAACGGGGGCGAGTCGTGCACCTCCGAAGGCTATGTCGCGACGCATCGAGCCGCCTCCTCCAGCGCAGCCGACCTGGTGGACGAGTAGACCGCCGACGTCGTCCACGTGCCGCCGGTCGCGGTCGGCACATCGTCGGCGTTCAGCCGGTTGGCGATGACCGTCAGCGTCAGCCCCTGGTCTCGCATCGCGAGGAGCCGGGCCTGCACCTTGGGCGGGAGCGCGGAGCGTCGGCCGGGCAGCACGCCCTTTGCGCGCGCTGCGGCCATGCCTTCCTTGGTGCGCTGGCCGATGATGCGCCGCTCCCACCGGGCCATCGCGGCGAGCACCGAGGCCATGAACTCGCCGTTCGGGGTGGACAGGTCGATGCCGAGGTCGAGCGCGACGACGTTCCACTTCTGACGCTGCGCCCGTTCCATGAGGGCGGCGAAGTCGGACAGCGACCGGGACAGCCGGTCCAACTTCGCGATGACTAGCACGTCACCCCGCCGGATCACCGAGAGCAGGTCGGCCATCGCCGGACGGTCCAGGTCCTTACCGCTGAAGCCGCCGTCGATGTACCAGACGACGTCCTCCCAGCCGCGCCTGTCGGCCTCGGCGCTGATGGTCTTCCGCTGCGCGTCGAGGCCGTGCCCGCTCGCTGCCTGGCTGTCCGTCGACACCCGCACGTACGCCCGAACTGTCACGACCGCACCTCGTCCGCGTCGTCCAGGCAGGCAGGCGGCGGGTACTCGCTCGGCTCGTCCGCCTCGCGGGTGCCGCTCTTGCCCTCCAGGTCGCGGCGCTGCTGCCAGAACGCGCGGAACGCGTCCTCATCTACCTGGTCGGCCGGGTCGAGCCGTCCACGCCGCAGGTACAGCCACAGCGTCTTCATGCGCCCGACGTCAGAGCCGCTGAAGCGGTCGTCGAAGCCCAGGCCGGAGCGGTGCCGCGCCCATCCGCGGCGGGTGTGCCGGTCGAGCGCGTAGGACGGGATCTCCCGCGGGCCACGCTTCAGGTCGCCGAGGGCCTTCGACCACCAGAAGTCGACCAACTGACCGTCCGGCCACTCCCACCACTTGCGCGCCTTGCACATCGCCGCGGTCAGGAAGTACAGGTGATCGGTCTCGGGGACCGCGCCCGCCATCGAGTACACGGCGAACGCCCGGAGCACGAGCGCCGGGTCGTCCACGTCCTCCGCGGCCATGATCCACAGTTGCTTCGCGGCGGTCTTCGGCGCGGACTTCCCGCCGAACTCCAACAGGACGGTCAGCCAGTAGATCGCCTCCTCGGGCCGGTCCAACTTCACCGACTTCCGGAAGGCCGACAGCACCTCGAACGAGTCATACGGACCGAGGTTGGGCACCGGGCGGCTAGCCACGCCGCCCCCTCGGTCGAAGGAGCAGCGCGGCGGCGGTCACCGGGCCCGTCGCTCGGTGCGTCGTCGCTCGGTAAGCGCCCGGCCGCGGTCCTTCGGGGTCCCGGCGTACAGGTGCTCGACGGCGAAGCACGCCCGCTGCGGGCACGAGTGCAGGACCAGCGGGCGGTCCTCCGGGATCGGGCCGACCAGGAGCCGGTACGCCACGCGGTGCACGTACTGCTCCCAGCCCTCCTCACGCACCCGGCCGTAGCCGTCGGTCGTCGGGCCTGTCCAGACGAGGCAGTCGCCGTCCCTCTCCATGCGGTGCGCCCACCGGGACAGGAAGCGTGCTCCTGGGGTGCTCGGGGGCGCCGTAGTCTCTTGCTCCATCGGGTCTCCTGTCGTGAGTTCCGGTCACGGCTCCCGGGCGTTGACGCGCCGCGGGAGCCTCTTGGCCTGCAAGATCATTCTATGCTAGATCGCCTGTCCAGTAAGGGTTTCCGGCTGGGGATGCGGCGGCCGGGTCAAGAGATCAGGCCTGTCGGACGGCCTTGCGGGTCAAGGTTTCGCCCGCCAGACTGGGATGGTTGGAAGTCGAGGCGCGTTGCTCCTCGCGGGTCGGTCAAGAGTTGCTGTCGCATCCTGGCTCTAAGGTCAGCCTGTCCTGCCAACGACGAAGGGTCAGATGCCGTGCCGGTTCCGTCGTGGCAGGAGATGCGCGACCGCTCCACCCGGTTCGTGCTGCGCTGGCAGAACGAGAGCCGCGAGCGCGGCGAGTCGCAGTCCTTCTGGGACGGCTTCTTCCACATCTTCGACGTGGATCGCCGCCGCGTCGCCGTCTTCGAGCACCTTGCTTCTCGTCACTCGACGGGCGGACGGGGGTTCATGGACGTGTTCTGGCCGGGCTACATGGCGGGCGAGCAGAAGAGCCGTGGCGCGGACCTCGGCAAGGCGATGGAGCAGGCCCTGGACTACCTGCCGTCCATCCCGCCGGAGCACCTGCCACGCCTGGTCGTGGTCTCAGACTTCGCCCGCTTCAAGGTGCGGAACCAACTCACCGGCGAGGAGGTCGAGTTCCCATCACCGAACTCCCGGCGCGTCTGCGGCTCTTCTCGCCGCTGCTCGACGTCGAGGAGACTCGCCGCTACGAGACCGAGGAGGAAGTCAATCTCGCCGCGACGGAACTCCTCGCGCTTCTGCACGACTCCCTTAGGGAGTCCGGCTACGAAGGGCACGACCTGCGGGTCCTCCTCGTCCGCCTGCTCTTCGTGCTTTTCGCCGATGACTCCCAGGTCTGGGAGCCAGGTCTGTTCTACGACTGGCTGATGCTCCACACGAGCGTGGATGGCAGCGACCTCGGCCCGGCGCTCATCCACCTGTTCCAGGTGCTCGACACGCCGAAGGACCGCCGTTCGCGCAACCTCGACGACGACCTCCAGCGGTTCGAGTACATCAACGGCTCGCTGTTCGCCGAGTCGATCCGCATCCCCGACTGCACCCGCGGGATGCGGAACCGACTCCTGAAGGCCTGCCGTTTCGACTGGTCTGCCATCAGCCCCGCCATCTTCGGTTCGCTGTTCCAGAACGTCATGGACGACGAAGAGCGACGCGACCTTGGCGCGCACTACACGACTGAGCAGAACATCCTGCGGACTATCAACCCGCTGTTCATGGACTCCCTGCGCGCTGACCTCGAAGCCTGCACAAGCCTTCCGGCGCTGCAACGACTTCACGACCGGCTCGCCAGCCTGACGTTCTTCGACCCGGCCTGCGGCTGCGGGAACTTCCTCGTCATCGCCTACCGCGAGGTTCGTCGCCTCGAACTCGAACTGCTCAGGCGGATCCGGGAGCGGCAGCGAAACGTCGGGCAACTCGGCATCGACGTCGGCATCGAGTCGAAGGTCCGAGTCGGTCAGTTCTACGGCATCGAGATCGAGGAGTTCCCGGCTCGCATCGCTGAGACGGCGATGTACCTCATCGACCACCTTGAGAACCTGGCGTTGTCCGCAAAGTTCGGTCAGTACTACGCCCGGTTCCCTATCACCGACACCGCGCACGTCCACAACGCGAACGCGCTTCGGCTCGACTGGTCTGACGTGCTGCCCGCCGAGGAGTGCTCGTACCTCTTCGGGAACCCGCCGTTCCACGGCATGGCCTGGATGAACGCCGAGCAGCAGGAGGACAACCGCCGCGTCTTCACGCAGGCGACCGTCACCGTGTCCCGATCGGGTCGCCTCGACTACGTGGCCTGCTGGTACGCGAAGGCCCTCGACTACCTGAAGAACCGAGGGACGAAGGCCGCATTCGTCTCCACGAACTCCATCACCCAAGGCGAGCAGGCGCGGTCGCTCGGACCGGCACTGCGCGACGCCGGGTACCAGGTGGACTTCGCCCACCGCACCTTCAAGTGGACGAGCGAGGCCAGAGGGCGCGCCCAGGTCAGCGTGGTCATCATCGGCTTCTCCCACGGGCGTACACCGCAGCGGAAGACGCTGTTCGACTACCCGACGGCTACGGCCTCGGAGCCGGTGGTCACAACGCCCCAGCGCGTCAACTGGTACCTCGCCGAAGGCCCAGACGTCTTCCCGGACAAGCGCTACGCGCCCCTCCTCGACGGTCTTCCAGTCGGCACGAAAGGGTCACAGCCGACAGACGGCGGTCACCTCATCGTCGGGCCGGAGCAACTGGCCGACGTCAAGGCTGACCCCATCGCCGCCAAGTACCTGCGTCGCTTCATGCAGGCGACAGAGTTCCTGTACGACGAGCCGCGGTGGTGCCTTTGGCTGGTCGACGTTGACCCACGAGACCTGGCAACCTCGGTCGTTCTCCGCACACGGCTAGCGGCTGTCCGGGAAGTCCGGCTTCGCAGCGCGACTGCATCCGTCCGAGAGCAAGCGGCCACCCCGGCGCTGTTCACACAGGTCCGTCAACCCTCAGCGGCATACCTGGCACTGCCCGAGGTGAGTAGCGAGAACCGCAAGTACCTACCAGCGGCGTTCCTGGATGCGGACGTCATCGCCGGGAACAAGTTGATCACGTTCCCAGGCGCGGACCTCTGGCTCTTCGGTCTCCTTCAGTCATCGATGTGGATGGCGTGGGTTGGCACTGTCGCGGGACGGCTGGAGAGCCGCATCTCGATCGCTCCCGGCCTCGCCTACTACGCCTTCCCCTTCCCTGATCGCTCGGACAGGACCGACGCCGCAGTCGAACGCGCCGCGCAAGGCGTCCTCGATGCGCGAGAAGCGCACGACGGAACGAGCCTTGCTGTCCTGTACGACCCGCTGGCGATGCCAGCCGAGTTGGTACGCGCTCACCAGGCCCTCGACCGGGCCGTGGACGCCGCCTACGGACGCGCGCGGTACATCGGTGACGCGGCACGGCTCCACGCCCTCTTCGAGAGGTACGCCCGGCTCACGACGGCGGACATGCTGCCGGGAGTCGGCCCGACCGTAGCCCGCCGACGGCGGACGCGGACATGACCGACAGCCAGGCTGTGATGGGTGGAGATGGAGACGCCGAAACACACACGGGAGCGGGTGACACATGGCGCTGACCTCGCCAGACCAGTTACGGCAATGGCTGCTCGCCAGCCTCGGGGACCTAGGTGGCGCCGCGCAGCGGCGAGACGTGCTTCTTCGCATCGAAGCGGACTTCGCGGACTTGTTCGCCGATGGCGACTGGGACCCGCCACCCAGTCGGCCGTTCGACGCGAAATGGAAGAACGGCGTCTCGTGGGAACGGCAGCACATGGTCGACGAAGGCTTGCTTGCTAGCCCGAGCGGAAGAAGCGACCCATGGACGCTGACCGAGACGGGATGGGCGGCGTATAGGACGCTGGTCGGCGACGCCGAGGCGGACCCGCTCGCGAACTTCAAGCCAAAGAGCAACACGGACTACCTCGCACATCTTGAGGGTCGGGCACTCGTCAAGCACCGGACGCACGAGGCACTCATCGGTGACTTCGGCCTTTGGGTAAGCGCTCGCGGGTTCGTTCCTCGCACGACTGTTCACCCTCGCGATCTCGTGCTCCGGAGGGGAAGCAAGGAGTGGCTCGTTGAGGCCAAGGTCGTCTACCGGGGCAACGCGACGCACGCGGTTCGAGAGGCGATAGGTCAGTTGCTCACGTACTCGTACTTCCTTTACGACGCAGGCAAGCCGGGCCTGGTCGCGCTGTTCAACGAACCCGTAGGTGACGCATACGTGGGCTTCCTCGACTCGATCGGGGTCCTTGCCGTTTGGCGTGGCGACAGCGACTGGCACGGCTCCGCTGAGGCGCGCTCAGACGGCCTCATCTAGGGGTCACTTCCAGTCGGCCGGTCGCCAACGACGCCAAGACCGACCCCCTCGCCAATGGCGACGCCAGGCTCCGGTCAGTCTTCTAGGAGGGGTGGCGGGCGAGACGCACCGTCAATCGTCGGCGGTGCGCGGCTCTAGTCGCCGAATGGTGAGTTCAGGATGTCAAGCGTGCTCCAGGACCCCTTCCACTGAGCGACTCTTGCGATCGGGATGGCGTGATGGGTCGACTCTGGATTCTTGCCCGGGCGGACACCGCCGTTGCGGGCCAAATAGTCGCGGTGGCTGACGTAGATGACGTCTCGGATCCACCACTCAGGCATCACGTAGAACTCCGGGTTGGCCGCACGGAGGTCCACCAGCACCCAGAAGCGCCCTTCTGCCTCGGCCTCGGGCACGTCCTCCTTCGCCCGGCCACGGTGGATGGACGTCTGCCAAGTCATGCTGCCGGGACCCTTGGTCTTGACCTGGACCGTGATGCGGCGGTTGTGGGCGGCGTCGCTCGCCAGGATGTCGATGCCCGGCATGTTGCCGCTGAAGGTGACCGCGTAGCCACCCCTGCGATGGATCTCCGCCGCAACGAATAGTTCGCCCGCTCGCCCGACCTGATCGCTCTTTGCCTTGAAGTCGCCGGCCATGCCGACAGTCTCCCCTGTCCTGACGTCGCGTCGTCCAGTCCTTTGAAGGGAGGTAGGCGAGACGCCGCCTACTCGCAGAGCGCGAGGGCGCGGTCGATCAAGGGGCTGATGTCCTTCTTCAGCCCGGACACCTCAGGATTCGGCGCCCAGATCGGGTCGATGTCGATGCCGTCCCCCTTGCCCTTCGCGAGGCCGTTGAGGGCGTACTTCGTACCACCGCTGGTGAAGGTCGCAGACCCCGTCCCGTCCTTGCCGTCGCAGGCCAGCACCCCTTCGTCGACCGTCAGTGGCCACTCCTCACCGAGTTCTGACCGTGAGACTTGGCCCTTCGGCTTCTCGCTGGCCCCGTCCTGCACGCCCTCCTGGAACCCTTCGGAGAAGTCGCTGCAGCCGGTAAGGGCAGCGGACAGACACACGGCGACAAGGAGGCGCATACCCAGACCGTAGCGGTTGGGTGGCCGGTGCGGGGATGCTTCGAGAACAGCCGCGGGAGGGCTGTTGACGCGATGCCCAGCAAGTGAGAGGGGTGAGATTGCCCAGCCCCGAAACGACCTGGGAAGGCGGCTGTCGCGTCACACCCGGCCGGGCGGCAAGCGCTGCTCCCTCGGCCACGACGAGATGTCACCGCCGAACGACCGGCTGCTCAGGCCGAGGCGCCGGGGCGCGATCTGCCGGATGCTGTCGTCGCTGCCATCGTCCAGCATCACGCGCCTGTCGGCGCCGCCCACCGGGGTCGATCCCAGCAGCGACACGTCCGCCTCGGCGGCGTTCAGCAGGGCGTCGGTCGTCACCTCGCGCGGCACGCGTTCCTGACGGCTGGGGTGCACCGACAGCCCGGCGTGCTTGTCCTGCGCGCCGACGATCTGCGCGTACAGCGCGAGGTCGGCGACCCGGCGGGCACGGAACCGATGCACCTCCGGGGCGAGCATCGCGAGCCCGGCGTTGTCGACGCCCTCCCGGTCCCGCAGCGCAGTCAGCAGGTCGTCGGCGGCCTCGGCCAGCACCTCCACCCGGCGAGCGGCGTGCGCCTCCATCTGGATGCGGAGCAGGGCGTCCGCCTCGTCCAGGTGCCGCAGGTCCGGCGGGTCCGGTGCCAACGGCGGCACCTCCCCGGACTCGACCGCGTCGGCGACCGCGGCCTTGTGCTCAATCACGGCCCGCTCGTGCGGGGCCTTCGCGTCGAAGACGTGCCGGACCAGCGCGTCGCGCTTCTCCGCCAGCGCCTGGCCCTGGGCCTCGTACGCCGACCACGCCGGATTCGCCTTCAGGACTTCGTGCATCACGGCGTTGCCCACTTCGCCGACAGCGCGTCGACCCGGCGGCGGTCGGCGTCGTTCAACGCGGCGAGGGACAGGGCTTTCAGCGCGCCCTTCGCGTACGGCGTCGGGTTGCCCACCCGCTCCAGGTCGTTGAGGAGCGCCCGGCCGTCGTCATCCAGCCCGCTGCTCAAGGACCGCTGCGCGTGCGCCATCACCGCCGCCCGAGCGCGCGGTCGGTCGCGGCCTGCAGCCGACGGACCAGCGGCGATGGGGAGGCCCGCCGGTCCCTCGCCTCGTCCAGCCACGCCGGGTCCTGCCGGGCGCGCTGCTCCGCGGTCAGCCGGTCCGGATCGAGCAGGCCGTCACGGTCCGGGCCGAACAGCCCGGCCGGGATCTTCTTGTGCTTCATGCGGTCTTCCTCTCGTACAGCCCGGCCAGCAGCCGGGCGCGGTAGCGGTCGAACACCTCGGCCGCGTTCGTCATCAGGCATCCGTCGATCGCGCACGTCTCGCACTGCGTCACATCGGCGCCCGTCGGCTGCATCTCGCGGCGACCGCACAGCGTCCGCGGACCGAGCCGCCACAGCCCGATCCGCGCCGCCTCGACGTCCAGCGGCCACGCCACCCAGTGCACGAGCGGAGGCCCGGCCGCAGCAGGCAGCCGGGACCGCACGCGCACGACGTAGAACCTCACCGGGCAGCCGCCAGCCGCCGGTCCCGGGCCTCGAAGACCGCGCGCACCAGCCGGTCCATCCGGGCGGCACACAGGTCGTGCCAAGGCAGCACCTCGCCCACTCCGTCGTCCCAGGCGAAGTCGGCGGGCATCCCGCATCCCGTGCACGGCAAAGGCTCCGGCAGTCGCTCCTGCATCAGCCCACTCCCTCCCTCACCAGCCACTGAGCACCTTGCTGCTCTCGGTTCCGTGTCCAGCGACGGTGCCCGGTGCGCTCTTCCACCCGGTCTTGCGTCCGGCGCTGCCCGTTCCTCCGGTCGCCTTGCGGGCGGGCAGCGGACTGCCAAGACGGCGCAGCACGTGCACGGCCGTGGCGGTGCCGCTCGACGTGAACGCGGTGTTCTCCTGCTCCTGCCAGGCCAGCACCAGGTCGGCGGCGAGCAAGCCACGGCAGACGGCCGAGCGAGCGGCCTCGGCCACCTTCGGTGACTGCTCGACCTTGCGCGCCTGACCAGGCTCGACGTCGGCCACCAGCCGCACAGCCGTGTCGATCATCTCGGCCACGTCGGCAGGACCGACCTCGACGGTGGCGTCGACCTCGCGCGCCCGCGCCTCCTCCTCCTGGTTCTTGGTCTGGTCTTTGGTCTGGTCTTGGTCTGGTTGCGTCGGGTGGCCACCCGACGGTTGGTCGGGGTGGCCACCCGACGGTTGGTCGGGGTGGCCACCCGACGGTTGGTCGGGGTGGCCACCCGACGGTTGGTCCCGGTGGCCACTGACGGTTGCCCCCCGCGCGGGCACCTCGGCAACCGTCGGGTGCGCACTAACAGTTGCCGACGTCGGAACGCGCGGCAGGTACAGGTTCGTCTTGCCGGAGCCGCCACTGCCAGACGCCCGGCCACCCTTCGAGACGACGGTGAGCCAGCCTGCTTCCTCCGCCTCGGAGAGGAGGTCGAAGACGGTTCCGCGCTCGCAGCCCATCCCCGCGGCGATGGTGTCGGCGGACGGGAAGCAGTCACTGCCGTCCCCGTCCATGTACACGCCGAGGGTCAGGAGCAGTTGCCGAACGATCCGCCTCAGGTCGGACGCGAGAACCGCCCGCTCCCAGTCCCACTTCGTCAGGCGCGGCGCCTCGTCCTTGTCGGTCCTGGCTGTCATGCTGGCCATGTCGCTTCCTCCGTGGTAGGTCGAGCGGCTCCGACGAGGCGACGGTGGCTACCGTCGCCTTCGTCATGTCAGGGTCGGCCGCAGGGCGGAGCGGTTGCGCCCCACGGCCGACGATCACTGGCGCGCAAGCCATGAGGCGAGCGCGGTCTGCAGCACTTCCGTGAACGTCAAACCAGCCCTGGCAGCACGAGCACGCCCCTCGGCGACGAGCGGGGCTGGGAGCCGAGCCGTCGTCATCACGCGGGGCTCGCGAGGCTTGGTCGGGTGGGCCATGAGACCAGCGTTCCAGGAGCCAGCGCGCCAGCGGGGAGGTTCGAGCGTGTTGTGTTACAGGGCTGCTGCGGGCCTATCGCCGCTCGTGCGCCGACGATGGCGCCGGGCGGCCGGTAGGCACCGCCAACGGGCGACTTCGACCCCTGACTACCGGGAAGCGCCTGTGCCAGCACGTCACGACCCGTTGTCTGGCGACAGGGCTGGCGAGCACCCAGCGAGCGTCTGACCTGGGAAGACAGGCTGCGGGCTGGCTGATCGAGCGCCAGAGCGGACTGGCGACTTCAGTCCCTTCGGGCCGCTGTGTCCTCGGGCGGAAACAGGTCGCCGACCGCCAACCCGAGCGCCGCGGCGAGCGGCCACAGATGCGAGATCCCGATGTCCCGCTCGGCCCGCTCGATGAACCCCACCACGGCACGGTGTACGCCAGCGGCCTCCGCTAGCCGCTCCTGCGACAGGCCGCGAGCCTCGCGCAAGGAGCGAACGTGCCGACCGAAGGCCACCAGGTGGTGGCGGGTCGAGTCACGCCGGTCGTCGTCCACGGTCTCGCGACGCTATGGAGCGGATCCGTAGCGGGCGACTACGGATCCGTAGCACTATGCGAGGTCCAGTCCCGCTGCCGTTGGAGCCGCCATGAGGTCCGCAGTCGTCGTCAGCCTTGCCCTCACCGCCCTCTCGCTCACTGCATGCGCCAACGAGGAGGAGCAGCAGGCGGCGGTCGACGTTGCGCTGGCGAAGGTGGGCGACTGCCTGAACATCGCGGGCTACGACGTACGGCCGGAACGACTGCAGGAGGACGCGGGACCGGGCATCCAAGGCGCCGACGCAGGCCTGATCTTCCATAGCGAGCAGGGCGCGAAGCCCATCCGCATCCAGGTCACCATCGACAGCAAGAAGATCGTGGCCCTAGACGGAGGGGACCTGAAGCGGCTGCAGGAAGCAGGCTGCAACCCCTGACTCCGCCTTGTAAGGAGGGATGCCGAGACGCCTCGATACCTCTGCCCTGAGCGACCTTCGGCTCGCTCTACGAGGCGACGACCGCGGTCCACTTTCGGCGGTTCGGGTCGCGGTAGGCGATCTCGGTCGCCGTCTCGTCGTAGCCGCGCCCGCGCTGCTTACTCGGGTGCAGCGTGATCCGGTCGACGTACAGGGCCAGGACGGCGCGCTGTTGCTCGATGCCTTCCGCGGTCGTCACGGGAGCGGCCATCACGTCCGAGACGTCGAACTGCGCCCACTCCAGGTCGCTCCCGAGCACGACCTGCTCGACCTGCTGGCTGCGGAGCGCGGTGATCTGGGCCTGGAGGTCAGCGGTCAGCATCGCGAGGGACGCTGGGTCGCCGCCGTGCCGAGCGAACGCCCGGACCGCCTCGGCCTTCCGGTGCTCCAAGGTCGCGATCTGACTACTCAGGTCGGCCTGCTGCTCCTGCTGCCACTCCGAAACGCGCACCGGGTTCTCCATCGCGAACTGGATGACGGCCGAGCGGACGTGGGCGTCGACGTTCGCCTCGTTCCGCAGCACGTGACCGCGGCACCGGTAGGCCCCCACGCCCGAGGTCTGCTTGAACGCCAGCACCTTGCTGTCGCACGTCCCGCACCGCAGCAGCGTCCCGGACAGCAGGTGCATCCTCGCGTTCGTCCAGCGGTGCTCCACGACGCGACGGGCCGAGATAGCGATCTGGAGCGTGTCGAACTCGACGGGCGTGAGGATCGCGGGCCACTGGCCGGTGACACCGGGGACGACCTCGCCTCTGTGCACCACCCGACCGCACAGTCGGGGCCGGGCCATCACCTCCCGCAGCGTCTTCGTGTTCCACAGCCGCGTCTTCGGCTCCTGGCCTGTGCCTGGCTCCTCACCAGGAGCGAGCGGCTTCGGGACGTACGTAGAGGCGTTCACCCCTCGCCGGTTCAGGTCACGCGCCACTCCGGTCAGCGACTCGCCGTCGATCAGGCGCCGCGAGATCTCCTGCAGGATCTCGACCTCGTGCGGCACCACCTCGTTGCGACGGAGCGTGTACCCGTACGGCCGGGAGCCGCCGTTGTGGACCTTGCCCGCCTGGACGTTCTGCTCAGCCTTCGCGTTCAGCCGCTCCTGCATCGACGCGATCTCCATGCCAGCCAGCGCACCCAGGACACCAGCGATCCCGCGGCCGTACACGGTCGACAGGTCCAGGTTTCCACTGTGCGCCGCGATCAGCACCCCGCGCTTCTCGACCAGGTCCAGGACGTGCGCGACGTCCTTCCGTCGACGGGCCAGCCGGTCGAAGGCGAACACCGCGACGGCCTTCACCTCACCGGACTCCATGCCGCCGAGGAGACGCTGGAAGCCCGGACGTGGCTTGCTGTCGTCCCACGCCGACCGGTTGTTCTCCGCGATCAACCAACGCTCGTCGAGCACCCAGCCGCGGACCTGGCAGAGCGCCTTGACGGCGTCCAACTGCCGCTCGATCCCGAGGCCCTTGCCTTCCTCGTCCTTCGAGATCCGCAGGTACGCCGCTGCCTTGATCATCACACCCACTCCCAGGGCGATGGCGCCCGCCGAGAGTCTACCGGGGAGTATGTGTAACCGGACGTCTCTCTGTGGACAGGCCGGCACCGGACAGGACGGTGACCTGGCCGCCCGCAACGAGATCGGCTAGCTGGGAGGCCGGCTCGGTCTCGGCTGGCTCAGCCGGCACGCCAGCCGTCCGCGTCGACGCCGCCCGGCTGCGGTGCCTGCTCGTCGTACGGCGTGCGGCTGAAGACGAAGGTGCCGACATCGAGCGCGACCGGCTGGCCGCCGTCGCGGACGATCCGCAGCACCTCACCGGCGTGGTAGCCGTCGAGGCCGACGAAGGTCCCGTCGTGGCGCGGCCGGAAGCGCGACGCCCGGCCGGCACCGAGCAGCCCGACGAGATCGAGCAGCCCGTCGGCGCCCAGGCGCAGGCCGTAGGAGTAGGTCCCCCAGTACCAGACGCCGGTGATCTCGAGCCCGCCGGGGTCGGCGGTCGGTGACCACGCATCACCCACGAATGGCTCTGCGGTGCAGACGATCTCGTGCAGGTCAGCGGCCAGCGTACCGTCCAGCCCGCTGGTGGCGTTGGCCAGCACCACGCTGCCGAGCTGCTCCGCACGGTCGACGAACACCGAGGCGAGAAAGCCCGGCATCGACCCGCCGTGGCCGATCAGCGTCCGGTCGCCGACCCGCACCACCTGCAGGCCGAGGCCGTACGCCCCCCACCCCCTCGCCGCGCTGTCCACGCCGGCGGGTTCGGCCATCTCCTCGAGCGTCGCGGCGGCCAGGACATCGCCGGTGTCACCGAGCAGGAACGAACCGAGCCGCGCGAGGTCGGTCAGCGTCGACCAGAGCTGCCCACCGGCCGCCATCGCGCCGGCGTCGTGCTCCGGCTCGGGGAGCACGACGTCCGCCCACGGGTGCACGGCCCAACCCTGGGCGGCCCGGCCACCCGGCCTCGGGGTCGTGCGGGACATGCCGAGCGGGAGCAGCACCTCGTCCCGGACGACCTCGGCCCAGGGTCGGCTGCGGTGTCGGGCGAGCAGCTCACCGAGCACGCCGTAGCCGAGGTTCGAGTAGTGGAAGCGGCGACCGGCCGGATGCGGAGCGTCGTCGTCGTCGAGCTGGCCGGCCAGGGTGGGCCAGTCCGTCCCCGGGATCCGCTCCCACCACGAGCCCGGGCTCTCCGCCCGCAGCCCGGCGTTGTGGGCGAGCAGCTGCCCGACGGTGCGCCGGCCGAACGGCGTCCCGGGGACGTGTTCGTCGAGCGGGTCGTCGAGGGTGAGCAGCCCCTCGTCACGAAGGCGCAGCACAGTGATCGCGGTGATCGTCTTGGTGATCGAGCCGATGCGGTACTGCACGTCCGGGTGCGGCTCGTCGACCGCGCCTCGGCCGGCCGACCAGGCCAGCGAGCCGTCGCGCACGATTCCGGTGAGCAGCGACGGCAGCCGGCTCTCGCGCTGCGCCCGGGCGGTGCGGGCCAGCAGCAGGTGGGCTGTCGCCGGCAGCAGCTCGCTCATGCGACGGACGGTAGCGGTAGTGATAGCTGTACGCCGTCTCGAAACCGGCTGCGGTGTAGAGCGCCCGGCCGGCGTCACCTGCCTCCGACGCGGGTGACGCGCCAGCCCGAGGCGGTGGCGTGCAGCTCGGTGAGGGAACCGGGACTCACGTCCAGGTTCCAAACGGCCGCGACCGGCGCCGCCAGCGCGTGCACCACCGCGGCCTTGATCACCGCGCCGTGGGTCACCGCGGCGAGCCGCCCGGACCGGCCGCTCCAGTCGTGCAGCAACCCGCCCACCCGCGCCGCGAGGTCGGTCAGCGACTCGCCTCCGTGCGCTTCGTACGCCGGGTCGGTCCGCCACGAGGCCAGGTCGAGCTCGCTCCACGGCCGACCGGTCCACGTCCCGAGGTCCCACGGGCCGAGCCGCGGCTCGACCGGCGCGCCGGCCACCGCGCACCGGCGCGCCGGGGACGTGACGACGCTGCCGGTCCGGCCGAGCCAGCCGGTGAGGTCAGGGAGCCCTCCGGCGGCCGGCTCGTCGGCGGGAACGACCGGGGTACGGGTGACCGGCGTGCCGGCGTGCCGGACGAGGAGCAGCCGGAGCGGGCTCAGACCGGGAGCCCGGCGCGCTCGCGCTGCACCCGCGTGCGCTCGACCCGCTCGGTCAGCCCGCCGAACACGGCGCCCAGCAGCGCGTACAGCAGCACCAGCAGACCGAGCGAGCGCACCCGGAAGTCGTGGACCAGCGCCGCCGGTGCGTCGACGGCGTCGCCGCTGTCGGGGAGCAGGACGTAGCCGACGGCCACCAGGGACACGCCGGCGACGGTCACCGCCGCCTGGCGGACGCTGGCAGCAGTACCGCGCTGGTGCAGGAGCCGCAGCACCGCGTAACCACCGGACACGACCGCCACGCCCAGCGCGACCGCGAGCAGGTAGGAGCTGGTACGTCCGGTGATCGTCTCCGGGTCGCCGACTCCAGGCGGGTTCGCCGGGTAGCGCAGCTGCGGGATGAGCGCGAGCGCGACAAAGGCGCCGGCCGCCAGCCCGGTGCTGCGCCGCCAGGCGGAGGTCTCGGCGGGCAGGAACCGGTAGGCCACCGCGAACAGCAGCCCCAGGGCGACGCCGACGAACAGGAACCCGGCCGGCATCCCCAGCAGCTCCTGCGTCTGCCGGCTGACCGGTCCTGCACTGTCCGCCGGCCCTTCGAGTGCGATCGCACGGCGCAGGACGGGCTCGAGCCAGGCATGGGCCGCCAGGGAGGTCAACAGACCGGCGACAGCGCCCGCGACGGCCCCTCGGGCGTACAGGTTGCGCATCTGGGCTCCCTCAGTGGCAGGGGAAGCCGAGCATGTGGCGCGCGTCGTGGAAGAGCTCGTGCACGGTCGAGTCGCCGGCCGCGGCCTGGACCAGCTGCGCGAGCTGTCCCTGGTCGAAGGCGACAGCGAACAGCA
>JAABUN010005582.1_pt1 | contig 15440 bp, 13 predicted proteins | sample 5559311 | NCBI WGS metagenome assembly JAABUN01 (sample SAMN10711877, study PRJNA513370) | rock metagenome | isolation source: Antarctica rocks | place: Antarctica: Victoria Land, Siegfried Peak sud | reverse complement strand
GCCTCTCTCGCCACATCGGTCATCGCCGCGAACTGCGCGACGGGGTCGGCGATCTCGACGAGATCCATCCGCCAGCCCTGCGGCACGAAGCATCCGAATTGAATTGGCATGTGCGACTACCCTCCCCTGCATTCCGTTCGATGACTGCCACGATCAACATCCGTCAGCGCAAGTGGAGACGGTTCTCCAGCACATCCTCGCTGCGGTCGGCGCGTTCGCCCCGAACGCGCTCCAGAAGGCGGCGCACCCCTTGCCTGCCAATCTCATAGGCGGGCTGGGCTACGGTCGTGAGATGCGGAGCGACCTCGTCGAGGGCGTTGATGTCATAGAAGGCAGCGACCGCGAGATCGTCCGGCACACGTACCCCCGCGTGCGCCGCCGCTGCAAGCGCACCAAGGGCGAGGCGGCTGTTCCCAATCACCACCGCGTCAGGGCGCGGGTTCGCCGCGAGCAGTTCGTTCATCAAATCGCGCCCACGCGCCACGCCGTGCGTACCAAGGGCGACGAGATGCGGATCGGCGGGTACGCCGACAGCGGCAAGGGCATCGTGGTAGGCGGCGAGGCGTTCGCGGTCTTGCGCGAACACGAGTTTCCGGCCGATGAAGCCGATGCGGCGAAACCCCTTGCCCAACAAGTGCTGCACCACCGCGAGTGTCCCACCGTAGCCGTCGGCCCGCACCGTATCGGCTTCGAGGCCGTCCACCACGCGATGCACCTGCACGAAAGGGATCGGCACCTGACGCAGTTGCGGCCCGCTCCCTGCCGTCGGTACGATCACGATGCCCGCGACACGGTGGCGCGTCAGGGCGGCGAAGTACCGCGCCTCCTTCACGGGATCGTCGTCGGTGTTACAGAGGAAGACGCTGTACCCCTGCGCCCCTGCTTCATCCTCCACGCCACGGGCGATAGTCGTCCAGAACGAGTTCGTGATCGTCGGCAACAGCAGCGCGAGCGTGTCCGACTGGCGCGAGCGCAACATGCTGGCGACGCCATTCGGGATGTACTGCAGCTCGCGGATGGCGGTTTCAACTCGCGCCCGCGTGTCGGCGTTCACGTAGCCGGAGTGGTTCACGACTCGCGACACCGTGATCGCTGACACGCCCGCCCGCGCCGCCACGTCCTTGATCGTTTTTGCCGCCACCGCCCGCCTCTTCCGTGTCGTTCTCACACCCGCTTTCCCTAGTATATCATCGGGGGCAGCGAACGGGGCATCAGAGATGCAGTATCACGAGGTCGTTTTCTACTGTGACGGCGAAGGTCTCCACGGATTCATCGTCGTCGTCCGCGCTCGTCCGCACGTCCACAGACGCAGCGCATTCCGGCTCCACCGTGACCTCGTACGAGCGCACGCGGGTCTTGTGTGGGTTGAAGATGCTGCGCCCGGTGAGGAGGTCGAACTCCCAGCCGTGCCACGGGCAGCGGAGAATTTCGCCATCCCTCGCCCAAACGTACTCGCCCGGTTTGCTCGGCAACGTCATCCCTTTGATGCTGCCGAGGCAGAGGGGGGCAGCTTGATGCGGGCAACGGTTGCGCAAGGCGTGAAATGTACCTGCAACGTTGAACACGCCAATGCTCCGCCCCTCCACATCCACGATCCGCCGCGCTCCAACAGGCAACTCGCCCACGCGTCCCACGATATGCCGCCCCATACGCCTCTGCCCCCCTTCCGCCCGTTGCGCGACCCGTCGCTACGCCAGCCCGTACCACTCGCGGGCGTTCTCGGAGAAGATGCGCCGGCGCAGATGCTCCGGCAGCTTCGGAAAGGCGTGCGTAGGCGAGTCGAAGTCCCAGTGCGGGTAGTCGCTGGCGAACATCAGGATGTGCTCGGCATCCATCATCTCGAAGATGGAGAGGAGATGCTGCGGGTTGTCCGGGTTTTCCAGCGGTTGGCTGGAGAGGCGTACATGGTCACGCAGGTACTCTGAAGGGGCTTTCGTGAGCCACGGCACCTCGCTGCGCAACGCTTTCCACTCCGCGTCGAGCCGCCACAAGAGCGGCGCGACCCACGACACGCCGCCCTCTACAAGCACCACGCCGAACTCCGGGAACCGCTCGAACACACCTTCGGTGAGGAAGCTGACGAGGTGCGCCTGAAAAGCGAGCGAGAGGCAGGTGTGCCACTCGATGTAGTGCGTCGGGTAGCCGGGACTCGGCTGCACATTGATGCCCATGCCGTCGGTGCCGGGGTGGATAGCGAAGCGCAGCCCGTGCTTCACGCACGCCTCGTAGATCGGGTGGTACTGCCGCTGCCCGAAGGGGGCACGTGCGCCGGAGTCGGTCATCACCTGCACGAAATGCGGGTGACCTGCCCATCGCTCGATCTCCCGCGCCGCCGCCTGCGGGTCGTGGTGATTCACCGTGATCGAACCCTTGAACACCCCGTCGCCGTTGTACTTCGAGAGCCACGTATCCGCGAGCCAGTCGTTATACGCGGCGGCGATGGCGGTGCCGAAGTCCGGGTCAGGGTGCAGGTTGCAGAAGGCGCGGGGCATGAGAATCGCGTAGGCGTGTCCGTACTCGTCAAGCAGTTGCTTGCGCAGGAAGTCGGGGTCGGAACCCGGCGGCCCTCCGGCGTCCGGCACGCTGTCGAGGCGTGAACCATGTACCGGGTTGCCGAACAGGCCGCGACCGCCCCCAGTGTAACGGTCGCGCCACGGCATCGGCAGATACTGGCGAATCTCGTCAATACTCTTGGGGATGGGATGCACATCGCAGTCCACGAGGCCTTGCCGCGTCGGTGTCGTTGTTGCCGTCTGCTCCTGCGTGAGCGTCATCGTCGCCTCCTTCGGTTGTCGCGCCGGTTCGCGGTGTTTCGCTTGTGGTAACGATACCATACGCCGTCAAGCACGCGAAAGGCGACAGTTGACAGCGATAGAAGCCGTATGGTAACGTCACCATCAAGCGATGCAATCCAGATGCACATGCTGCCCTCGCGGGCAAGAGCGACCGCACAATCGTTGGTACGGGCGTTGACACGGGATTGAGTCGCCCGCATGTGGAACCGGCGTGACGGTGGACGCACGAAGGGAGCGAAGGCAATGAGCGGACGAGGCGAGGGACTGACGCGGCGACGCTTTCTCGGTCAACTGGCGGCGGTCGCGGGCGGGGCAATCCTCGCGGCGTGCGGGGAGGTACCGACGACCCGGCCCGCCTCCGGGGCAACGGCGGTCACGGGCGGGGTCAGTACTGCCCCCGTGAGCGCAACGATTGCCGGAGCGGCGGCGACCGCTCCCCGTCCGACCGTCGTTGCGGGAACAACGGGGGCCGCAGCAGCCACGGGGGCCACGAGCGCGACGACCGCCCCTGCGATGACGACGAGCAAGTCCGTGGGTGAAGTGACCTTCGTGAACTGGGACCCCATCGAGGGAACGCCGCTGGAGGAGGTCATCAACCTCTACCAGAAGACCACCGGCAACAAGGTGAATGTGCAACCGACGCCGGGGCGTGGCACGGAGTACGAGACGAAAATCCGCGTGACCCTCGCGGGCGGCACGGTGCCGGACATCATGCGCATCAACGACGACTTCGTGCGCTACTACACGAGCAAAAATCAGATTCTCGACCTGAACCCGTTCATCAAGCGCGACGCGGTCAACATGGACGACTACTACCCCGCGATCATGGATTTCGCCAAGCAGCCGAACGGGCAACTCACCGCGTGGTCGCTCGGCAACCAGCCGCGCATGTTGTTCTACAACAAGAAACTCTTCGAGCAGGCGGGGGTGCCGCTCCTCCCCTCGGAGTGGACAGACGCGAACTGGAAGTGGGACAACTTCGTCGAGACCGCGAAGAAACTCACCGTGAAGGACAAGCAGTGGGGTGCGCTCGTCTTCGACGACACCGGCTGCGAGCAGACCTTCACGGTGAACAACGGCCTCGAGGACGGGCTGTACGCGAAGGACGGCAAGACCTTCGCCCTCGCCACGCCGAAGGGGGCAGAGGCGATCCAGTGGCTGGCCGACCTCACGCTGAAGCACGGCGTGCAGCCGGAGTACGGGCTGGTGAAGCAGCCCGACAGCGGCAACAACCTCTTCGCGGCGGGCAAGATCGGCATGATCTTCCGCACCACCGGGACCACGAGCTACTTCCGCCGCAACGTGAAGGACTTCGACTGGGATGTCGCCCCCGTGCCGGGGAACGTGACGCAGCGGCAGGAAGGGAGTTTGATCTGCTTCTCGATCACGAAAGCGGCAAAAAACCCCGAAGGCGCGTGGGAACTGCTCAAGTTCATGGGCGGGCCGCAGGCGAGCAAGCTGTTCGCCGACCGTAACTACTTCGTCCCCTCGTTCAAGGCGAGTGCCGAGACAATCAAGGGGGGCGAGCAGCCGCCGAAGAACGCCGTGCTCTTCTCGAAGGCGATGCCCTTCCAGACCACGGTGAACTTCACCGAGAACACCGAGCGGGCGCGGAACATCTACCGGCAGGAGTTCGAGCTGGTGTACTCCGGTCAGTCCAAAGCGGCGGAGTCCCTGAACCGGGTGAAGAAGGACGTGGAGGACGCGCTGAAGGGTGTGATCTAACGGCGGGAGTGCGCCGGTCGCGGGGCCGCGACCGGCGCACGACGCATCCGACATACAGGGGGAGAGGGCATGGCGGCGCGAATCACCGAGGAGATCGCGGGGGCGAGGGCGCGAGGAGCGGCGCAGGCGCGAGGGATGTCGGTGCGCACGCGCCGGAATATCGAGGGGTGGCTATTCATCGCCCCGGTGATGTTCGGCGTGCTGGCCTTCTACCTCGTGCCGCTCATGGTGTCACTCGCCACCTCGTTCACGAACTGGGACGGGCTGACCCAATGGGCTTTCGTGGGCCTCGCCAACTACGAGCGGCTCCTGACGCGGGATCAGTATTTCCATCAGGTGTTGCGGAACACGCTCTACTACGTGGTCGGGCATATTCCGCTCACGCTGCTCGTGGCACTCGGCCTCGCACTCCTCTGCAACCGCAAGATGCGCGGCGTGACGCTCTTCCGGGCGGCCTACTTCGTCCCTGCGATCACGAACGTGGTCGCCATCGGGCTGGTGTGGAGCTACATCTACGCCCCCCGCGTGGGCGTCATCAACGGGCTGCTCGCGCTCGTGGGCATTCAGGGGCCGGCGTGGCTCGTGGAACGCAGCTGGGCGATGCCCGCCGTGATCCTGCTCAGCGTCTGGCACGGCGTCGGCTACCCGATGACTATCCTCTTGGCGGGGTTGCAGGGCATCCCGGAGATGTACTACGAAGCGGCGAAGATAGACGGCTCCGGCACATGGACGCGGTTCCGCTACATCACGCTGCCGCTGCTCACGCCGGTGCTGTTCTTCCTGACGATCACGCAGTTCATCTCGTCGTTTCAGGTTTTCGGCACGATCTTCGTGCTCACCCACGGTGGACCCGCGAACGCCACGAACGTCTATAACTACTACTTGTACCAGAACGCCTTCTCGTTCTCGAAGATGGGCTACGCGAGCGCGATGGCATGGCTCCTCTTCCTCATCATCGCCGCGATCACGCTCGTGCAGTGGCGGTTGCAGAAGCGATGGGTCTTCTACGAGTAGAACGGCACGAACGGAAAGGATGTGTCCCGATGCGCGAAGCCCGCGCTGCCGCCGGTGCCGCTGTACCCCTCGATGTTCGACGCACGCCTCGCGCCCTGACCGCACGGTCCGTCGTCGGGCAGGTGGCCCTATACCTCCTGATGGGTGCACTCGCGCTCGTGTTCGTGGCACCCCTGCTGTGGATGATTACGGCTTCCCTGAAGCCGGAGCGCGAGGTGCTGAGCATCCCCCCGACCTTCCTGCCCCGCCACTTCGAGTACCAGAATTACCTCGAAGTCAGCAGGATCATCCCGCTTTTTCTTTTCAATAGCGTGAAACTTGCGACCCTCAGCGTCGTCGGCACGCTCTTCATCTCGTCGCTCGCGGCCTACGCTTTCGCCCGCATTCCGTTCAAGGGGCGGGGGGCGGCCTTCGGCGTGCTGCTCTCCACGCTGATGATCCCCGGCTTCGTGACGCTCATCCCGCTCTACATCATCTACCGCAACATCGGCTGGATAGACACGCACGAGCCGCTCTGGGTGCCGCGTGTGCTGCACAATGTCTTCGGCATCTTCCTGCTGCGGCAGTTCTTCATGGGCATCCCGCAGGAGCTTGAGGACGCGGCGCGGATAGACGGCGCGAGCACCTTCGGTATCTACTGGCGCATCATGCTGCCGCAGGTGAAGCCCGCGCTCGCCACTGTCGGCATCTTCGCCTTTCTCGACTCGTGGAACGACCTGTTCGGCCCGCTCATCTTCCTCAACAAGGCGGAGTTGCAGACGCTCCCCGTCGCCCTCGCGCTCTTCCAGGGCGAGTTCTTCGCGCAGGTGAGCGTGCTCATGGCGGCGGCCACGGTGACGGTCATGCCGATCATCATCGTCTTCTTCTTCGCCCAGAAATACTTCCTGCGCGGTGTCACGATGACCGGCATCAAGTAGCGGGCAAACGCACCCCTCCCCCCGGGCCTCTCCCCGTGGGGGAGGGGTGCGTTTTCGGACAAGAACCACTCATGTACAGGAGGCAACACCGTGGCTGAGGGCGACACGCGACCGTGGCACCGACGATGCACCCGCTGGGGGCAGACGAACCTCACCGAGCGCGACCCGGCGCGGTACGATGCGGCGTGGTGGCGAGGCTACTGGCGGCGCACGCGCATCCACGGCGTGATCGTCAACGCCGGGGGGATCGTTGCCTACTACCCCAGCCGCTTCCCGCTCCATCACCGCGCCGAATACCTCGGCGACCGCGACCTGTACGGCGAGATCGTTGCCGCCGCCCGCGAGGAAGGGCTGGCGGTGCTTGCCCGCATGGACTCGAACCGCGCCGACGCGGATTTCTACCGCGAATACCCGGACTGGTTCGCGGCGGACGCGACCGGGGAGCCGTACCGGGCGGGCGAGAAGTACATCGCCTGCGTGAACGGGCCGTATTACCGGGAGTACCTGCCCGACGTGATGCGGGAAATCATCGAGCGGAGCCGACCGGACGGCTTCACCGACAACAGCTGGAGCGGGCTAGAGCGGTCGCGCATCTGCTACTGCGGCAGTTGTCGCACGAAGTTCCGCACCGAAACCGGGCACGACCTTCCCGCGCAGCACGACTGGAGCGACCCGGCGTACCGCGAGTGGATCGCGTGGAGCTACCGTTGCCGCCTCGAAGTCTGGGATGTGAACAACCGCGTCACCCGCGAGGCGGGCGGGCCGGATTGCCTCTGGATCGGCATGAACAGTGGCGACATCCTGCGGCAGGGGTCGCACTTCCGCGACTACAAGGCGATCTGCGAGCGGGCGGAAATCCTCATGCTCGACTCGCAGTGGCGCGTGCCGTCGCGAGGCTTCGAAGCGAACACCGAGATGGGGCAACTGATCCACGGCCTCATGGGGTGGGACAAACTGATCCCGGAGAGCACCGCCCTCTATGCCGCAGGCAACCCGACCTTTCGCGTCGGCAGCAAGCCGGAGCCGGAGGCCCGCATGTGGGCGGTGGCGGGCTTCGCGGGCGGCATCCAGCCGTGGTGGCACCACATCGGGGCGTACCACGAGGATCGCCGCCAGTACCGCACCGCCGAACTGCTCTTTCGCTGGCACGAGGCGCACGAGCAGTACCTGATCGACCGCGAGCCGGTGGCGACCGTGGGCGTGGTCTGGTCGCAGGAGAACGCGGACTTCTACGGGCGCGACGCCGCCGAGGAGCGCGTGGCCCTCCCGCAGCGGGGCGTCGCGCAGGCTCTCATCCGCGCCCGCATCCCCTTCCTGCCCATCCACGCCGACCATATCGCCCGCGACGCGGCGCGGTTCGGCCTCGCCGCCCTCGTGCTGCCGAACGTGGGCGCGATGACCGACGCGCAGTGCGACGCGGTGCGGGCCTTCGCAGCGGCAGGCGGCGGCGTGGTCGCCACGGGAGAGACGAGCCGCTACGATGCGTGGGGCGAACCGCGCCCGGACTTCGCCCTCGCGGATGTGTTCGGTGCCCACACGAAGGGCGAGCATCGCGGTTCCGCCGGGGCGAGCGACCCCAGTTGGGAGCAGTGGGCGGCGCACTCCTACCTGCGCCTCGCCCCGGAACTGCGTGCGAACGTGGATGGCCCGCATACGGGCGACGAACCCGCTGCCGCCGCTGCGGAGACGCGGCACCCCGCGCTCGTGGGCTTCGACGAGACCGACCTGCTTCCCTTCGGCGGGCGCATCGAGGGCGTGCGGGCGGGGGCAGACGCGCATGTCGTCGCCACCTACGTGCCGCCCTTCCCGATCTACCCGCCCGAACTGGCGTGGATGCGCGAACCGACGAGCGACGCGCCCGCGCTCGTGCTGCGCGAATCCGCCGGGGGCGGGCGCGTTGCCTACCTCGCGGCGGACGTGGATCGTTGCTTCGGGCGCGACTCCCACCCCGACCACGCGAGGCTTCTGGAGAACCTCGTGCGGTGGGCGGCGCGGGATGCCGTCCCGCTCGCCGTCGAGGGGCCGGGGCTGCTGCACTGCACGCTCTATCGGCAGCCGGGGCGGCTCGTGTTGCATCTCGTCAACCTCACCGGGCAGAATGTCTGGCGCGGGCAGATGCCGGACTACGTGCCGGTCGGGCCACTCGCCGTGCGCGTGCGATTGCCCGAAGGTGTCGCGGGCGCGGCGGTGCAACTGCTCGTGGCGGGAGAGACCGTGCGCGGCGAGCGGGAAGGCGATTGGCTGACGTTCGCGGTACCCTCGGTGCGCGACCACGAGGTCTTGGTTGTGGGGGCAAGGTGAGGGATACACATCGGGTATCGCGTTCTGGGGACGTACGCGAACCGGGGAAGGGAACGTCCCCGATTCGCGTGCGGTGTTAGGGCTTACGCAGTTGGCGATATGATGACGATCTGCGCCGAAGATTTTCACCCTTGGAAAGGCCTTGCTCCCCCTCTCCGCTCGGGTGCCCTCTGGGCAGGAGAGAGGGGGTTGGGGAGTGAGGTCCGTACCCGCGACGAGGCCACCTGCGCCCAACTGCGTACATTTTAGGTGTATCTGCTCGACGATCTCCGGTATGATATGAGCATCAACCTGTGACGATGCGTACAGATTCGCCGCGCAGCACGACTGCGCATGTATGTGCGGCGAGACAGGAGTCGTTCTCGATGGAGGAACCCTTCGGCGTTGCGGTCTTCGGTTGCGGCGGCGTATCGGCGGGCCACTTCAGTGCCTACGCGGCCAACCCACGGGCCCGGCTTGTGGCTGCGGTAGACGTTCGCCCCGAACTCGCCGAGGCTGCAGCCCGCAGATGGGGGGCGGAACGCTGGTATTCCTCGGTTGAGCAGGCTCTCGGAGACCCTGCGGTGTGCGTCGCGGACCTGTGTCTCCCGCATCACCTCCACGCACCCGTGGCAATACAGGCGGCGAAGGCGGGCAAACACGTCTTCGTCGAGAAGCCAATCGCCAACACGCTGGAGGAGGCCGACGCGATGATCGCGGCTTGCCGGGAGAATAGCGTCCTCCTGATGGTGGATCAGACGAAACGGTATCAGAATCGCCATCGCACACTCAAGCAATTGCTCGACGACGGGTACATCGGGGAGCCGATCCTCGTCAAAGCGGCCTACCTGCAAGACATCACGTATGCATGGCACCACATGGAGCCGGAACGTCTGAAGGGCTACTGGAAGCACGATGGCGTCATTTCCGGTATCGGCATCCATGTGCTCGATTCGCTGCGCTGGCTGATTGGCGAGGCCGTCGAGGTACAAGCCGTCGCAACGACGAGCGATCTAATTGATCCCGGACGCACCCCGGAGGACACGGGCCTGATGCTGCTGCGTTTCGCAAACGGCTGCGTCGGCGAGGTGACCGTCTCGTATGTCCTTAAGGACCCGCGCTACGCGGCGGGATGGGACGCGATGCCGATACAGATCTACGGGCGGCGCGGGGCAATCACCATGGACGAGAACGACACGATCACGGTCACGTCGGAAAAGATCACGGGCGTACCCGGGGCCGGTCACTTCCAATTACAGACGAAACCACCCGTCGGTGCCGCCCGCCTGCCAGTCGAGGGGATGGCGGGGGCGATTGAACACCTGCTCGACTGCCTGAAAACGGGCGCACGACCGCTCACGCATGGGGAAGATGCCCGCGCCTCGCTGGCACTCGTCGAGGCGGCGTACCAATCCGTGCGCGAAGGGCGGGCGGTGCGGCTACCCGTCGTCTCTGCAGGAGAGGCATGAGGGAGACAGCGGAAATACCTGCTTGCACACTCCGGCAGCATCCAACGATCCGGGAGTGTGAGCTTCAGGCGGTGGGAAGATCGGCGCGGTGCGGGCGGGCAGGCGGATTGAAGCGCGACGAAGCGTATGGCATTCACGGGTGAGCGCAGTGTGCGGGTATAGTATCCGCACCGGTGCATGGAAGGAATAATACCAAACGTGGGTGAAGGTGGCGCAGATATTACGACAGGTGCTGCACGAGGAGGTGCAGCATGAGTGGTGTGGTCAAGGTGGAGTGGCAGCACACGGCGGACGAGACGGGACGCGGCGCAAGCGGCTGCACGCCTTGTGGCTGGTGCGGCGGGGGGCCAACGAGGCGAGCGCGAGTGACGAGGCGGGAGTATGCTGCCAGTGCGCGAGAGCAGCGGCGACGGGTGGCGGACGGCTTTCGCTCCCGCTTCCCGCGACTGGCAACGCTGCTCGACGAGACTAAGGTAGGACTTACGCAGATGGGAGGGTAAAGCGGGGATGCGTGAGGTACATGCGCACCGCGAAGCGATAGATACTCCGCTTCGCCTGCTCCCAACTCTCGCCCGTACGTAGCCGATGCCACTCCAACCGCACGAACGCCCGAATCGCCATGCCGATGTGGTTGCGTTGCGCTCGCCCCGCCCGCACCATCGCGTGTTCGGCGTGACATTCCTGCTTGAGGGCGCGGTGGTAGACCGCGATCCCCCGACTCATCTCCGCATACTCTATCCGCTCGACCGCATCCATCTCCCCGTCATCGGTGGCCCGGTATTCCGCCTCACCGTCCGGGGCAACGATCCGGAACAGCCGCACCAACCCGTACTCCTTCACCCGCGCCACCGTTCCCGTCTCGCTCGGGGCGCAGTCCCGCACATACCGATACCCCTGCCGTTCCACGTTGACCCTGCGGTTGCTCTTGAACCGCGTCAGCCACCGCCAGCCGCAGTCCCGCACCGGTCGCAGGTTGTCAATCGAGGCGTACCGACGGTCGAACAGCACGCATTCCGGCGCGAACTCGCGCCCTTTCGCCGTCAAGAGCATGGCGACAAAGTGATCGTTTTTCGTCTCCCCGTCGTGGGGCTTGTCGAACACCCGCCCGTCACACGGCACATATTGCTCGCCATCCGTCCACAAAAGGGTGATCGGGTTGATGCCGTCCACCACCCGGTGGTGCTTGCCCGACCAGTGCCGATGCACCCGTGCCATCTTTTTGGCATATGGCTTGTCGAGCGTGGAGTCGTCCACCACCAGCACGCCCCGCTTCCGCTCCACCTGCCCCGCAACCTCGTGCCGGAGCGTCGCCGGGTCGGGTTCGAGGCGGTGCAAGAGCCGCGTGAAGGCGTCATGCGCAGGGGCAGCCGCATGACGCGGTTGTACCCGTGCCGCTTCCGTGGCACTCGCCACACGCGGCGAGGCGATCAGGAACTGGATGGAGTCTTCGTCCGCACAGCGCGGCGTGTTCATGCCTCTATGCTATCCTGCCCCGCGTCATCCCTCAACTGCGTAAGTCCTATGAGGATGAGGTGCTTGCGTATACGGCGTTTCCCGCCGCCCACTGGCGGCAGATTTGGAGCAACACCCCACCGGAACGGCTGAACAAGGAGGTGAAGCGGCGCACTGGGTGCCCTCTGGGCGGGATCGTTGGTATCTTCCCCAACGTGGGGGCGGTACTCCGCCTCGTGGGGGCGATACTGGCAGAGCAACACGACGAGTAGCAGGTGAGCCGCTGCTATTGCAGCGCCGAATCGCTGGCACCCGTTGTCACCCACGCCGAACCCGCCGCGTTGCTCTCGATTCGATGATTCGACCTTTCGACAGAACCACGAGGACTACAACATTGTCGGATGGAATCTCGACAATGGCAGCGAACCCGGCGTGCCGACGAGGAGCAAACGCTTCCCCGCGTGAACACGGACACGAGCGTGGGGCATTTTCTGCAGGTGCAGAAGATGGCGGACGCAACCCGCAAGGGGCGCAAGCCGATGATTTGGGGCGTAGATGTGCTCCATTCTCTCACGGTAATTGAGGCAATTTATAAGGCAAAGCGAACGGGCGCGGCGGTGGGCGTGCCGCAACTGTGTGACCGGAACGCGCCCGACCAGTGCGTGCGCGGGCGTCAGCAACCGCGACATCTGCGTCTGCCCCTGCTGCGCGGCACGCTCGAAGTGAATTCCTCACGCACTTTAGTTGAGGAAACAGTTATCATGGCCGGGTACGATAACGTCCGCCATCACGGCGATTTTCTCTATGGATGCGACGGCAGCGGCGGGATCCTCGGTGTTGAAGTAGTAATCTCGTGCGAGGAAGAAGTCGCGGGTCATCGCGGCATCGGCGGCGATGACGACGCGCATGCCCTCGCTCGTGAAGAGCAGGGACATATGGCTGCGCGTGTGTCCGGGGGTTGCGACGCACGCAACACCCAGTGCAAGGTCTCCATCTGGCGACTGCATCCGCGCCAGAATCGCTCGATCCGGGCTGTCCGCCGGAAGTCGGCGATCCCGATCGAGGGTTTCATCGGCAGCCATCATCCAGCGAGCATGTGAGAACGCCTCAATCCCATAGCGGTGGTCGCCGTGAAAATGGGTCAGAAAGACGGTGTCCACCGCCGCAGGTTCCAGTCCGGTGCGCTCGTCGAGCACTCGCACCATCTCGTCGGGCGGGCAACTTGGGTCGACGATAATCGTGCGGTCGCCCACGCGGAGGAGGGTGCAGGTGCAGCGGGGCGACCGATACCCCCGTGCGTCTGATTCGCCCCAGAATTTGTTCCGACTCAAATGCCCAATCGTCAGAATATCCCAGCGGATGTCGGTCATCACGATCCCCTCCCCGGTCGTTTCTTCCCATGGCATCCATGAAAATGGTCCTTGACCCTTAGCCCGATCCAATTTCTCCCCGCAGCATGCGCCAAGTAACCCGCACGCGGCACTCGTTGACTGCGAGGCGGCAGGGCGGCCCTTGCCCACCACGCACGCGAGGGCCGCGCATTCCCGCGCCACGCGATACCGGGAGAACGCCCCACTTAGGCGTTGCTCGCTTCCGCGTCCTCCGCCTGATAAATTCCAGCAGTCAGGCGCGGCACGTCCATGGACGATTCGAAACCTTCCACGATCTGTATGTTCCGGTCTACTTCCTCCGACCAGCGCATTCCCACGTTTGCGACGTGTACACGCGGGTCTGCAAGCAGGAATTCGAGGCAGACTTGATAGACATCCCGCGCCTGTTCCCACTCAGGCGCGAGGAAGTGCAGTAATCGCGGGAGGATGCCGGACGTCATCGAGCGCATCGAGACGACGCCTGTGCCTCGCTGCGCGGTCTCCTTGAGCACATGCAATGCTGCCGACTGGTAGATCAGATTATAGGCAATCTGCACCATGTCGAAGCGGCCCGTGGCGAGGAACGGGCGTATCGTCCACGGCTCCTCGGTCGTCACCCCGATGAACCGCACCAACCCGCGCTCCCGCAGTTCCGCCAGCGCGTCCAGCGGCCCTCCGTGGAGAATGTGCGTGCAGTCCTCGTCGGTGAACATGCCCCCGTGAAATTGCACCACATCGGCGTGCGCCGTTTGCAACCGCGCAAGACTAGATTCGACGCTGGCGATCACCGCTCGCTTGTCCATCCCCCGCCACCTGACCTTGGTCGCGAGCACGCACTCGTCACGTCGGGTACGCATCACCTCTCCGATGATCGTCTCGCTGTGTCCCTCTCCGTAACCGGGGGCCGTGTCGATGTAATTGATGCCGCGATCCAATGCATGGTGGATCGTCGCGATGGCTGTTCTCCGCCCTTCCGGGGTGTAGGGGTTCCAATCGCGGGCGTGATTGACACCGCCAAAGGGATAACCCCCCCAGGCCGATCCGCGATACCTCAACGCCTGTGTTGCCAAACGTAACTTTTTCCAAATGTGCTCCTCTTACCGCGAATTACGGTTAGTCTCGTTCCGCCGACGGGGGCATCTCGCATCGCCGGGAGATCCTCAGGCTTGCCGCCCGACTCATGCTACATGGTCACGGAGTCTCCCTCGGTCGACCACGATCCGGCGAACAACAGTGGAATGCTACGCAAGCCAAGATACCTTGTCCATCTTCTCTCGTACGCGGCGGCCCAGCTGTGCTGGCGGAAAAGCCTGTCTGTGCGGCATCAGAACCGAGCATCGGCGCGATTTTCCTTTCGCTATCATGCCCCAACGCGATGCGGTGAGGGGAATCGCGCCATCACTACGCCCACGGACTACGCCCACCGGGATGAACAGTGTGCGACAGTGGGAAACAATCGCGGTCGAGATTACCCGGTACGACGGCGAGAATAAACGCCATGCAACCCCCAGAAACACCCTAGCGACTAACTCTGAATCAGGTAGGTGGGGTTCGAATCCCTGCACCCCAGCCACCTTCATTTTCCTTGCTACATAAGGATAAAAAGGGGCGGCGCGAAGATCATGCGCCGCCCCGTTTCGCGTCTACTGCACCTGTTAGTACACCTGTTCGTTCCGCAACACCGTTTTCGGCGGGGTGAGGGCGGTGTCCATTATCGCGGCGAGCGCGGTCTTCCGCTCCGCAAAGACGTGGGTGTACAAGTCCATTGTGGTGGCGATCTGCGAGCGTCCGAGAACTTCCCATCACGTCGCGGGCGGTTGCGCCCTGTGCGGCGAGCAGTGAGGCCGCGCTGTGCCGTAGATCGTGGAAGCGCACCGCCGGAGTCCCTGCGTTCTGCTGATGCTGGCGAAACTGCTTGCACAGGTTGCCCGCGTCCCCTTCGTCGTGGTGAACACTAAGTAGGTCCGCAACTGATTCTGGACGGGATAGCGGCAGGTGAAAGCCCGCCGCATCGGGAGAAACCCGCAGGCGAAAGCCCGCCGATTCCGTCCAAATCTCGCTGCCGACCTACTTAGCCCCTGTTCGCGCCACGCGCTGCCCGCCCACAACCGTTCTTCGAGTTGCCGGACGCGGTGCCGTCTTAATGCGTCCTGCACCACGGCGGGCAGCGTGAGCGTGCGGCGGCTTCGCGCCGTCTTCGGCTCCACGAGCGCGGGCTGCCGTCCACGCGCTGCAACTGCACGCGCACCGTGAGCGTGCTGCCGTCTATGTCTACGTCCTGCCAGCGCAGCCCTAGTCCTCGACCACGGTAGTTGTGACAGGAGGGAATAGGTGGGATGCTTCTCCCGACGAAGGAGGAGCCGATGCGAGCGAAAGTGTGCACCGTGACGCTCAACGACGAGGAGCAGACGACGCTGC